>Ga0208900_1000641_pt1 | contig 21269 bp, 17 predicted proteins | sample AntAceMetag02UKK_FD_184763 | JGI IMG/M metagenome (GOLD analysis project Ga0208900, IMG submission 184763) | Saline lake microbial communities from Ace Lake, Antarctica - Antarctic Ace Lake Metagenome 02UKK (SPAdes) (version 2) | ecosystem: Environmental > Aquatic > Non-marine Saline and... | reverse complement strand
CCTGAAGGGTTGGTTTGGGTAATCAAAGTGTCGAAGGTTAAACCACAGTATGGGTTGAATTCAAGGTCGGCATAATCGGAAGCCATCTCGATTGAAGATGAAATTTGATCGTTTATGCCACCCGAATCCTCCTGAAGTGAATTTTCTACAACTTCCACTGCATCTTCTTCGCTGATGGTTTCGTTGTTTGTTTTAGCGTCATCTTTGTTGCATGATGACAGAAATAAGATGGCAATCATTGTAAATACCAGTACAATTTCATTTTTGAATTTCATAATTTTTAATTTTTAAATAAATAATATGATGCAAATAAATCGGGTTGTTTGTTGATGGCCAAACATTTTAAACCATCGGTATAAAAGCTTCATTAAACTGCATGGAATCAAAAAAAATCGCCATTTTTGCTGATCGTAGATTATTTAATTCACTTTGTTGAAAATGTTTCTTAAATTTTCAAACCCATTTTAATTTTGACCTTTAACCGAAACATACCTGTTGATTGGATGAGAAACAACATCTTCAATATCATTTTACACAGTGGATTTTGGGTGTTGTATATTTTGCTTTTTACAATGCTTACTGCCAACTTTTTGCCCCTGCAAACAGCATTTCCACGGGTTTTTATGAGTGGGATAATATTGGCTTTAGCCTTTTATACAAATGCACTTTTTCTTGTAAATCGATTTTTGGAAAAAAAGAAATGGGTAATATTTTTACTATTGGCAATTTTATTAGGCTTTATAACAGGTATGATGCGTTTTAATATTGTGAATTCGTATGACAGCAGTGGTATTGGATTTGCATTTCCCGAAAACCCTGATCGGCTTCGAAACTCCAGCATTGCAGTACAACTTGTAATTATTGTTATTAGCACTTTTTACCAACTAATTTCAAATAGAGTTAAACGCGAAAGGCTAAGGCAGGAAAGGATAAATCATCAAAATGAAGCAGAATTGAAATTTTTGAAAGCCCAGATCAACCCCCATTTTTTGTTTAATATGCTCAATAATATTTATGCGCTTTCGATTACTGGTTCGGCAAATACATCGCCAATGATTTTAAAACTATCCGAACTGCTCAGGTATGTAATTTATGGTGGCCGGCAAAAAAAAATACCATTAACCCACGAAATTGAGCACATCGAAAAATTTATTGAGCTTTTTCAAATGAAAAGTGAAACCCGGCTAAACATCATATTTGAAAAATCGATGGAAACAACAGGACTTGTTATTGAGCCAATGATCCTCATCCCGATTGTTGAAAACTGCTTTAAACATGCCGACTTCGATACCAACGAAGATGCTTTTGCGAAAATATTGTTGACTACCGAAGGTAATATTATGAATTTTACTACGCTAAATTCTAAAAACGAACTCGATACACAAAAAGATAAAACCGGTGGAGTAGGGTTGGAGAATATTCAAAAACGACTGGAATTAAATTATCAAAACGGATTTAAAATGGAGATTAAAGATAAGGGAACAACGTTTGAGTTGCAGTTAAACATTAAATTAAGCCATGAATAAAATATCTGTTTTAATTGTCGATGACGAGTTCCTTGCTTTAAAATTGCTTGAGGATTATATTGGAAGATTACCATTTTTAAAATTAATCGACAAAGTTAAATCACCCATCAAAGCCATCGATTTACTCAACCAGGAAACCATCGACCTGCTTTTTTTAGATATTCAAATGCCCGCTTTGAGTGGAACAAACCTTTTGCGAAGCCTCAAACATAAGCCGGTAACAATTTTTACTACCGCCTATTCGGAACATGCTGTGGAAGCTTTCGCCCTTGACGCTGTGGATTATTTGTTAAAGCCTTTTTCGTTCGAACGGTTTTTGCAGGCAGTAAATAAAGCACGCGAGCAAATCAACCTGCTGCATCCCCAAACCAATCAAAAAGTCAACGAGCCTGAGATAAAGGACTACATTACATTTAAAGCAGATGGCAAACATGTCAGGGTATTTTTGCATGAGATTTTGTTTATAGAAGGTTTAAAGGAATATGTTAAGATTGTCTGCGAAAAACAGCAGTATATTGTGCTTGAATCCCTTCGAAACCTCGAAGAAAAACTTGCAGGAAATTCTTTTCTTCGTATCCACAAATCTTACATTGTGTCGGTTCCAAAAATTAATTCGATGTATGGAAACACACTTGAAATTGGTGAACACGAAATTCCGGTTAGCCGGGATAAAAAGGAGGAAGTTATAAAAGTCGTATTTAAATAGGGTTACTTTGTTTATTAAATTCCTGTTGCTATATCAATTGTAAAATAAAAAAAATCTTCCTTCAACTGACATATTTTCTATTCAAAATTATAATTAGTGTTGACATTTTTAAGGCATTGAAATTGAATGTGTAATAAAAAGATAAATCAAATAAATTGCCTTTTCAGCCCATCAATATTTATTAAGATATTGTTTAAAAATCAAGTAGGATAAAAAAAATATTTACTTTAGTGCATTAAACCGAAATTTGCATTATGAAACTTCTTTTCAACCACACCTTTCTCGACCACAACATTGGAAGTACTTACGAAGGCAGCTACCGTCTTAAAGATTTTTCGGACCTGGAAAGTACTGAAGCTAAAGGTGAGCCGTATTTGAAATTGGTTCACAACCAGGAATACATCGATCAAATCAAAAACTTCTGCGAAACTGGTTCAGCTGTAGCAGAAGTCAAGCTTTCTCCTACAAGCTATAAAGCGGCTTGCCTTGCTGTAGGCCTTACAGTAAATGCTTCAGAAAATAGGGATTTTGCAGTTGTCAGACCTCCGGGGCATCATGCACACCACGACAAGGCCTCAGGTTTTTGTCTTTTTAATAATGTGGCAATTGCCGCCGAAAAACTTGCCCGGGAAGGAAAGAAAGTTTTTATTCTGGATATCGATGGTCATCATGGCGATGGAACACAGCATATTTTTTACGACAGAAAGGATGTATTTTATTGTTCCATCCATCAACAAAACACTTATCCATATACCGGAACATTTATGGAAATTGGAAAAGGGGAGGGGCTGGGTTACACCCTGAACATTCCAATTCCTGAAAATAGTGGAGAGAAAGAGTTTCTTAAAGCTGCATTTAAGGCCATTGAAACAGGAGTAAAGTTTGAGCCGGATGTTGTGGCCATCTCCGCCGGCTTTGATGGTTACCGCAAAGACAGGCTGCTTGAATTAAGACTGTCGCTTCACGCATACTACGAATGTGGATACAGATTAAGCAAGGCTTTTAAAAATGTATTCGGAGTGCTTGAGGGCGGCTACCACGAAGACTTGCGCGAATGTGTAAACATGTTTGTTGAAGGAATAAACATCGGCGCAAAACCCTCAAATATCAAATGGGATCATGAACTGTCAATAGGCTAGGCTCTTAAAAAACCACTAATGCTAACATGTTAACGATAACTTTTTTCTTTGATTTATAGATGGGTGCTGCCTGTTTTGTCTGGAGGGTGACTCCCGCAAAGCGCCCGACTTGCTCGCCTCGCTGCGAAGCGGGCGGCGAGGCAGGGCTATAATTTTCAAATTAATTTAGTGATAAGATACCTACTAACTTGGACAAACCAAAACAGGAATACACCATAAATTTTACATCAGCTTGTAAAAATTAATAATTTTGTGGAAAAATTGATAAACTATGCCATTGCAAATATTGATACCTGTTGGGTTAGGGATAATTTTAATCATTGTTTTAATCAGGCTATATCCTGTTTTACACATCTTTTTAAGCAAAATTATTTTTGGTAAATTCAGCTCACGATACATTGCTACCAATAAAAGGTACACCAGCCAAAGCCCTTATGCATACTGTATTAAGGATGATTTTATTAATCACATTGCTGGTTTTTACAAAGGTTTAGAAAAAATACAGCAATTCAATTCCGACCAGGAATTAACTTTTATGGAAACAGATTATGGCGTAAGTTTCAACAATGTTTTAAAGTCGAATAAAAAGCCATTTTGCATCAATTCAAACAGGTTATCGCTGTTTGATCTTAAGATTTTGGGGTATAGAGATTTAATGTTCACAGCCGAGTTGAAGAAGTATTACTATTTTATTGATAAAAATTTTTTCCTGGGGCAGCTTACCTTTAAAAATCCTGATAAAGAAAATATTGATAAAATAATTGGTGTGATTAGGAAAAAATATTTGGGGACTTTGAAAATTAATTCCGATGATTTTATAATACATGGGAAAAATAATTCTGTTTTGCTTTGCCAGTATAATGGTTTCCATCTAAGCCTGAGTTACCTCTCGCGGGCTCATGGTGAAATAAACAAACTTGTTGATGAATACTGGAATACGTCAACCAATATTAAGCTCAGAAAAACTTCGAGCCTTGAGGCAGAGCTAATGAACAAACTATAAAAAAAGCTGCATAAAAATTATATGCAGCTTTTTTTTTACAATGCTTCGATTGATTATAAACTTTTACCTACTCTGTCGCCTTTTTTAATAAGCAAATAATTCTACCCGATTACCAGACTATGAATCAATAAGATGGCTCATGTCTATTTTATTAATACTATCCTTAACAAAAGAAAATCCAGCAAAAGGGCTTACCGTATTATTCAATTTTTGTACTTTCATCATCTTATATTTACAACAATGGAAAAACTAAAGACTATAAATCCGATAGGTATCGTCAGGAAATTACTGGAATCGGGTAAGCAATTCAAGTTATCCCAATACCTCGAAACATTGTCATCAGGAGATCTGGTATTTGTAATGAGCAGGCTTTCAAAAAAAGAACAGCAAAAGCTACTCATAATGCTTAATCCCGAAGAAGCGGCCATGCTGATTGAGGAATTACCCGAGATGCAAGCCATTGATATTATTGAGGATATGGATTCGGGAAATGCCGCCGCCATCATCAGCGAAATGATGAGCGATGAACGTGCCGACCTTTTGATGGAGTTGCACCATAAGGAGGCCGAAGCTATCCTGACTGAAATGAAGCCGGAAGAGGCTGCCAGCTTAAGAAAGTTGATCCAATACGAGCACGAAACTGCTGGTGGTTTAATGATTACCGAATACTTCTGCTATAACGTGTGGATGACAGTTGGAGAAGTGCATGATGATATTAAAAAAAATGCTGACAAATATAAAAATTACACCGTCAGGTATCTTTATATCACGGCAAAGAAAAATAAATTTGTTGGGGTACTACAAATGCAGGACTTGCTACTGGCCAATCCTGATCAGCGACTTTCTGAAATTGTAGTAAAAGAAGTGAAAACGATCAATGTCTTGGCATCGCTCGATGAGGTAAGGGATCTTTTTGATACTTATGACTTTTATGGATTTCCTGTTGTTGATGCTAACCATCTGATGGTTGGGGTACTGCGGCGAAAAAATGTACTGGAAGCAATTAACGAACGGGCAGCTTATGAACACCTCGAATCACAGGGTATTGTTGGTGGAGATGAATTACGTACAATGCCGGTCTTGCTCCGTTCCAGGCGACGATTGTCCTGGCTATCTGTCAACATTTTGCTTAACATTATCGCGGCCAGTGTAATTGCATTTTACCAGGAAACCCTGCAAGCAGTAATTGCATTGGCAGTTTTTCTCCCCATCATTTCCGATATGAGCGGCTGTTCGGGCAATCAGGCTGTTGCCGTTAGTATGCGCGAACTATCACTCGGAACGGTGAGGCCATCTGAGGTAATGAGGGTGTGGTTTCAGGAAATATCGATAGGAGTAATAAACGGGCTTGCTCTTGGATTACTCATTGGTATTGCCGCGTTTATTTGGAAAGGTAGCATATACCTGGGCCTGGTGGTGGGTGGTGCGCTGGCACTAAATACTGTGGTAGCGGTATCGCTCGGGGGCACCATACCGCTTATCCTTAAAAGATTCAATATTGACCCGGCACTTGCTTCCGGCCCGATTTTAACAACCGTTACCGATATGATAGGCTTTTTCCTGGCCTTAAGTTTTGCTACAATTGCACTATCTAATATTAGTGGCCTTTAGTCGAATAAAAAAAAGCTGCATCAAAACAATGATGCAGCTTTTTTTTAGATTATAAATGAGACTAGTCTAAAAAGGTGTGAAGAACCATATTTAAACAATTTACACTTCAGATTATCAGTATGTTAAAAAATATTATCCGTGCATCCGTGGCTTTTTATATCGGATTCATAAATTCGAATATTAATTTGAATTGCTATTTGGCGGAGCAGGTAACTCTTTAGTTTCTAACTCCTTTTTTGTTATGTTTATCTTGAGCTCCTCCTCATCTTTTTCATATTCAACAGCTATGATATCCCCTTCCTTCAACGTGGTTTTAATAATTTCTTCAGCCAGCGGGTCTTCAACATACTTTTGAATTGCTCTTTTTAATGGCCTTGCCCCATACTGTGCATCCCATCCTTTTTCGACAATAAAATCCTTGGCAGTATCAGATATTTGTATCGAATAGCCAAGATCGTTTATTCTATTATAAAGGTGTCCTAATTCAATGTCGATGATTTTATGGATGGCTTCGCGTTCTAATGCATCAAAGATTACAATATCATCAATCCTGTTTATAAACTCGGGAGCAAAGGTTCGTTTTAAAGCATTTTCGATAACGCTTTGAGAATTTTTGTTTTTAGCCAATTCCTTTGCTGCTGTATTAAAACCAACACCATGTCCAAAATCTTTGAGTTGGCGGGTTCCAATATTCGAGGTCATAATAATTATCGTGTTTTTAAAATCAATCCTACGGCCAAGGCTGTCGGTAATCAGGCCATCGTCGAGTATTTGGAGTAGAATATGATAAACATCAGGATGTGCTTTTTCAATTTCATCGAGCAGCACGATGGAGTAAGGTTTCCGGCGCACTTTTTCGGTAAGCTGCCCGCCTTCTTCATACCCGACATACCCGGGAGGCGCTCCAACCAACCTGGAAACTGAAAATTTCTCCATATACTCGCTCATGTCAATTCTAATGAGGGCATCCTCTGAATCGAACAGGTATTTTGCAAGTACCTTGGCGAGGTGTGTTTTACCTACACCGGTAGGGCCAAGAAAAATAAAACTTCCGATGGGTTTGTTTGGGTCTTTTAACCCGGCCCGGTTTCTTCTAATTGCCTTTACAACTTTTATTATGGCATCATCCTGCCCAACCACCGAGTCCTGAATCTCCAATTCCATTTTCACAAGCCTGTTTCCTTCGCTTTCGGCGATGCGTTTCATAGGAATACCTGTCATCATGGCTACCACTTCGGCCACATTTTCATCGCTTACAGTTTCACGGTTAATCCTGGAATCTTCTTCCCATTTTTTCTTTTCATATTCTAATTCATCAATTAACCTTCTTTCCATATCCCGAAAACTTGCTGCTTCTTCAAACTTCTGGCTTCCAATAGCTTTGGCTTTTTCTTTCTTAACCTCTTCTATCTTAGTTTCAATTTGAATGATTTGTGAAGGCACATGCATATTTGTAATATGCACTCTCGAACCGGCTTCATCCATTGCATCTATAGCCTTATCGGGCAAATACCGATCGCTTATGTAGCGGTTAGTAAGCGTTACACAAGCTTTAATGGCCTCATCGGTATAAGTTACCAGGTGATGGTCTTCGTATTTTTCTTTGATGTTGTTAAGGATTTCGGTTGTTTCATCTGCCGTGGTTGGATCGACCAATATTTTTTGAAATCTACGCTCCAGCGCTCCATCCTTCTCAATGTATTGCCTGTATTCGTCAAGCGTGGTGGCACCGATGCATTGGAGATCACCACGGGCAAGTGCAGGCTTAAACATGTTGGAGGCATCCAGCGATCCGGATGCATTACCTGCACCAACAATGGTATGAATTTCATCGATAAACAAAATTATGTCCGAATTCTTTTCCAGTTCGTTTAGCACGGCCTTCATTCTTTCTTCAAACTGACCGCGATATTTTGTACCTGCAACCAACGATGCCAGATCGAGGGTAATTATTCTTTTATTAAAAAGTGCCCTCGATACTTTATGTTCAATAATTCGTAATGCCAGGCCTTCGGCAATTGCACTTTTACCAACGCCGGGTTCTCCAATAAGTATCGGGTTATTTTTTTTGCGCCGGCTCAATACCTGTGCAATGCGCTCTAATTCTTTTGCCCGTCCCACAATGGGATCAAGCCTGTTTTCTTCGGCAGCCTTGGTCAGGTCTCTTCCAAAATTATCAAGTACCGGGGTTTTCGATTTTGAATCGGCAGGCTTTTTACTTTGTTTTCCGTAGCCCTTACCTTCGTCAAATTCTTCATCCATCGAACCTGGGAATTCTGATCTTGGATTTTCTTTTCCCCTCTTTTCTTCTGTTTTTTCCGGATTGTTATTTGTCATAATTGCTTGTAATTCATCTTTTACACTTTCATAATTAACTCCATATTGCGAAAAAGTTCTTGTAACAACATTGTCCTCATCCTTAAGAATAGCAAGTAATAAATGTTCAGTTCCAATTAAATTGCTGCTGAAAAGTTTTGCTTCGAGGTAGGTTAGTTTTAAAGCTCTTTCGGCTTGCTTTACCAAGGGTAAATTTTCCCTGCCTCCTGCGCCTTTACTTGTAGTTGCGCTAATTGATTGTTCAATAACTCGTCGATATTCAAAAAGATCGACACCCAAATAGTTTAATATTTGAATCGCTAAACCTTCCCCTTCTCTTAAAATTCCTAAAATCAAGTGCTCAAGGCCAATATAATCATTGTTAAGACGTATCGCTTCTTCCCTGCTGAAGTTTAATACATCTTTAACTCGTTGCGAAAATTTTGCTTCCATTAATTAAATATTTTTTTCAGAAATATTTGCTCGTGTATCAAATAGTGTTCCATTTTTCAAGTCATGGAACTTATTACGATCTAACAAGTATGTAACTGAAATTGTTTATGAGTTAATATAATTGATAAAAAACATTGTTCTGAACAAGAATTAATGAATTATTGTTCAAGTGCAAATATAGATTGATAAGAACAATCAAAATACCACAACTCCTTATTTTATCAACAATTTCATGTTAGTAATATTAAAAAAGTAGGCCAATAAAATCATAATATTTAGTACTTTTGCATTTCTATAATAATTTATAATAAGTAACTTAAATTGAACAAGTTAGGCGATGGAAAATAATCAAGAGGGTGAAAAGCTGTACACGGTAAACATCGAAAACCAAATGAAGTCGGCTTACATCGATTACTCAATGTCAGTAATTGTTTCGAGAGCACTACCAGATGTAAGAGACGGATTGAAGCCGGTACACCGAAGAATATTGTATGGTATGCTCGATTTGGGCATCATGTCAAACAGGTCTTATAAAAAATCAGCCAGAATAGTAGGGGAAGTTTTAGGTAAGTATCACCCACATGGCGACTCATCGGTTTACGATGCTATGGTAAGAATGGCGCAGGTATGGTCGTTGAGATACCCCTTAATTGATGGCCAGGGTAACTTTGGCTCCATTGATAACGACAGCCCCGCTGCAATGCGTTATACCGAAGCACGCCTCAGAAAGATTTCTGAAGAAATGCTCGATGACATCAATAAAGAAACTGTTGATTTCCAGTTAAACTTTGACGATTCGCTGGAAGAACCAACCGTTTTGCCCGCCAGGGTACCCAATTTACTTATCAACGGTACCTCAGGTATTGCCGTAGGAATGGCAACAAATATGGCACCCCATCAATTGGGCGAAGTTATTGATGGTACTTTGGCTTACATCGATAACAATGAAATTACCATTGAAGAATTGATGGAGCACATTAAAGCTCCTGATTTTCCGACAGGCGGAGTAATTTATGGATATGAAGGCGTAAGAGATGCATTTTTGACAGGCCGTGGCCGGATTGTTATTCGGGGTGAAGCCACCATCGAAACCTCTCCCGGAGGAAAAGAGCAGATCATTGCCACATCGGTTCCATACCAGGTTAACAAAGCCGAAATGATTAAAAAAACTGCCGATCTGGTAAACGATAAAAAAATCGTTGGCATTTCGGATTTAAGGGATGAATCGGACAGAAATGGTATAAGGATAGTTTATGATTTGAAAAGAGATGCAGTTGCAAATGTTGTTTTGAATAAGCTTTATCAAATGACAGCCCTGCAAACCTCCTTTAGTGTCAACAACATAGCGCTTGTACATGGCCGTCCAATTCAGCTCAACCTCAAAGATATTATTCATCATTTTGTCGATCACCGCCATATTGTCGTTATTCGTCGAACAGAATATGAGTTGAGGGAGGCCGAAAAGAAAGCGCATATTCTCGAAGGTTTACTAATTGCCCTGGATAATCTTGATGCAGTTATTACCCTCATCAGAGGCTCACGTACTCCTGAGGAAGCCCGGGAAGGTCTTATGAGCAACTTTGGCCTTACCGAAATACAGGCAAGGGCAATTTTAGATATGCGTTTGCACCGGCTTACCGGATTGGAGCGCGATAAAATTAAAGAGGATTATGCACAGCTCATGGCAAAAATTACCCACTTCAAGGAAATATTAGCTAATGAGGATATGCGAATGGATATCATTCGTAATGAACTGTTAGAAATCAAAGAAAAGTTCAACGACGAAAGAAGGACAAGAATAGAGTTTGCAGCAAGCGATTTCAAAATTGAAGATATCATTCCTGATGATGAAGTTGTAGTTACAATTTCGCATTTGGGCTATATTAAGCGTACACCACTTTCCGAATATAAGGTTCAGGGTAGGGGAGGCCGTGGCTCAAGAGCAAGCACGGTGCGTAATGAAGATTTTTTGGAATACCTCTTTATTGCTACCAACCATAATTACATGCTGTTCTTTACCGAACAAGGGAAGTGTTTCTGGCTACGTGTGTTCGAAATTCCTGAAGGTACTCGTATTTCAAAAGGAAGGGCTATCCAAAACCTGTTGAATATTTCGCCCGATGATAAAATAAAGGCATTCATCAATACAAAAGACCTTAAAGACGAAGAATACATCAACAGCAATTATATTATAATGGTTACTGCAGGCGGGATTATTAAAAAAACCTCGCTCGAAAATTATTCCCGTCCCCGCCAAAACGGTATCAATGCAATTACAATCAGAGAAGGAGATATGCTTTACCAGGCCAGGCTCACCAATGGCGAAAATGAAGTGATTATTGCTCTAAAATCGGGACGAGCCATCCGTTTCAACGAAAAAACCGTAAGGTCGATGGGCAGGAATGCATCAGGAGTTAGGGGAATTACTCTGGCCGGAAAGAAAGATGAAGTAATTGGAATGATATGCCTTGAAAATCAGGAATATGATGTGCTTGTTGTTTCTGAAAATGGCTATGGTAAGCGTTCTAAACTGGATGATTACAGAATTACCAACCGGGGTGGGAAAGGAGTTAAAACACTTAATGTTACCGACAAAACCGGGAAATTAATTGCTATCAAAAATGTTACTGATAATGATGACCTGATGATTATCAACAAATCCGGTTTAACTATTCGTCTTGCGGTTGCTCAATTGCGTGTTATGGGACGGGCAACACAGGGAGTAAGGCTGATTAACCTGCGCGATGGCGATGCCATTGCAGCCGTTGCCAATATTATGGTTGAAGAAGATGTTGAAGATCAAACTGATGTCGATCAGCTTGATGCTGAAAACGTAGATCAAACTGATGCCAATCAGCTTGATGTTGAAAACGTAGATGAAACTGATATTAATTTGGGTAATGCCGAAAACGAAAATGGCAAGGATGAAATCCAAAACGATGAGAATCCGGAAGAAGAAAAGAAATAACCAAAAACTTTATAATTAATAATTGCAAAACATTATTTTTTTAGTTTTGCGAATTCGTACACAATTATTTTGGTATGACTATTGGAAATCAAAAATCAAAATAACTTAAATGAAATTAAAATGAAGAAGATCGTAATTTTATTTTTTGCCGTGCTGCTAAGTTCAGGATATGTGCTTGCACAAAAACCTAAGGTGGTTAGCGCATTTAATTACCTTAGAAAAGATAAACTTGATAAGGCCAAAGAAGCCATTGATCCCACCATTGAAGACGAGAAAACAATGGGAGATCCAAAAACATGGTTCTATTATGGCAACATTTATCTTTCTATTCAATTAACTGAAGAGCCTGAATTCAAAAATCTTGACGACAATGCACTCGACAAAGCCTACAATGCTTACCAAAGGTCGTTGGAGCTTGATGAAAAAGAGCAGTATTCAGCCGATGTTAAAGACCGTCTGCAAGTTTGTGCCGAGCAATACTTTAATAAAGGTGTAAATGCTTACAACGAAAAACTTTATGCCAAATCTGCCCAGGATTTTACCAAATCAGCCGAAGTAAATGGCGTACTAGGTCGGGTTGATAGTGCTGCAATACTTTACGCAGGGCAAAGTGCATATTTTGGCAAACTGTACGAAGAAGCAAAAAGCTCATTCAACCAACTTCTCGACATTAATTATCAAGATCCCAGCGTGTATAGAATGCTCTCCGATATTTACAAATCAACAGGCGATACAACCAAAGCAATTAGCATGCTTTTGGAAGGGCGAAAAATTTTCCCTGACGATTATAACCTGATTGTTGATGCAGCCAATATTTATCTTGCAACCGATCAAAATCAGGAAGCCCTTGATGTACTTACGCTTGCAATTAAGAAAGACGATTCAAACGCATCGCTGTTTTTTGCAGCAGGAACAATTTACGATAAAATGAAATCGTACGATGAGGCTGCGGATATCTATATTAAAGCCATCGAAGTGGATGCAAATTACTTTGATGCAAATTATAACTTAGGAGCACTCTATTATAATCAGGCTGCCGAAAAAATTATGGAAGCAAATGCACTGCCGCTTTCCGAAATCCAAAAGTTTGATGAAAAGATTGCCGAAGGTAAAGCTTTGATGGAGAAAGCGCTTCCATACCTCGAAAAAGCCGACTCAATTGAGCCTGCTGATGCGGTAACTTTACAAACACTAAAAGAGATTTATACCAGGCTTAGTATGATGGAAAAGTTGAAGGGAATCAACGAAAGGCTCAATAATTAGCCATACTTAAAAACTTAAAATATTATAACAGAGGGAGTAAGAACAAAGGTTTTTACTCCTTTTTGTTTTACCTTTGATTCAATTTAAAAATTAAAACTATCGATACAATGAAAAATTTTGATAATCAATTAGAACAAGGTAAAAATTTATTGAATAATAAACCCAATGATTTTGAAGCAAACTTTAATGTTGGAAATCTTTACTACGAAAATGGAGAAGAGAGTTTTACAAAGGCGAAGCTTATAGATTCTGATGAAGAGGGTAAATCGCTTATTAGCAATGGAACCAAGATGATGCAAAATTCAATGCCGTATTTAGAAAAGGCTTTTGATACTGATCCGAAAAATAAAACAGTTGTTAGAAAGCTTGCATCAGTTTATTCATATCTCAATCTCGATCATAAAATAAAAGGTATTAATGAGCGAATAGACAAATAATTCGTGTCTGTCTTATTAGTAATATTTCCCGCAGACCTGCCTTGCCGGCAAGGTAAGTCTGCGGGAAAATTTATAGCTTCTAATCGAAAAGATCGACTCTATGGACAAGCACTAATTTGCCAATTAAAAAAAATAGGGGAGCAATAAAATAACCATATTGCTCCCTTTATTAGAAATACTCTATTTAACATAATATTAATTATAGGACATTTTTTAGGTATTGAAAATCATCCCCAAATTGTAAATGTGAACAAAGTCAATTCCTTTTCAGTTATTGAAACATAAACTAAAACTTATGGAACAAATAGAAAAATCGAAAATGGTTCTGGTGACAGGTGCAACAGGTTATGTTGCAGGCTGGATTGTAAAACGGCTTTTGGACGAAGGATTTACAGTACATGCCCCGGTTAGGAATCCGGATAACAAAGAAAAACTAAAATATCTGGATGCTTTGGCAGAAAAATCAAAGGGCTCTATCAAATATTTCAAAGCCGATCTGCTTCACGAAGGCTCATACGATGAAGCCATGAAAAACTGTGAATTGGTTTTCCATACCGCATCACCGTTTACGCTTAATGTTAAGGATGCGCAGCGAGATCTTATTGATCCGGCACTGAAAGGGACAAGGAATGTTTTGGAATCGGTCAATCGAACTGAATCGGTTAAACGGGTGGTGCTCACGAGCAGTTGCGCGGCCATTTATGGCGACAATGCAGATATTGAGGGAATGCCCGGTAAAATTATGACCGAAGAAATCTGGAACACTTCCTCAACACTTACCCACCAGCCATATTCCTATTCAAAAACCCTGGCTGAAAAAGAAGCCTGGAAAATGAATGGTGGGCAAAACCGTTGGGATTTAGTTACAATTAATCCTTCGCTTGTTTTAGGCCCCGGGATTAATCCAAACAGCACTTCAGAGAGCTTTAATATTATAAAACAAATGGGCGATGGAACCTTTAAGGCCGGTGTGCCTGCTTTTGCAATTGGTGTTGTTGATGTGCGCGATGTTGCCGAAGCCCATTTTAAAGCCGGAGTTACACCTTCGGCCAAGGGAAGGTACATTACTTCGGGCCACGATTCAAGTTTTATGGAAATTGCTGAAATCCTTGGTAAGAAATATGGAAAAACTTTTCCGTTACCAGGTAAAACCTTACCAAAATTCCTCGTGTTACTTTTAGGGCCTTTAACAGGAATGAAACGCAAAATGTTAAAAAGAAACATCGGTTTTCCGTTCAGGGCCGACAACTCGAAAATTAAAAAAGAATTGGGAATTAATTTTAGACCAATCAAAGAATCGGTTATCGATTTCTTTGAACAAATGGTGGATAATAACATTGTGAAGCCTAAGTAGAGCCCGTCTTTATAATAACATTAAAAAAAATATACGATTTCAGATTAACGATTTTAGATTTAAGATGTTGGTGATATTCAATACAATCTAAAATCTCCGATTCCCGCGCATGCGGGATCAATCTTAAATCAAAAAATCATTGACTTTATAGACAAGCTCTAAGTAGTGTCGGTCTATAAACTCGCCATCCACCACGCACCCCTCTAACTCTCCGCCAGTTGGCGGAAGACTCCCCTAACGCACTGGTAGCGCTGGATTTCCCCTTTAAGGGACTAAGGGGTTGCGGAGGCAATTAATGAAAACATCGACTTTATTGACACGCACTAAGTAATAAAGATTTTTTTTCAAAATATCAAGCCCTACGAATTTTAATTTCGTGGGGCTTTTTTGTTTCCTATATATTTTGGCAAAGATTAAGCAAAACAATTTGAATGGAAATATTCATATTTCCTTTTCCTCCGCGCCCTCCGAGCCCTTTGCGGTAGTTCATTTTTGCTACGGTGGATTAATCATAGTGCAACTTTCTATCGTCCGTAGGACACAGAAACGTAAAAACGAAACTCAAAAGCACACAAATCGGATATCATTACTCTTCATGCCATCATTCCACCTCAAACACTACTTTTGCATTTTAAAAAAGCAAATCAACTTATCTTGAAATTCAATTACGAAAATATAGACCTTCCAATCAAGGAAATAATTCCTGATGTTCAAAAGGTTTTAGAGATAGAAAACCGGCTAATTGTTACCGCCCCTCCCGGCGCGGGAAAAAGTACCCTGCTCCCATTGGCTTTGCTTGGCGAGCCCTGGCTGAATGGAAAAAAAATCCTGATGCTGGAGCCACGAAGGCTTGCCGCCCGAATGATTGCGGCAAGAATGGCTGATTTGCTCAATGAAAAAGTTGGTGAAACCGTGGGCTATCGCATTCGCCTCGATGTAAAAGTTACGGATAAAACACGCCTTGAGGTTGTTACCGAAGGGATATTAACCCGAATGTTGCAAAGCGATAATGCCCTGGAAAATGTGGGCATAGTGATTTTTGATGAATTTCACGAGCGCAGCCTACATGCAGAAATAGCACTTGCTTTCAGCCGGGAAACACAAAAAATCCTGAGACCCGACCTAAGAATTTTGATCATGTCGGCAACCATAGATTCAGCCCACCTTGCAGGTTTGCTCAACGCAAAAGTATTGTCGGGCAAGGGGAAGCAATTTCCAGTGGAGATAAAATATACCGGCGAAACAGACAGGTATTTAATACCTGAAGTGACCTGTAGGCTTATCGTAAATGCCGTAAAAGATAGTCCCGGCGATGTTTTGGTTTTCCTTCCGGGCGAAGGTGAAATAAAAAAATGTGAGGAAATATTGAAGAAAAATTTACATGATTTTAAAATCCACCCTTTGTATGGACGGCTTCCGCAGGCCAGGCAAAATGCTGCGGTATTTCCCGATAAAAATGGAAATAGAAAAGTAGTACTGGCCACTTCAATTGCCGAAACAAGCCTTACAATTGAAGGGATAAAAATTGTGGTTGACACAGGATTTGGACGATCTTCAAGTTTCGATCCCCGGTCAGGGCTTTCAAAGCTTGAAACTATTTTGATTTCAAAAGACTCGGCTGATCAACGGGCTGGCCGTGCCGGCAGGTTAAGCCCCGGAATCTGTTACAGGATGTGGACCACGGCCTCATACGCAAATAGAAAAGAACACCGTTTACCCGAAATTTTGGAAGCTGATTTAACTTCGCTTGCACTGGAGATGGCGCAATGGGGGGCACAAAACCCTGGTGATTTATCATGGATAACTCCCCCACCCTCAGGGTCGTGGGCTCAGGCACTTGAACTGTTGCATCACCTGGGAGCTATCGAAAATGGAAAGATTACTGAACATGGAAAAAAAATCCAGTCTGTTCCCTGCCATCCTCGTATTGCGCAGATGCTAATTTTGGCAGAAGCCGAAGCCTTACTACCCCTCGCCGCCGATCTGGCAGCAATTCTTGAAGAAAGGGATCCGCTTTCAGGCACCGAAACCGGGATTGATATCAACATCAGGATTGAAGCTTTACGAAGATTTCGGGCTGAAAAAGTTGGGAGTAAGCTATTTGCTCAAATCGAAAAAGTGGCAGCATCCTACCGAAAACTATTTAATGTGGCCTGCGACAATGGCCCGGTAAATCCGTATGAAACAGGTTTGCTCCTTGTTTTTGCATATCCCGAGCGGATTGCCTCGGCCCGCCCCGGGAATAACGCGCAATTTCAACTTTCTAATGGCCGGTTGGCAATGGCACACCATTCCGATGATTTGGCCCACGAAGCCTGGCTGGCTGTTGCCCAGATGGATGCAAGGGATGGGATTGGTAAAATATTCCTTGCTTCGCCATTAAACCCGACAGATATAGCCACATTGGTGCGCGAACAGGAAAAAATAATCTGGGACACCAAAAGTGGCGGCTTACTGGCCGTAGCTGAAATGCGGATCGGGAATATCGTGCTCCAGCGCAAGCCTTTGCCCGCACCCGATAAAACCCTTGTAAACAATGCCATCATCGAGGCCATTCATCGCGAAGGCGAATCATTACTTTCGTTTAATGATGAAGTAAACCAACTACAAAACAGGGTCTTGAGTCTTCGAAAATGGAGGCATGAAGAAGGCTGGCCTGAGTATTCAACATCGGCCTTGCTGGCAAATGCTGAACTTTGGCTCGAACCTTATTTAATAAATATCAAGCGAAATGAAGACCTTGAAAAAATTAACCTAAAAGAAATCCTGAATTATTCATTGTCCCATCAACACCAACAACAGATTTCAATTTTGGCTCCTGAACGCATAAATGTTCCCAGCGGTTCATCAATCAAAATAAAATATTCACCGGATGGTTTACCCCCATTGCTTGCAGTGAGGTTGCAGGAAGTTTTTGGGATGATGGAATCGCCAACCGTAAACAATGGAAAAACCCCGGTAATTATGCATCTGCTTTCACCCGGATTTAAAACCGTTCAGATAACTTCCGATTTAAAGAGCTTTTGGAATGACGCTTATTTTGAAGTTAAAAAAGAAATGAAAAGCCGCTATCCTAAACATTATTGGCCTGAAAGCCCATTGGAGGCTGAAGCAGTAAAAGGGCATAGGAGAAAAAGGTGATTTTCGATGATGTTTTTTTTTTGACGTTTCTATGTCCGGTCGAATAGAATTCATGGGGTGACTCAAAACTGCTGATTTTGAGACCTAACAGGTTTACTCCCAAAACAGACGTTTGCTTTTTAAAAAAAAGTAATGCTAATGTCTGGCACAAAAACCTGTTAGGTCGTGCCACCAGAAAAAATCAAAAAGCCTCTAAGCAAATTGCATAGAGGCTTTTTGATTTTAAGATTATCGATTTTTTTTTAAAAATTCTCACTTTAAAAACAACTAATGAAAAGGCAACTGTTTTAAACAATGGATATGTTTTATTTACAAAGATTATTGAGGGAAAATTCAAAAAGCGCAAGATGGAAACAGTAAAGCGAAAAAGCGGAATTAGCAAATTGAACTCTCCATCCAGTTTGGTCAAAACTACTTTTTATGAGCGCTGATAAAATAATTGTATTATTGGGTGTTAAAAAACACAGAAGAGCATAATATAATATGACTACCGAAACAAAAATAAGGAAACAGATACTCAACCTAATTCAACAAATTCCGATGGAGCAGCTTTCGGAGTTAGATGAATATTTGAGAAAACTGGAAGAACAAATCAGCAAAAAGAAAAAGGTGCTGTCGTACGCCGGGGTTTGGAAAGACCTTGACGAGGATGTTTTTCAAGAACTTACCGATGGATTGATTTCGAGACGAGAAAATGTTTTACTACAATGAAAGCGATAATTAGAAAAAATGTAAGTTGTTGTAACAAGCATTTATTGTGTAGTTTTGGGGTTGAAATTATTAATCGTTGATAATGCCAAAAATATTTGAATATTTAGGAATCCTGATTTTCTTCTACTCAAATGAACACGAACCCATTCATGTTCATGCAAAGAAAGGAGAATTTGAAAGCAAAGCAGCTTTCTATATTGTGAATGGTGAAATATCAGAAGTACAAATTACAAATATTTCGGGGGCTCGACCATTAAAAGGAAAAGACCTAAAGGATTTTAAGACTTTTCTTGAGAAATACGCAGACAAAATAGTGGAAAAATGGATTAGCTATTTTGTGTATCACAATGATGTTGAATTTGAGAAAATTACAAAACGCTTAAAATGAAAATAATAGTTGACTATAAGGATTCAGAAAATGGAATTGGCCAGCTTAGGGTAGAATCCGCAAAGTACCTGACGGATTATGCTATTCGAATAAAATTTAGTGATGGACATGAAAGACTTGTTGACTTCAAACCTTTTTTATCCAAATCAATTCATCCATCCATAAAAAAATACCTGGATGAAAACAATTTCTCGAACTTTTCATTGACCGATGGAAATTTGAATTGGAATGATTTCGATTTGATTTTCCCAATCTCTGATTTATACCATGGAAGGATTGAGGCATAAACCACGACGAATGAATAACAAGGTTTAAACCCATGACATAACAATACAAAAATAAAATATTCCTATTTTTGAAAAAAACTTAATGTAATGAACACCGAACAATTCATTTCCGATGACAGCGAATACATCATTATCCCTAACCCCATTTACGATGTGGTGTTCAGGTATTTGATGGAAGATCCAGAAAGTGCTACCATCGTTTTATCCACGCTGATAAACGAAAAAATTACAAAACTTCACTTGGAGCCGCAAACCCACGCAAAGAAAAACGCCACCCCAATCCAGGTAAAAGACCCCTCCACAAAAGATGATATCAGGCTTTTCCACCTCGATTTTACGGCAACCGTAGAACTACCCGATGGCACCGAAGAGCTAATCATGATTGAATTGCAAAAAGCTACCCAACCCGACGACATTTTTAGGTTTAAAAGATACATCAGCAACAATTTCCTGAAAAAGCAGGAAAGGGAAATCATTCACCCCACTACCCAGGCCGTAACTACGGTTAAAAAACCCATCCGCCTGATACCCATTTTTATCCTCAATTTCAGGATTGAAAACGAAATCAACGATTTACTCATCAGGACTAACCGGATAAAAGAAGGGGTTTTCAAAAACAAGGAGCTTATGAAAACCAACGAATTTATCGATAATTTGACTTATGATTTACTTGTGGTTCAACTCCCCAACCTGGGCAACATCACCGAAAGCGACTATGCTAACGATGAGTACAAACGTAAGCTCTATGCTTTGTTACAGTTATTCGATCAAAAGTCGAAAGTCAAGAATAATGAACACCGGCTAAGGCTGATTCGCAGGTTTTTCCCAGGGTTTTTGGAGCGTGTAATCCGGCGGCTCCAGGCTGCCGACATCAACAACCCCGACCTCGAAGAACAATTACATGCCGAGGATGAAATTTTGAGCGTACTAATAGATCATGCCAACCAGATAAGTTTTCTAAAAGAGAAAGATGATAAAAATCGAAAAGCTCTTGAACAGAAGGATAAAGCTCTTGAACAGAAGGATAAAGCACTCCATGAGAATAAAAAAATCATCATCGCTTTAGCCAAAACATTGAAAGATAGGGGCGTGGCGATTGAAACAATAATGCTGCAAACAAAACTTACAAAAGAAGAAATTGAAAATTTATAAAGCATGAAGTTTACAGCAATAATCGAGAAATCTCCAGATGGGTGGTATGTTGGCCAATTGGAAGAACTGCCGGCAGTTTTGTCGTAGGGGAAAACTGTTGAAGAGTTAAAGGATAATTTGCTGGATGCACTGCAATTGCTACTTGAAACAAACAGGGAGATAACATCCATAGCTGGTTTTGATAACTAATTATACTTTTGAGTGTTTTAGCAAAACAGAAAAACTTTAATAGAAATGCAAACACAGGAAATATCCAATACAATAATTCAATCTATCGGCCAACTAAATCATTACCAGCAAACCAAGTTGCTCGAGTTTATTAATTCGCTTGTATTAGCAGATAGCACAGATAAACAAGGTATTTTAAAATTTGCCGGAGCTATCGACAAGGAAGACCTATTAAAAATAGAACAAGCTATTAACGCAGATTGCGAAAAAATTGACAGCAATGAATGGTAATTTTATTTATAAATAATTCCTATTTTTGAAAAAACTTAATGCAATGAACACCGAACAAAATATTTCCGACGACAGCGAATACATCATTATCCCTAACCCCATTTACGATGTGGTGTTCAGGTATTTGATGGAAGATCCAGAAAGTGCTACCATCGTTTTATCCACGCTGATCAACGAAAAAATTACTTCGCTAAATCTTGAACCCCAAACGCACGCGCAGAAAAAACCCTATAAAGCTAAGATAGAAGACCCCACAACCCAGGATGATATTCGTTTGTTTCATCTCGATTTTACAGCAACTGTGGAGTTGCCCGATGGCACCGAAGAGTTGATTATGATAGAGCTGCAAAAAGCC
>Ga0208900_1000639_pt1 | contig 21338 bp, 17 predicted proteins | sample AntAceMetag02UKK_FD_184763 | JGI IMG/M metagenome (GOLD analysis project Ga0208900, IMG submission 184763) | Saline lake microbial communities from Ace Lake, Antarctica - Antarctic Ace Lake Metagenome 02UKK (SPAdes) (version 2) | ecosystem: Environmental > Aquatic > Non-marine Saline and... | reverse complement strand
CTTTAAACTCACGTCACAGGATCGGGTGATCAAATTATCTGCATACCCTGAAGCAACAGCAGCAAGAGTTTTCATGGAACAGGGCGCCACGGCCATGCCGTGGTGGACAAAAGAACCAGAGGCCGGGGCAGATGCAATCTCATCCTGGGAAAAAACCTGGGGGACAATGGCAGTGTCAAAATCCACCCCGTACTCCTCAAGAAATGAAAGAAAAGAGTTTTCGGGATTTAGGCCCATTTCATGGGCCAATACTCGTTGACCTGCATGGGATAAAAGGATCAACACCCGGCAGCCACTTTCAATCAAGGCTTTTACAAGCCTTACCCCGTAAATGGACCCCGATGCCCCAGAGATGGCAACCACAATGATTTTACCCTGATTTTTTGGGTCTTGATTTTTTGGGTCCTGATCTATTGGCATTAAGTTTGCGTTCATCTAAAGGCCCCCTCAACCAGAACACCGATGAACAAAAGCACGGATACCAGGGAATTGATTTGGAAAAACGCCATATCAATATGGGTCAGGTCATCGGGTTTGACCAGGCGGTGTTCAATGATAAGCAGAAAAGCAATACCGGCCAGAAAAATCAAAAAAACCGGGTGCATCTGGAAACTCAGATACATGGCCCCAAACAATACCATGGTCAGCAAATGGAGCAAAGAGGAAACCATCATCGCCTTGTGGGGTCCTATTTTGGACGGCAGGGAGAAAAGGCCCTGTTCCCGGTCAAAGTCAATGTCCTGGCAGGCATAAAGGATATCAAACCCGGCAATATAGGTCCACAGGCCCAGACTCAAAAAAACAATGCCAAGGGACAGGCTGTTGGCAATGGCGACCCATGCCCCCACAGGGGCCAGGGAGATGGCAAACCCCAGGTAAAGGTGACAATATTTTGTAAACCGCTTGGTATAGGAATAAAAGAACAGAAAAAAAAGAACGGGGAAAGAAAGAAAAAAACAAAGGGGCGACAACAGGGCGGCAGCTCCTATGAAGAGGATCGAAGATACCCCCACAAAAACCGCCGCCTCCTTTTGGGACAACATGCCCGAAGGAATTTCCCGGATTGCGGTTCTGGGGTTTTTCTCGTCAATGGCGGCATCCACAATTCTGTTAAAGCCCATGGCAGCAGACCTTGCTCCCACCATTGCCACCAGAATCCAGACAAGATCCCAATAGGCAATTTTTTGGGTCTGCCAGGCCAAAACCACGGCGGACAGGGCAAAAGGAAGGGCAAAAATCGTATGGGAAAACTTGATCATCCGCCCGTATTCCATTGTTTTTTCTTTCAGACTTTTCTTGCTTATATTTTTTTTTAAAATTAAATCCATGGATTTGCTGCCCACCGTCTATTGCTAATAGATCCCCGAAACTGGGGTACCACATTTGGGGCAGGCTCCCTTTTCTTTTAAATAATTTTCTATTGTATAGCCATGGCGTTTGACCACCAGGGTGCCGCAATTATGGCAATGGGTGTTTTCAGCAAGTCCCGGAACATTGCCGGTGTAGACATAATACAACCCGGCCTTTTGTCCGATTTCACAGGCCCTTTCCAGGTTGGAAACCTGGGTTACGCCAATATCTGTCATCTTATAACTGGGGTGGAACCTAGAAATGTGCCAGGGGGTGTCACAGCCAAGATCCTTGGCAATGAAGCGGGCCAACGCGGTCAATTCCCCTGAATCATCGTTGAGCCCGGGAATCAAAAGCGTCGTGACCTCCACCAGTATTCCGGCCTTTTTCATGAGTTTAAGCGTTTTTTTCACCGGTTCAAGCCTTGCCTGACAATAGGTTTGATAAAATTTATCATCAAAGGCCTTGAGATCCACATTGGCCGCATCCAAAAAAGGGGCAACCAGGTGAATCAAATCGGCACTCATATACCCGTTGGTGACAAAGATATTGGATAACTTGTTTTCTCGGGCAAGCTTTGCCGTTTCATAGGCCAGTTCAAAAAAAACAGAGGGCTCGGTATAGGTATAGGCGATACTCTGACACCCGCTGGCCAAGGCCTGCTCCACAATGTCCCGAGGCTGGATCTGCCGGCCCTGGATCACGCCTTTTCTGCCTGCCGGGATCTGGGCGATATCAGAATTTTGGCAGAACCGACATTTAAAGTTACAGCCCATTGTGGCAATTGAATAGGCGGTGGACCCGGGTTTAAAATGAAACATCGGTTTTTTTTCAATGGGGTCGCAGCTTGTGGCGATCACCCGGTCAAAAACCAGTGAAACAAGGGTGCCGTTCTGGTTTTCCCGGACATTGCAAATCCCTTTTGCCCCTGGTTTGATCTTGCAGAAATGATGACAAATTCTGCATTGGACCCAATTTTCCCCCAATTTATCATATAAAAGGGCTTCCATTCTTCTTTATTCCTTGTTCCTTATTTCCGTAACCAGCCCCGGTGCGGGTTTATATATCTTTCTTTTCCGGATTTTAAGCGCCAGGGGCCGGGTCCGAAATTTAGGGACCGGTTTAATCTGCATGCCGATCAAAGAGCCGCAAAAAGATTTTTGCACCAGAGCTAAGTTTTCAACATAGGAGGCCCAGGGGCCTGATACAAATGGGAACTGGGGGGTTGTCCGCCATTTTACCGGCACATTTCCCAGGATGGCAAAGAGAATCTGCCGAAGCTCCCATATACTGAAAAAATGGGCATTGGTATAAATATTTGCGAAAAAAAAACTTTTAAACCTGCGGAACATGTTCTGGGGAGCATACCGATTCAACACCCCTATCACCACCCGGTCCCTGGCCACCCGGCAGGCCTCTTCAATGGCCTTGGCCGGTCTGTCGGTAAATTCCAGACTGGTAAACAGCAGAGCGGCATCAAAGGAATTATCGTCAAAGGGAAGATCTTCTGCCATGCCCCGGTGGAGGTCCACCTTTTCCCCTAAGCGCTTGTGGGCCAGGTCCAGCATGTAGGGAGACGGATCAATTCCGGTCAGACTCAAGCCTTTTTCCAGAAGAGGTGCCAGGCTGATGCCGGTACCACAGCCGATATCTAAGATCCGCTGTCCTTTTTCAGGGGATAAGAGGTCCAACATCAATTTGATTTCAAGGTCCAGACAATGACGGTTCTTCCCCTTGTCAATCCAGGCATCGTAATTCCCTGCATCCTTGAAATCAAATACATACCCCATTTCTAAGCAATGACCTCCTGCACTTTTTTCATCATCTCCCCAACCGCCTTCACCGCCGTGGACTCATCGGGAAGGTCCAGCAGGGAGCGCTGGGTCATATCAAACTCCAGCAGATTTTCATCATCGGGGAGAATACACAAAATCGGCACCCCGATCCGCTCCACCTCATCCAAAAATGCCTGGCTCAATTCTTTTGGGGCCCGGTTGACAATCAACCCCTTGTGTTTGATATCCAGCTTGAGATCACCCAGCATATCATTGATCCGTCCCACAGCCCGAAGCCCTCGCAAGGCATAGTCCGTGACCATGAGAAGCATATCCACACGGCCGCTGGTTCTGCGGCTCAGGTGCTCCATCCCGGCCTCATTGTCCACCAGAAGATATTTATAATTTTTTTCCAGTTCCTCTGCAAACCGGTTTAAAATATTGTTGACCATGCAATAGCATCCCTGGCCTTCCTGACGTCCCATGACCAGAAGATCAAATTCCGGTTGTTCAATGAGCACCTGATTCATCAGCATTTCAAGGTAAAGGATCTTGTCCATGCCCGAAGGGACACCCTGGGGGTCTTTCATAAAATTCTCCCGGACATCCCCCACTGTTCTTTTTTCTATATCAAGTCCCAGGGTTTCCCCCAGGTTGCTGTTGGGATCTGCATCAATTGCAAGAATGGGATCCTTTTTCTGTTTTGCGAAATATCTCGTAACCAGTGCAGAAACGGTTGTTTTTCCCACACCACCCTTGCCAGCCATAGCAATCACTCTACTCATATCCACTCCAAAGTTCGGGTTATTTTCATGTTTAGATAACATAACGCAATCTTTGAAAAAAGCAATTAAACTTATTGAAAATAACCAGGAGCTGCAAATACTCAGCCGTGGAAAGGAACAATCAGGTTATGGGCAAAAGCCCCCTTAAAATTTTCATCTCAATATGGGTTTTAATCCTTGCCAAAAGCTCGGCTGAATCAAAGGTTTTTTGTTTGGCCATACCCATACTCCGGAACGTTTTGTTTATTTATCCCTATTCTTTGGGGAATTTCACGACCAAGACAGGTACTTCGCTGTTCTTGACAACTTTTCTGGTTGTTCCGCCGATGAGGGCTCCCATCAGGATGTTATACCCGTAACTGCCCATAACAATAATATCCGCATCAATATTTTTGGCCGTGTCAAGGATCTCTTCTGTCGGGTTACCGCTGGTTATCCGGATATCCTCGACCAGCATTCGGCAGGAATCAATTTGGGAATCCATTTCCTGGCAAAAGTTTTCAATCTTTGACTTGATTTCTTGGGTTAACTGGTCGCTTTTTTCCGATTTGACCCTGTCCCATTCTTTTCCGCCCAGCATCCCCCTCACCTGGAATTCAGTTGCATAATTCATATCCTCCATGACATAGAGAATGGTTATCATGGCATCGTATCGTTGTGCCAGATCTGCTGCATAACTGAACGCATGTTTGGCGTTTTCAGAAAGGTCAGTTGGATAGAGTATTTTTTTTATATTCGGAATCATGTTCTTCTCCTTTGGGAATGGTGAATCAATTGTCCTGATCAGTCATAGTTAAAATATACCACCTTGTTTATAGATAGTCATCTATTTTTCCTCTTCCTAGGACTTACGCCCTTTGGTTTTCCGCCCTCGGTTTATATGCCATCACCCGGGTCCTTTGCCCAAAGAATATTGACCAATTCCCGACCAGGGTGTAATAACCATGCTGCGGTTTTTAATATTTTATCTGCCGGAAAAAAATCCGGTATTTTTTTTAAGAACACCATGAAAATATAGGAGTACCCATAATGTTGACTATTCTTATTACCTATTGCGGTGTAGGGGCCATTGCAGGTGTGCTGGCAGGGCTTCTTGGCATCGGCGGCGGCCTTGTCATTGTTCCCATGCTGATCTATATCATGGGCACCCAGGGAGTATCCACAGAAATACTCATGCATGTTGCCCTTGGCACCTCCATGGCCAGCATCATGTTTACATCAATATCCAGTTTCATGGCCCACCACAAAAGGGGGGCTGTCCGGTGGGAAGTGGTCCGCCGCATTGTCATCGGCATATTTACCGGTACCTTTATAGGATCTTGTTTTGCATCGGCCATGTCCACTGGTTTTTTAAAGGGATTTTTCTGTATTTTTCTCTATGTGGTGGCCACCCAGATGATCATGAACAAAAAACCAAAGGCATCCAGGGATTTGCCGGGAACCCTTGGCATGTTTGCCACGGGAAATATCATCGGCGGGGTCTCAAGTCTTGTGGGCATCGGCGGGGGCACCCTGTCTGTTCCCTTCATGGTCTGGTGCAATATACCCGTCCACCACGCCATTGGAACCTCCGCCGCCATTGGCCTGCCCATTGCCGTGGCCGGAACCATCGGCTATATTTTCAATGGCTGGGGGCTTGCGTCCCTGCCGGCCTATTCCATTGGGTATATCAACCTGCCCGCTCTTGTCGGGATTGCCTCCATAAGTGTTCTGACAGCACCCTTAGGCGTTCGACTGGCCCACAGCCTGCCGGTTGACAAGCTCAAGCGGATTTTTGCTGTTCTGCTTTACGGGGTCGGCACAAAAATGTTTATAGGGCTAATCTGATTTCATCCGATTGACAGGAGAACTGAGAGCCGCAGCCGGTCATGGTCAGGTCATGGTGACGAACTCCCCCGCATATAAACGGCTTCCACGGATCTGCCGATTTCCCTGCCCGGGGGAGGCCCGGACAGGAAAAGAATGGAGTGAGGATGGCTTAGAGAATCAGCAGCCGCAACCGCAGCTCCCCTTTGAATCAGATCCGCAATCCCCCTTTGAATCAGACCCGCACCCTTCGCCATGGGAACCGCAACCGCAGCTGTGCTCTGCCGGTGCCGGGGGAGTCAATCCGGTTTCGCTGATGGTAATATCAAATATCAGTGTTTTTCCGGCAAGGAAATGGTTGATATCCATTTTAACGGACTCTTCTCCGATCTCTGCTACCACGGCCGGAACCGGACGACCGTTGGGGTCCTGGAGTTCCAGTTGCAGCCCCTCAATCAGGGGAACTTCTTCTGGAAAATGCATTCGGGGGACATCCACAAAGGCTTCTTCATTTCGCAGCCCATAGCCCTCTTCCGGCAAAATGGTGACGGTTTTGGATTCCCCTTTTTTCATTCCAATAACGGCGGTATCAAATCCTTTTATCAGCATCCCCTTCCCAACGGTAAATGTCAGGGGCGCCTTACCCTCTGATGTATCAAACACGTTTCCATCTTCGTGTTTACCGGTATAGTCTACGGCAATGGTATCCCCTAATTGTATCGTTTCAGTCATGATTTTTTTCCTTCCAGGACCGGCTCTGGCCGTACCCTGATTCAACCGGCCCCTGCCTTCTGGCAATGGGAAACCGGTAATTTAAAAATAATACCCATTAAAGGGATATGACAAACAAATTAGAGGGTAAGGTAATCCCCAAATAATAATTGTCCAATAGTTTCATTGTTTTTCTTTATGGGATTTCAAATTCTGCTGACCCTATGTGGGTATATCCCCGGAATTATCCATGCCATATGGGTGATTGCAAAAAAAAAATAACACAGGACAAGATGTCCTTATAATTTAAATGCCCCCAACGCCTTATTCTGCCATAAATGGATATTGATGATCAACCGGCGGCACAAAAGTTTCCTTGATGGTCCGGGGTGAGGTCCAGCGCAGCAGGTTGAGTTGGCTGCCGGCCTTGTCATTGGTGCCACTTTTACGCCCCCCTCCAAAGGGTTGCTGGCCCACAACAGCTCCGGTGGGCTTGTCATTAATATAAAAATTACCGGCAGAATGGGTCAGGCGGTGTGTCATGTGGGCGATGGCCTGTCGGTCCTGGGCAAAAACAGCCCCGGTCAATGCATAGGCCGAGGTTGTATCCAGGATGGTAAGAGCCTGGTCCAGGGCCTTGTCATCATATACATAAACCGTCAAAACCGGCCCGAAAATTTCCTCTACCATGGATTCATAATAGGGATCCTGGGCCAGAATCACCGTGGGCTCTATAAAATATCCCCGGGACTTGTCCCGATCTCCCCCGGCAATGATATCTGCCTTATCCGATGCCTCTGCCCGGCGGATAAACCCGTCAATGGTATCAAAGGCTTTTTCGTCAATGACCGCATTTAAAAAAGGGGTATAGGACAAAACACTGCCGGTTTTGATCTTTGAAACCTGGGCGGTCAATTTTTCCTGGAAAACATCCCATTTTGATTGGGGCACATAGAGCCTGGAACAGGCCGAACATTTCTGACCCTGGTATTCAAAGGCCCCCCGGATGGCAGCCGTCACCACAGTATCCACGTCTGCCGACGGGTGCATGAAAATAAAATCCTTGCCCCCGGTCTCCCCCACCATGCGAGGATAGGATTTATACCGGGCGATATTCTCTCCGGCTTTCTGCCACAGGGTCTGGAACACACGGGTAGAACCGGTAAAATGTATACCGGCAAGATCTTTGTGGTCCAGTACAATCTTGCCGGTGGTGGATCCGCTGCCCGGGATAAAATTAATCACCCCGTCGGGCAATCCTGCTTCCTTGAAAATCTCCATGAGATAAAATCCTGAAAGGACCGCGGTGGACGCTGGTTTCCACACGATGGTATTTCCCATCATGGCGGGTGCGGTGCACAGATTCCCGGCAATGGCCGTAAAATTAAAGGGAGTCAGGGCAAAAACAAATCCTTCCAACGGCCGATATTCCGTCTTGTTCCAGATGCCTCGATCAGAGACAGGCTGGTTGCCATAAATCTCTTCCATAAAATGTACATTGAACCTTAAAAAATCAACCAGCTCACAGGTGGCGTCGATTTCAGCCTGGAAGGCATTCTTGGACTGATTGAGCATGGTGGCCGCATTGATTTTATGGGTATATTTCTGGGAAATCAGATCTGCGGCCTTGAGAAAAATGGCGGCCCGGTCCTGCCAGGCCATGGCTTCCCAGGCGGGTTTGGCAGCAAGGGCCGCCTCAATGGCCAAAAGGACTTCTTTATCTCCGGCCTTGCTGAAAGTCCCAAGTGTATGACCATGGTCATGGGGGCAGCGGGCAACCCCTGTGTCTCGCGTATGAATCTTTTGACCGTTGATAATCAAGGGAATTTCCAGGGTCAGGTCCATCTGCCGGGCCAGCTCTTGGTTCAGAAGTTCTCTTTCAGGGCTTCCCGGTAAAAAGGTTTTAATAGGTTCGTTATAGGCTGGTGGTAATTTAAAGATGCTGTTGTTCATTGCTTTTCTCCATTGCTTTTTTCCATTGTCTAGCTGATGTCAAATTCTATGCCCTGGGCCAGGGGAAGGTCACGGCCCCAGTTAATGGTATTGGTCTGGCGTCTCATATAAACTCTCCAGGCATCAGACCCGGATTCCCGACCCCCGCCGGTCTCTTTTTCGCCGCCAAAGGCACCGCCGATCTCAGCGCCCGAAGTTCCGATATTGACATTGGCAATGCCGCAATCTGATCCTTTGTGGGATAAAAACTGCTCCTGGGTGTACATCGACCCAGTAAAAATGGCGCTGGAAAGCCCCTGGGGTACCTGATTATGCAATTCAATGGCCTGGTCCAGGCTATCGTAGTCAATGATATAAAGAATGGGGGCAAAGGTCTCCTGCTGGACAATGGGATAATGATTTTTAACAGCCACTATGGCCGGGGTTACATAGAAGCCGCCTTCAAGACCTTGAATGGTCGCTCGACCGCCGCCGTATAGAATCTGCCCCCCCTGTTCCCGGGCAACCGTAAGTGCCTGATCCATTTGGGCCACAGCCTTGGCATCAATGAGGGGTCCCATCAGGGTATTATCATCCATGGGGTTACCGATTCGGACCTGTTTATAGGCATCAATGAGCCGGGTGAGAAATGTCTTGCGCACAGAGGACTGGACAATGATTCTCCGGGTGGAAGTACATCGCTGACCGGCAGTGCCCACGGCCCCGAAAAGTGTTGCCCGGATGGCCATGTCCATGTCGGCATCTTCGGTGACAATAATGGCATTGTTGCCCCCCAATTCCAGCAGAGTGCGGCCCAGCCGCTCTCCCACAATGGCCCCCACCCGTTTGCCCATGGCGGTACTGCCCGTTGCTGAAACCAAAGGGATTCTGGGATCATTGAGCATGGGTATTCCCACATCCTTTCTAGTGCCAATGATAAGGTTAAACACCCCATCCGCCCCGAATTTATCCACCACCGGTGCAATAATATTCTGGATGGCAATGGCGGTCAAGGGAGTTTTTGAACTGGGTTTAAACAGGCAGACATCCCCGCATACCGCTGCCACCAAAGCATTCCATGCCCAGACAGCACAGGGAAAATTAAATGCGGTGATAATTCCGACCACCCCCAGGGGGTGCCATTGTTCATACATCCTGTGCAGGGGCCGCTCACTGTGCATGGTCAACCCATAGAGCTGCCGGCTCAACCCCACGGCAAAATCTGCAATATCAATCATCTCCTGAACCTCGCCCAGTCCTTCTGCCTTAATTTTTCCGTTTTCAAGGGCGATCAGGGTACCCAGGGCCTCTTTTTTCTCCCGGAGTTGATTCCCGATTTCCCGAACCATCTCCCCCCTTTTAGGTGCCGGCATCATCTTAAAAGACTCGAATGCCCCAGTGGCCTTTGCCATGAGGGTGTGATAGGCCCCGGCATCTGCCAGGGTAACCCTTGCAATGGGCTGACCATCTATGGGAGAATAACTGACAAGCTCCTGCCCTTTGGTCGTAAGCCATCCACTGGTACTGCCAGTTGTGGCACCCGGATTCACCGCCTCTATCCCCAGTGTTTGTAGAATCTCATTTATTTTTTTATCGTCCATGGAGTTCCTCCTGATTCAGTAAGGTCATTATTAAAAAACAGCGTATCCTTGTAATATAAGCCCTGGGGATATAAAGTAAAATTCATAATATTTCTAATTATCATGAATTCTATTCATACATAAGGATCCCATGGACCTCTACCACCTGAAAACTTTTTTCTTCCTGGCAAAGGTGAAAAGTTTTACCAAAGCCGCCAGTCTCTTGTTTGTCACCCAGTCGGCGGTCAGTCATGCCATCAAAAAACTGGAGACGTCTGTTGACACCCCTCTCCTCCAAAGAAAAGGGAAAACCATTGTGCTGACCGATGCCGGTCTTACCCTGTTTGCCTCCTGTGAAAAAATTTTCTATGAAATTGAACGGGCAGACCAGGATATCGCCAGATTCAAACGGGAAACCAAGGTCCGTATCCGCATCGGAAGCCCGGTGGAATTCGGTACCAGCATCCTGATCAAGCATATAAAAGCCTTTCTGGATGCCCACCCGGACATCCGCCTGGACTTTTTGTTTTCCCATCATCTTGAAACGCCCCTGGTTGAGGATGAAGTGGACCTGATCATTGACTGCAAGGAGCATCTCCTACCAAACCTTGCAAAAATTTATCTTTTTCAGGAACAATACATCACCATTGCTGCCCCCTCCTTTGTAAGCGAGCACGCAATAAGGTCGGTGGAAGACCTTGAACGAATCAACATCCTGTCCAGTGACAAGCACCTGAAATGGTGGCAAAATTTTATCACGGCCATCCCTGAAGAAAAGCGGTGTTGTCTAAAAAATGTGATCCAGATCAACCATATCCGAGGCATTATCAATGGTGCTGTTTCAGGCCTGGGTATTGGATTTGTCCCCAAATACACGGTCCTAAGAGAGCTTGCAGAAAACGTATTAATCGATCCTTTCCCCCATATCAAGCCCGGTGCAGACCACTTTAATATTTTTATCAAACAAGATAAGCTGACATTCCAAAGGAACAAAGCCCTAGTGGACTATCTGAGCCTGCTCAAACCCGCGGAATTTGGTGTTGATTAAGCCGGGAATAAATGGCAGGATAAATGAATATTTAACCATAAGAAGGTCAAACAAAACATGTGGAAACTGACAGATCTTAATGAAGGGGGAAACGGCCCTGAAAGCCTGTTCAAAAAATTTGAACACTACGTTATGGAAAAAAATCTCAATTTTATTGTTGCCAGGGGAAAATGCATCAACCAAAGGCCAAAAGATCTGGAAAAAGATAAAATAAACGCATATCTTGGAGAATTTGCTGACTGCGATTTTTCCATGATTGCCCTGTTTAACGACACGCCCAAGTCCCCTTTTATTGCAGCAGATATGGATATTAACAGAGGACTTGCCAGGGTCCGATACCTTATTGATTTTAATCAAGAGGCAACAACGGGTAAGGCAAGCCCTTTTTACAGTAAAGTTTTGGGAGCATTTGCCACCCATTTTTTTGCAGTTCACCCTAAAATTGAACAGCTCTGGTTCCCCTTCACCATTGAGAACATGGTGGGCAGTAAAATGAGCGTTCAATCCATAGATGCAGGAACTGCCATTTTAAGGTGACACAATTCCCCTGAAAAAAATGGCAGCAGCCTGTTCCCACTTAAAAGGCAACCCTATCCCCGAGTGCCGGGATAAAGGTGTCATAGCCTAACGCCTGCAGGCGTTGTTCAAAGGCCTTACTCTGATCGGCCTCACCGTGGACGATGCCAATTTTTTTGATATTCAAGTTAGACCCGGTGATGATCCGCTCCAGCTCATGCTTATCCCCATGGGCGGAGAACCCCCCTATCTTTGCCACCTGGGCCTTTAAGGGATAGGCCTTCCCCAATATTTTTACTTCTGGATGCTCCTGGGAAGCGCCTTCCCCGTTGGCAAGGGCCATGCCCATTTCTTCAATGCGCCGGCCCAGGGTATGCTGGGCCATATATCCCACCAGCAAAATGGTATTTTTAGGATTATGAATTTTATACCGCAAATGGTGAAGAATCCGCCCGGCCTCACACATGCCAGATGCGGAAATTACCACATGGGGGGTATCGTCCTGGGTCAGTTTCATGGATTCTTCCACACTTGCCACAAATTTAATCTTATCAAAGTAAAAGGGATTCAACCCCTTTTCCAGAAATGTTTTATGGGTTTCCTTGTCATAGCTTTCCGGATGTTCCCCAAAAACAGTGGTAAGATTGGACGCCAGGGGACTGTCCACATAGATGGGTTGTTTTGGGACCTGGCCGGATTCATACAACTCATGGAGCATATAAATAATTTCCTGGGTACGCCCAAAGGCAAAGGAAGGGATAATAACGGACCCGCCTCTTTTAAAGGTTTCGAGGAGCACCTTTTTCAAAGAGTCGCCCAGGTCGTCAACCGGGTCATGTTCCCGGTCCCCATAGGTACTTTCCGTAATCAGCAGATCTATCTCCCGGTCTTCTTCGTCAAAATCAAGTGTGGGATCCTTGAGAATGGGTTTGCCAAACCGCCCCACATCCCCGGTATAAAGGATCCGACAGGTTCTGTCCGCCTGTTTCACCGTGACCAGGGAAAAGGCAGACCCCAGTATATGACCGGCCACATAAAATTTTACCGTGGTGTCCTTTCCAATGGTCACAGGCGTCCCAAAGGGATATCCGTCTATATAGGCCAAGGACTGCCGGGCCTGCTCCATGGTATAAAGCGGAAAAAACCTTTCAAGGCCATTATCTTTCTGGAGTTTAGCAATGGCCATTGTATCCAGTTCATAGGGACTTTTTTTCAAAAGTTTTTTAATGCTGTTTTTTTCTTTATTGCTCATGTTCTGCTTTCGCTTATTCTGTTCCTGGCTGTACAGAAAAGAGCGCAAAGATTTATAGTTCAGGTACTGGGCGTCTGATTCCTGGATATGACCGCTGTCCATGAGCATATACGCCAGGGCATCCTTTGTGGCCCGGGTGGTGATAATTCTGCCGGAAAAACCCTCTTCTGTCAGCATGGGGATCCGGCCGGAATGATCAATGTGAGCATGGGACAACACCATGTTGGTAATCTTTGACCGGTCCAGGGTAAAGGTCTTATTTTTTTCGGCACTTTCCTTTCTTCTACCCTGGAACATACCGCAATCAAAGAGAATTTGATCATTTCCCGTGTCCAAAAGATGCATGGATCCGGTTACCTCGCCAGCTGCGCCAAAAAATTTAAACTCCATAAATCACCTCGTTTTCATTTCAATATCAATTAAATACCTTCTTCAACAACTCAGTGGTCCGCTTGATGGGATCCTGACGGATGGCTTTTTCTTCCAGGGCCATATAGTGAAAAATACCGTCCATGCCCCTGTCAACCACATGGCCGGTCAGGTTGGCTTTCACATCCGGCACAAAGGGAAGGGTTTTGTACTGGCCCATCATGGTATCATAGGTCTGGACAGCCCCCACCTCGGACAAGCTCTTGTCTATGACAGGTTTCATCACACTAGCCAGACCCGGGGACATTTTTTCCTTGAAATACTGAGTAGCGGCGTCATCCGCCCCTTTATAGATGGCCTGCACATCCTCAAAGGTCATGGCGGAGATGGCGTCCTGGAACAATTTTTTTGCCTGGGGAACGGCGGCTTCGGCCGCCCGATTCAATTTGAGTTCCAGGTCATCGGTCAATGAGGAATACCCCACCTTATCCAATGCCGTTTTTACCATGGAAAGATTTTCCGGCAGGGGAATGTGAATAGTGTTATCCGTGTTAAATCCATCAGTTGCGCTCAATTGCTGAACTACATTTTCAGACCCCACACGAAGGGCTTCCTTTAGACCCGCTGCTATCTCATCCACGGACAGGCCTGCCCCGGAAACAGCATCTGTGGCTACATCCCCAGCATTTTCCCCTGTCAAACCAAAAGATTTAAGGCTATCAGTCCCCTTTTCAAACCATGAATTCCCGGCATGAACCGGCACAACCAACAAAAAAAAGGCGCCGAGCATCAACCAGATACCGATATATTTTTTTATCATTTTCTTTTTTCTCCTCGTGCTGACATAAACTGCAAATTCAACCCTTCCCTTAATTTTTTAAATTTGGCATAAACCCCTTGAGCATTCCCTTGGCCTTATCTTCAACAGATTCTCCCCCTGAACCTTCTGCCCCTTTTGTATTGAGCATCTGTTTGATACCCTCTGCATCCGGTATCTTACCGCCAACCATGGCCTTTAAATCAGGCCGGATCTTGGGGGAATCAAAGGAACCGGTTACCAACAGGGGAACCATCAGGCCGGATCGGTCCTGGGTATCTCCCTGGCCTTTTAAGGTGGCCACAACCTTTGGCTCCACCCGGAAGTCAAGCGCCTCTGTCACCAGGTTGGCGTCTCCCATGACCGAAAGCCGGATAAGCGGAGAGATGAGATTAGCACCCGGGATATTGACAATTCCCTGGGCAGCAGAAAAAGGAATCTTCAATTCAGCAAAGTCTGTCCGGGGCTTTTCTGCCGTTTTCTCCCCCATGCCCAGTCCCGCAGTTGCATTCCGGATTGTATTGGCAATGTCGATTCCCACAATGGCACCGTCGACAAATGTCAATTCTCCCTTACCGGCAAGACTCTTTTTGACCATGTCCGGGCTCTCTCCGGTCATGCTTAGGGTCATGTTCGCCGAAAGGACACCTTCAATAATTTCTTTTTCAAGGGCATCCTTGAGCAGGGGACCTGCCTGTATTCCTTTGGAATCCAGGGTAATCTGAGTTTTCGGATTTGACCTGCTAACATCCAGGCGAACTTTGGATGCAACACTTCCCTGGTAAAGGTTCAAGCTTAGGGGATCCAGGTCAATGACCCCGTTTTTAGCGGTTATATGGGCCATAAAATCCTGGATTTTAACATTTGCGGCCTTTAGGCTGCCCACCTTTATCTTACCGTCCAGCACAAGTTTTCTCAGGGGGCCATAATCTGTTTTCTTCTGTTGACCTATTCTTTTCTGTTGATCTGTTTTTTTAACAGCACTCTTCTGTTCGGTTCCTTGTTGGCTGGCCCCCTCTTGCTTTGGCGGCAGGTACCGGTCCAGATCAATACTATCCAGAACCATATCAAACCGGATATCGGGTTTGTCAAAGGCCTTGGCACCTGCTAGAAAGGTGAGCTTTGAATCATCCAGACCCAGGAACCCATTGGAAAGGGAGATGGCCTTGGCATTGCCTTCAATTCTTACCTTCAAAGATACGCGATCCAAGGCTTTGGGATCAGCCGTCTTCACGGGAAAAGGCTGACCCAATACGGCCAAAAGCTTTCTGGGTGAAAAAGGCTCAATATCCAGGTCCATGGCAATTTGGGAAGAGCCTGTGGGGTTGACGATCTTTCCCTTGAGGTGGATACTCAATTCTTCCAGGGCCTTGAGGGTCATATCAAGATTCAGATCTTCTTTGCCCGGTTCCTTGCCCACAGGCCCGGCCAATCCTTCCAGGGAAATTGGTTTTCCGTCCAATTTAGCGGACAGCTTCACCCCAATGGGCTTATCAAGGCTGATATCAATCAGGTCCAGGTTAAAATCAGATATTTCTTTTTTCACCCCCGTGGTCTGGTCCACATACGAGACAAGCCCGTTTACAATGGAAAACTTCCCCACAAAAAAGGACTCAATGGGCAATTTCCCGTCACTTGTTCCAACGGCCTCATCCTGTTTTTCAGAGACTTTTTTTTCTGGGGTTTTCTTTTCACCTGATGTCGCGCCAGGTCCGATATTTTCCCAATTGGCCTTTCCGTCCTTGGCTTTTTCCAGAAAAAACCGGGGCGTTTCCACCACAAAGGTGGACACCTCTATCCGGCGGGAAAGCAGGGGCATGACCCGCAGACGGGCTTCAAACCGTTTCACCGCAATCATATCCTGATTTTCAAACCCCTTTGGACTGCCAAGGCGAATATCGGACAAGCTTACCCCCACCCAGGGAAAGACAGATAATTGGATATCATCGCCCATGGAAAAGGAACGACCGGTCTGTTCGGTGACTAATTCTTCTATCATGGGTTTATACTGTTGAACGTCCACAAACCTTGGAATCAGAACAACGGCCCCCACAATCAGCACCAGACAAAGTCCCCCACCCATCAAAACCCACTTCATAAACCTTTTCATAGAGGCTCTCCAAATAAAAAATTATTAAAAAAACAGAGTTTACAGCACAATATCAGGCCAGAATAGCCAAAGCGGCATCGTAATCAGGTTCATGGGTAATATCGTCCACCAACTGGGCGTAAAGAATGTTACCGGTTTCACCCACCACGATAACAGCCCGGGCGGTGAGCCCTTTCAAGGGACCGTCTGCGATCAATACCCCGTAATCCACAGCAAACGTTTGATTTCGAAACAAAGAAGCCGTTATGAGATTTTCAATGCCTTCGGCACCGCAAAACCGCTTATGGGCAAAGGGAAGATCCGCAGACAAGCACATCACCTGGGTATTTTCAAGGGCAGCAGCACGTTCATTGAACTTTCGAACCGATGTGGCACATACGTCGGTATCAATGCTGGGAAAAATGTTAAGAACCATTTTTTTCCCCTTAAAGGATTCACTGGAAATTTCTGACAAATCCTGCTGAACCGCTATAAAATTTTTAGCAACGGCATCTTTGATGGGAAAATTGCCGGTTAGGGTAACCGGGTTACCTGCAAGTTGAGTAGTGGCCATGGAATATCTCCTTATAAATTAAAAACTGATAACTTTTTTTCATGAAACTGTCCTGAGCTTTCATGGTTTATGTAGGGCTGAAACCCTTTTATTTTTTGTTCGACCCTCTATTTTATAAGAGTAATGACTTTATCCACTTTTTCAAGATGGGTTCTAAAAGATAGTACAAAATCCAATACCGGGAACCACGACAACCACCCTATGTAACCGCTATTTCGGCACAAGCCATGGCAGCCCGGAGATAGGCTTGGTTCAGCCTCCATTTTGTCATTGGGTTTCTCTTTTATGGTTGAGCCAATCAATGATGTCATCTGGCTCAGATGCATTTAAACCATCGGAATAATCATCCACATAATTTTCCTCAAAGGGTTCCGCAGGTTCTGGTATCTGCGACCCGGCATCTTTCCTGAGCCGGGTCCTTCAGCGGGCGCGAATTTAAATCGGAAAATCAAAATATTCTAATGATTTATCAGATTTGGTAACAATGTCAAGAAACAAATCCTGAAATTATCGTCCCGGCTTTTGTGTCTAAAAATTACAAGGCCTGGGAAATGACATTCCGGTGGATTAACAGATCAATATCTGTTACAAGATATCCGTTACAAGGATACTTCCCAAGGCAAAATAAATCTTATTTTGCCTTAAAGGCTGCCTGGAATGCCCCCGAGAGGGAAGGATTCATTGACTTTATTTTCAAGTTTCACTAAATATAATAATAAAATTTCATTCCATATAATGGAGATCCCATGAAAAAAAAACCTGGAACTGGGCTTTGTCTTCTATCCATCTTTATTACGGCATTATTGTTATCCCTGTTCGGGCATCTCCCTTCGGCCATGGCCGGTGCCAATGTCTTGGAACCCAAGGTTTTTTCCTGGGCAGATATTTTCATCGGTCTTGCCGGGGGCCTTGCTTTTTTTCTATACGGCATGGAAAAAATGAGCAATGGGATGAAAAATACGGCCGGCAATAAAATGCGCTCCATCCTTGCCTCCCTGACCAAAAACAGAATCATTGCCCTTATTGTGGGCGCCTTTGTGACCATGGTGGTTCAGTCCTCCAGCGCCACAACGGTGATGCTGGTAAGCTTTGTCCAGGCAGGACTTTTAAATCTGGTCCAGTCCATGGGGGTGATCCTGGGTGCTGACATCGGCACCACCATCACCGCCCAGATGATTGCCTTTAAACTCACGGATTATGCCCTTCTCATGGTGGCCATTGGATTTTGTCTCAAACTTGCGGGAAAAACAGAAAGGTCGAAATCTGTAGGGGATATTGTTCTGGGATTCGGCATCCTGTTTTTTGGCATGAAACTCATGAGCGATGCCATGAATCCTTTGCGCAGCTTTCCCGCCTTTATCGATCTGATGAAAGATCTGGAAAATCCCTTGATGGGGATTTTGTTCGGGGCTGCCTTTACCGCCGTTGTCCAGAGCAGCAGCGCCACCACGGGAGTCCTGATTGTTCTGGCCCAGCAGGGGCTGATTTCCCTTGAAGGCGGTATCCCTGTTATTTTCGGTGCCAACATCGGCACTTGTGTCACCGCAGCCCTTGCTGGCATCGGGGCCTCCAGGGAGGCCAAACGGGTTGCCATTGCCCACATCATGTTTAAAATTGCCGGGGTGGGTCTGTTTATTTTCTGGATTCCCCAGTTTGCTGATCTCATCCGTTCCTTGGCTGGCAAATTTGGGTCGGGCACAGCAAGACAACTGGCCAATGCCCATACCCTGTTCAATGTAAGCCTGGGGCTTTTTTTCCTGCCTTTTATCCCTATTTTCTCTAAAATTATTTATTTTATCTATCCTGAAAAGGAAACACCCAAATCCCAGGAAATCACTACCTGGTATATTGAAAATGCTGTGCTGGAAACCCCTTCCCTTGCCATTGACCTGGCCCGGGCTGAGATGTCCCGCATGGCCAAATTACTGGGCCGGATGCTCAATGCCATCATCATCCCTTTTCTTTCCGATGAAGCCCATATGTCAAACAAGGGCAAACCAGATGAAGAGGCACAACTTTTACTCAAAGAAATTCCTAAAATAGATGCCATACACAAAGACCTCACCCTACGCCAGGGCCTGGATTTACGGGAAGAAAAAATAGATTTCCTCGAAAAAGAATTAAGCGCATATCTCACCCATATTGCCCGGGGGACAATTACCGAAGAACAGGCAAAAGAGGTTTTTGGAATGGTTTCCATTGTGAAGGACATGGAAACCATGGGGGATATTATTCATCGGAACATGATCCCCCTGATTGCCAAGAAGAAAAGACTGCGCTATGATTTCTCCCTTGAAGGAAAAGAGGAACTTCTCATTTACCATGGCAAGGTCTCAAAACAAATCAGATACCTGGAAGCGGCCTTCAAGGAAACAGATGCCCAGCTGGCCCATAAAATCATGAGAAAAGAGCGGAAATATCTGGACCTGGAATCACGCTACCGGGCAAGGCATCTGAAACGAATTATTCTGAAAAATGAAGAATCCATAGCGACCACCGAGGTTCATCTGGAACTTATGGATCTGATGAAACAAATTGTGCTGTATTCTGCCAATATCGCCCAGACCTATATTGGAACCACCCCTGAAACCGGAGAGGATCACCTGGAAATAAAGAAAGAGGACGACGAAACCCTGGCAACATAGAATCTATTGGCCTGTTCATTTGTATCGAGTGGGAGGAATAAAAAATTCTTCCCACTTTTTTTCTTTGCTTTTACTCCCCCTGCTTCATGGAAAGGGAAATCCGTTTGCGTTTGACATCCACTTCCAGCACCCGCACCCGCACCTGCTGCCGGACCGAAACAATCTCGTTGGAATCCTTGACATACCGATCGGCCAGCTGGCTTAGATGAACCAGGCCGTCCTGGTGAACCCCGATGTCCACAAAGGCCCCAAAAGCCGTCACATTGGTAACGATTCCCGGCACCCGCATGCCCGGAACAAGGTCGGTAATCTTGTGGATGGTCTCATCAAAGGAAAAGGACTGAAATGACTGCCGGGGGTCCCTTCCCGGGGCTGCCAGCTCTTTAACAATATCGGTGAGGGTGGGAAGCCCCACCATCGGGGTGACATGGACGCTCAGGTCTATGGTTTCCACCCGCTGGGCATTGTGCAGCAGTTGCTCAATCTTGCACCCCGCGACCTTTGCCATTCCCGCCACAATCCCATAGGATTCCGGATGGATCCCGCTGTTGTCCAGGGGATTTTCCCCGTTTTGAATCCTCAGGAACCCGGCGGCCTGTTCAAAGGCCTTGGGTCCTAGCCGGGGCACCTTCAAAAATTGCTTCCGTGTGGTAAAGGCCCCGTGTTCATTTCGATAGACCACCATGTTGGCGGCAATGGTTGAATTCAGGCCGGAAACCTGGGCCAATAGTTCTTTGCTGGCGGTATTGGCTTCCACCCCCACCTGGTTGACACAGCTTTTGACCACATCATCCAGGCCCTTTCTCAACAGCGTCTGGTCCACATCATGCTGGTACTGGCCCACCCCAATGGATTTGGGATCTATTTTCACAAGCTCCGCCAAAGGGTCCATGAGGCGCCTGCCAATGGAGACAGATCCCCGGACCGTAATATCATGGTCCGGAAACTCTTCTCTTGCGATATCCGAGGCCGAATAGATTGAGGCCCCGCTCTCGTCCACCATGACCACCTCAACGCCTTTGACCAGGTCCATCTCTTTGACAAATCCTTCAGTTTCCCGGCCAGCGGTGCCGTTGCCAATGGCCACCGCCTCAATTTTGTATTTTTTCACCAGATCGGCCACTGTCTGCATGGCCCGGGACCGCCCCTTGTCATGGGGAAATATCACATCATGGTTCAGCAGTTTGCCCTGGGAATCCAAACACACCACCTTGCATCCGGTGCGAAACCCCGGATCTATGGCCATCACCCGTTTTTGCCCCAGGGGCGCCGACAACAGCAATTCCCTTAGATTGGTCACAAACACGTCAATGGCCTGATCGTCCGCCCCAAGCTTCAGCCGGGCCAGGCTCTCTTTTTCAATGGACTTGGACAGCAGGCGTTTATAGGCATCTTTAACCGCCAGCTTCACCTGATTCCGGATATCCGGATGGGTTTTAGACGGATGCCTCAGGAACAATCGCTCCACCAGGGGGAGGGCAATTTCCTCTTCGGGAAGAACATGAAGGTTCAGAATGGATTCATTTTTCCCCCTGAGCATGGCCAAAATCCTGTGGGAAGGGGTCTTAAATGCTGGTTCCGACCAGTCAAAATAATCTTGAAACTTGGCCCCCGCTTCCTCTTTTCCCTTTTTCATCCGGGAGATGATCAAGGCCTTGACAGAAAAGAGATCCCGAATTGATTCACGGGCTTTGGGGTCTTCATTTACCGTTTCGGCAATGATGTCCCTGGCACCGGACAGGGCCTCCTCCACACAGGTTATCCCCTTGTCAGGGCAGACAAATTTTGGTGCCTCGACCCCAAGATCCTGGTGTTTCTGGGCCAGAAGAAAGGTCGCCAGGGGCGCCAGTCCTTTTTCCCTGGCATCCTGGGCCCGGGTTCTTTTTTTGGGCCGGTATCTTTCGTAGAGGTCTTCGAGTTTTGTCATGGACACGGCCCGGGCAATGGCCGTTTCCAGATCACCTGTCAGCAGCTGCCTTTGCGTAAGCGACTTGAGAATGGCTTCCTTGCGGACGGACAGCTCTTTCAGGCTTTGGGCCCGGTCCCGGATATTTGCAATGGCCACCTCGTCCAGGGAATCGGTCATCTC
>Ga0208900_1000637_pt1 | contig 21348 bp, 23 predicted proteins | sample AntAceMetag02UKK_FD_184763 | JGI IMG/M metagenome (GOLD analysis project Ga0208900, IMG submission 184763) | Saline lake microbial communities from Ace Lake, Antarctica - Antarctic Ace Lake Metagenome 02UKK (SPAdes) (version 2) | ecosystem: Environmental > Aquatic > Non-marine Saline and... | reverse complement strand
AATTTAACCCCGTGAAAGCAGTATTGACAAATTTAACCATTAGCAAACCGACAAAGTATCGGAATAATCAGGGCACCTGCGAGTGTCGTCATTTTTATGTTATATCCGGAAAATAAAACCGTGGCATTATCAATGATTTATGGTTTGCCAGCTTATTGACGGATCAGGAGGATATGTGGAGACAACACTTTTTCATGTTTTCAGAAACACCCCGTTGGGAAGGGAAATTCTCATGCAGTCGCTGTATTTCTGCACAGAGATCAACGCATCCATTGTGATTTATATTCCCGAGTATACCAAATTTCTCATGTATTATGACAATGATGTGGTGCAGGTTGATCTGGATGAATCTTATTTGACAGCCCCTGAAACGGCAAAGGCCCATGCCCAGGAGCTGGCCCGGGGTGCAAATATTGCCCCCCGGTTTGTACAGCCCAAAAATTTTACCGCCTCCACCTTGCCCGATCTTCCGGTGAACTTTGATTTTATGTGCTGCCCCCGGAGTATCAGTGATCTGTCCTCCAGGATCAGTCTGGGGCACATTGGACCCAAGGTGCGGCGTATTATCAATGCGGCCCATTTTCCCGTGCTCATTCCCAGCTGCCTGTTCAAGGAGTGGCAGAGTATTCTGGTCTTTTTTGGGGGGTCGGTGAATGCAGTGAAGGCGCTGAAACTGGGACTCAGGCTCAGCCGGGAGACCGGAAAACCCGTGAATCTGTTCACCCAGGCCGACGGCAAGTCCAAAGAGGCCTTTGAAGAGATCATTGCCGAACGGGGCATGGCCGATGAGGTGGCTCAAAAGGTTCAGACCTGGCATTTCTTTGAAACCGGTAAATTTGAACACAACCTTTACGCGGTTCCCCACAATGCCTTAACGGTGATGGGGGCCTATGGCCATGGGGTGGTACGGGACATGCTCTTTGGCAGTACCATGGAGATGATCCAGACCCATTTGCCCAACACCATGCTCATTGCAGGGCCCAATTATGTGATGCCCCAATAGGTTTTTGGGCTACCTACTTAAGGCGGGACAGCCTTTAAAATTAAGTGGCTTAGCAGTCTTGATTTTAGGGGCTGAAAGGTAATTATCCACATAAAAAGCCTTGAGAATATCCCGCCTTAAGTGGGTAGCCGGTTTTTGTGATTTTATAAGAAAATACAGCATTAAATCACCGACAACAGAGCCCCCGGCGACTGCCCTGACCGGAACATTGGGAACCAAAGGGGGCGGATTTTTGCCCTTCCAGGCGTTAAGAAGCACAGACTCTGTTTGAGGACACACTTGCCCGCAGTTTCTGTGCTTTAGCCTGGAAGGGCAAAAATACCCCCCGACGTTCCCGTTCCGGTCAGGGCAGTTGCCGGGGGCGGCATAGTACCATTTCTATCATTCGTTGTGTCCGTCAGAATATGGCCGTTATATGAAGGAGGTTATAGACTGTTTTGGTATCCTTCATTTACCGGTTTTTAAGACGATTGTAGTTTTTTTATTTCCAGGATCGCAATGCGCTGGATGGTCTCTTCTGGGATACCTTTTCTCATCCCCGGACAGGAGCCTGCCATGGCCTCCCAGTTTTCCGGATGATCCACAAGGGTTTGAATAAAAGGCCAGGCCCGGCACATATATGGTTTTACTGCATGGATGGTGCACAGCTCATCAAAAAAAACACATTTCCCTTCTTCTCCAAGACTGAGCACCGGCCGGGAGCCGGACATATCGCAGAACCGGAGAACAAAGGTGTCAGGATCACATTTGATGAATCGGGAAATCCGTTCAATATCCTCCGGGGTGACATAGGTGCCGCCAAACCCCCGGCAGCACTCTCCGCACTGGGTACATTCAAAAATATCATCGCCTGTGTTAAATTTACAATCCACTTCGTCCCTCCATTGCCCGCTGTAATGTGACCTGATCCACGAAATGCAGATCCCCTCCCATGGGAACCCCCGATGCAATACGGGTGACGCACACCCGGGTATTTTGCAGTTGGTCCGCAATGTATGCAGCTGTTGCCTCACCTTCCACATCTGTCCCTGTGGCCAGTATTATCTCCCGGGTGGAGCGATGTCTGGCCCTGGTAAACAGCTCTTTGATGCGGATTTCATCGGGCCCAATGCCATCCATGGGGGACAAGGCACCTCCCAAAATGTGGTAAAGACCTGAAAACGCACCGGTTTTCTCAATGGCCGCCATGTCCGTGGGGTTTTCCACCACACAGATGGTGCCAGCATCCCGCACCGGGTTGCTGCAGATGCGGCAGGTAGTCCGGTCACTGAGTCCAAAGCAGGTGGCGCACAGGGTCACGTTTTTTTTCAGGGCCAGGATGGTGTCAGCAAGGGATTGGGCCTCGGTGTGTGGGGCATGGAGGATATGGAGTGCCAGACGTTCGGCGGTTTTTTTACCGATACCCGGCAGGGTGGTCAGGCAGTCCATGAGTTTTAGAATTGATTCAGGATAATAGTTCAAGTTTACGTCAGGCCTGGAATATTCATGCCGCCGGTGAGTTTGCCCATCTCCCCTGAAACCATTTCCTGGGATTTGTTCAAGGCGTCATTCACCGCTGCCAGTATGAGATCTTCCAGCATCTCCACATCTTCGGGGTCCACCACCTCTTTTTCCAGGGAGATGGACTGGATTTTCTGGTTGCCCGTGGCCACTACCTTGACCATACCGCCTCCGGCCGAGACATCCACGGTTTTTAATGCCAGTTCTTCCTGCATTTTGAGCATTTTTGTCTGTAACTTCTGGGCCTGTTTCATCATGCCACCCATGTTTTTCATTTTATAACTCCTTATTATTTATCGTATAATGATCATGGTAATATCTCTTGTCACAACAAAAATTAAAAATGGTGCTATGCCGCCCCCAACGGTGGATGGGTCCGGTCCGGGCTTTTGTCAAATTTGCCAGTGGGGCTAACTTAACTTAATATCAACGATTTGTCCGCTAAAAAGATTTACAGCGTCGGCCACCAGGGGATGGTTCATGGCCTCCTGTTTGAGTTTTGCAGGGCTTATACCTACACCGCCGGGGCTCTCCCGGGGGGGCGTGTTGTTCGCCTGGGGATTGTCCAACGACAATGAGAGTTTTTCTCCAAAATAATTTTCACACAACTCTTCCAATGCCTTTTGCTTTGACTGGATTCGTTTGAGATCAAAGCTGCTGTTACCGGAGAGTGCCACACAAATTTGTTTGTTGTGTATTCCCTTAAATGTGCTTTTGGAAAGAATGGCCCCTATGAAAGGAAGTTTGGGGATTATGGCGTTTATAAATCCCTCCCAGGTTTTTTCTTCAGTATCCGGGGCTGCCATCCCTGTGGGAGGAGGGGGGTCATTTGCAGGCGTTTTCCGGTTTAAGGCAGGATTTGCAGATCCAGGGTTGTTCCGGAGGGTCTTGTCCCGCTGGGGGGGCTGGCCGGATGGGGCATTCCAATGGGGTGTGGGCGGTGCCGTTTGTTCTGGAGGGGAATAGGTGGCTGATTCCTCATTACATTGGGACTCCTGGGGCTGGGGGGGCATCTGAGTCTGGTTTGTTCGGACACTGGCGGCACCGGTTTCGGGATGCCGGGATAAGGGTTCCGGGGGGGCCACATTCCGGGCCAGGGCGTCCAGCCGGGTGATGATGGCATCCATGTCCGTTCCGGGGCGTATCTGGATGAGCTGCAGCAGGATGGTTTCCAGGGCTGTTCTGGTGTGGGTGGAAAAACGAATCAACTGCTCTTCTTTTAACAGGATGGTCAGCATCTGGGACAGGTAGGCATGGGTCCCTGGAACCGTCATGGCGGAAAGTTGTTCCCTGTCATGGGCGCTGATATCAGAAAAAGAGCTGCTGTCCGGGCATAGTTTCACCACCAGTATGTTCCGAAACAACTCCACCAGACCCGCATAGATCTTTTTAAGATCAAATCCCAGATCCCGCACCCGGGAAATAGTTTGAAGAATCTCTGCCCCATCTGCCCTGAAAATTGCCGATGCCATGTCCAGGAGAATTTTTTTATCAATGATGCCAAGGTTGTTGAGAATATGATTGTGGGAAATATCCACATCACTGCTGCTTGAGATGACTCGGTCCAAAAGGCTTAAGGAGTCCCGCATGGAGCCATCGGCTTCCGAGGCAATGAGGCTTGCGCTCTCCCGGGAAATTTTAAATCCCTCCTGGGAGGCCAGCCATTCCAGATGGTTTGCGATTTCGGTGAGGCCAATGCGGCCCAGGTTATGCCGTTGACACCGGGACAGGATGGTGATGGGAATTTTATGGGGCTCTGTGGTGGCAAATATGAACAATACGTGTTCCGGGGGCTCTTCCAGGGTTTTGAGAAGGGCATTAAAGGCTGCCGTGCTGAGCATATGCACTTCATCAATGATATAAATCTTGCGGGGGGAAGAGAGGGGCAGATAGGTGACATTTTCCCGTAGCTCCCGGATTTGATCCACACTGTTGTTGGAGGCACCATCCACCTCAAATACGTCGGTGGCATTGCCTGCTGTGATTTCAGTGCAGGATTTGCATTTATTGCAGGGGGAAGGTGTGGGGCCATCGCCGCAGTTCATGGCCTTGGCAAGGATTCTGGCAATACTGGTTTTGCCGGTACCCCGGGGGCCTGAGAATAAGATAGCATGGGCCACCCGACCGGACAAAATAGCATTGGACAACGTCTGGGTAACGTGGGTCTGTCCAATAACATCCTGAAAAGTCTGGGGTCTGTATTTGAGGGCTAATACGCGATAAGACATGTTTTCCGGGGTGTGGGATAAGAGTGGCGGAGAGAGAGAGATTCGAACTCTCGGTACCTTGCGATACACACGCTTTCCAGGCGTGCACCTTAAGCCACTCGGCCATCTCTCCGCATTGATAATGATGAGAGGGTAGATATCCTTTTTTGGGGGTCGTGTCAAGTATTAAAGCAGGAATTTTAATTTTTGATATTCGGTGGCATGGACAATTAGGGCTAACATTGCTGGGTCCGCTGAAGGGCTTTGGTCTGTTGTCCACCGGCGGTGTGGAGGTAAAGGGGGGGCAGAATTGAAATGTCACTATTTCGATGCTTCCTGGCCTTGACCATGAATAGTTTTGCATTTTTTGTTTTTCGGGGATGTATGAATTTCAACGTTTCAGGGGCCAGTCTTTCCCTTGCAAGGGCAGTCAGAAGCTCAGGCAGTCTTAAAACAGGGTATATGGCGTGGAAAACACCATTGGGTTTTAAACATTTTGAGGCGATTTTTATCAGTGTTTCAAGGGTGAGGGTTAACTCGTGGCGGGCCATGGCCTTCTGGGGATGGGGGTTGATGCGACCATGGGCTTGTTTTTTGTAAGGGGGGTTGGAGATGACCATGTCCTGGGACCCCAGGAGTTCCGGAGATATCATCTGTCGGATATCCTTGTGGCGCACGGTGATCTCTTGTTTTCGTTGATTCTTCTTAACATTTTCCCGGGCAATGAGGGCCAGTTCTTCCTGTATTTCAACGGCGGTGATGCAAAGATTGGGTGTTCTCAGGCAGAGAATCAAGGAAATGATGCCACAACCACAGCCAATGTCCATGATTTTATCCCCGGGGTGTGGCTGGGCATGGGCCGAGAGCACAAAGGGATCCATGGAAAATCGATACCCATTTTCGGGCTGGCAAATGTTCAGCTTTCCGTCAAAAAAATGTTCAGTTGTGCAGGGCGGCAATTTTGAACTTCATCTCCTTGACAAGGGGGGTGCCCAGGGCATGGTTCAGGTTTGCCATGAGGGATGCTTTTAGAAATTTAAGCTGGTGCATCCACACGGAGCTGGAAACGTGGACAATGAGAATACCATTATTAAATGCACCTGGTTTTGCATTTTGTGAAAGGGGCTCCCCGGCCACGCTGTCCCACAGCTCCCAGATGGCGGTCATGCCCGTGTCCGCGCTGGGTCTGAACTCATCCAACGCCTGGGTCAAGATACTGCCTATGTGGGTCAAATCAGTTTTCATAAAGCAGGCCCTCCTGTTGGTGGCGCCATGGATGTGATGATCAGGTTGTTTTTTTGCTGGGCTATTGTTTGTCCTGGCTGCCTGGAAGTGATAATGCCCTTTGCTTCGGGTGGTTGCACGCCAATTTCTGTTTTTTTAACATTTCTAACCCCGAAAGGTCAAGGGCGGCGGGAAGATGTAAATTCGTTTTTTCCTTGAAAATATAGGGAAAGCATGTAGAATAATAGATTTAACAAATGGGACAGAGGAAGGCAAGATGGTGGTTGTTGGAATCCGGCCCATTGTGGTTGATTTTTTGAAGGTTCGCAGATTATCATGAATAAGTACCTCAGTTTTTGAATTTATTGTTTATATGTATGAGGTTACGTTTGTTCGAGATGGTCTTTATTTGATTTTATTTTAAGTAAAACAGGAAGCTGACTATGAACTGGGATTGGGATAAGCTCAGAGAAAAACAGGGGCAATACGAACAGAAACGTTCGGGTGGTGGCACTGGTGTGCCCATGCCACCCCAGATGGATGAGATCTTGAATCGATTTAAAAATTTCAAGTTCCCCGGTGGCATATTGCTCATCGTGGTGCTTTTTTTTCTTTTCTTCGGCAGCTCGATCTTTTTCACCGTGGACATTGATGAGGTGGGGATCATCCAGCGGTTTGGCAAGTACAGCCGTATCTCCCAGCCGGGCTTGAACTTTAAATTGCCAGCCGGAGTTGAGAAGGTCACCAAGGTTAAAATAAAGCGGGTATTTAAGGAAGAGTTCGGATTTGAAACAGTAAAAGGGTATAATAATACCCGTTTCTCCAACGATAATGCCGATGCCGGGGCTGCCCTGATGCTCACCGGGGATCTCAATGTGGCGGTGGTGCCCTGGATTGTTCAGTATCGAATCTCAGATCCTTATAATTACCTGTTCAAGGTTAAGGATGTCCGTTCCATCCTGCGGGATATGGCCGAAGCCACCATGCGTACGGTGGTGGGGGATCGCAGTATTAATGAGGTGATCAGTAAGCGGGAAGAGATTGCTGTGGCTGCCAGAAAATTGCTCCAGGACGAGATGATCCAGGCAGAAACCGGGATTCACATCGTCACCATTGAGATGAAAAAAACCAATGTGCCAGAGCCGGTGCAGTCCTCCTTTAATGAGGTCAATGAGGCAGTACAGGAAAAGGAGCAGCTCATCTATAAGGCCAGAGAAGGATATAACACGGCCATTCCCGCTGCCAAAGGTGAGGCCATGCGTCTGGTAAAGGATGCCGAGGGGTTTGCCCTGGACCGGGTGAACCGTGCCCTGGGTGATGCCGCACGCTTTACCTCGGTTTACCAGGAGTATGCCAAGGCAAAGGATGTCACGGAAAAGCGGCTTTATCTGGAGGCCATGGCAGATATTCTGCCCAGGCTGGGTAATAAATTTATCATTGATTCTGACCAGAAAAACGTACTTCCGCTGTTGAACCTTGATGGGGCAACATCGGTGGTGCCGGCCATAAAAGCATTAAAAGAAGGCGGGGTAAAATAATGAACAAAATAAAAGGAGTAGCAGCCGTTGTGCTGGCCGGCGTGATGTTTGTTCTGTTGACGTCGGCTTATATCGTGGATGAAACCGAGCAAGTGGTTCTCACCCAGTTTGGACGGGTGGTGGGGGAACCCGTGGACTCCCCGGGGTTGAATTTTAAGGTGCCCTTTATACAGACGGCCACTTATTTTCCCAAAAATCTCCAGGAGTGGGATGGGGATCCCGGCCAGGTGCCCACCCTGGGCAAAACCTTTATCTGGGTGGATACCTTTGCCCGATGGAAAATTGTGGATCCGGTGAAGTACTTTCAGACCGTGAACAATATGGTCACAGCCCAGGGACGTCTGGATGATATCATTGATCCTGCGGTGCGGAACTTTATCACCTCCTTTCGGCTGGTGGAGAGTGTGCGTAATAGTGATCGACCCATGGACACCTTTGAGGAGTTCAGCGATGAGCCCAAAGGCGAACTATACTCCCAGTACAAAATTGAAGTGGGCCGCAGCGAAATCACAAGGCGGATTATGGCCCAGGCCCAGCCTAAAATTGCCCCCTTTGGTATTGAACTTGTGGACGTTAAAATCAAACGTATCAACTATGTGGAAAAGGTCAGGGATGCTGTTTATGGTCGTATGATTGCAGAAAGAAAGCAGATTGCGGAAAAATATCGTGCAGAGGGAAAGGGAGAGGCCAGTAATATCATGGGCGACAAGGAAAAGGATCTTCAGCGAATACGATCCGAGGCCTACCGCGAGGCAGAAGAGATCAAGGGTAAGGCAGATGCCAAAGCCACTGAAATCTATGCCGCAGCCTATGGGGTTGATCCTGAATTCTATTCGTTTTTGAAGACAATGGATGTGTATCGAACGGTGTTGGATAAATCTGGAACCCTGTTGCTTTCAACGGATTCTGAGTTTATGAAGTATTTTAAAGGGGTCAGGGGGGATAGATAAAAAAAGAGTGGGATTGGAAAGCGGGGGGTGAGATCAACTCACTCCCCGTTCCTATATCCCACTCCAAAGTGCTGGGGGGGTTATTTGCCCTTACGTCTCTGATGCCGTGTTCTGGCAAGGAGTTTTCGATGCTTATGTTTTCTCATTTTTTTTCGTCTCTTCTTAATAACGCTGCCCAAAAAATCACCTCCTTTACAGGAATTGTAAATATCCATAGTTAAATGTCAATCTTGCCTTTATAGCATATGGATTCAGGAGATGTCCATTCCTTTTTCAGTAATTCTGATTTTGGGTTTCCGTAGTGGGTTGTGGATCACCGGGTATTGACTCAAGGTTGGAATTGCGGATTTTTTTTACCGGGGAGGCGACCCATGCCCACTGTCCGTTTTTTTAACAAAGCACAATTATATCAAGTTCGGGAAGCGGTGTCTGTTTCAGAAGACCTGGTGAGCGATTATTATAAAATGTCCTCCATCCAGTGGCTCCGCAGTCGGTATGAAGTGCGCACCGCCAGGGATCTGGATATTCATGAAGTGGTTGAGGGACCCTTTGCCCAGGTCCTGGGATATCGGGGGTGCCCCAAGGATAGCAGTCTGGGATCTGCAAGTTTTGATTTCTATCGCATCTGCATCCAGGATGGTTCCATCCTGCGCACCATTGCCCCGTCCATTATCGAATTGAAGATTTTTCCTTTCCTGCTGTATGTCATTGTCCATGAACTGGTTCATATTGTCAGATTTGCCCGGTTTCAGCAGATCTACAGCTGTGCCTGCGAGGCAGACTGTGCCAGGGACGAAGAGCGGATTGTTCATGATATCACAAGGAAGATTCTAAAGGGAATAACCGTGTCTGGGCTGGAGCAAGTAATTGTATATTATATAAAATGGTGTGGGGATAAGGGGTGATTCTGCTTTGTTTCAAAATTTTCCGGGATATCCTTGACAAGGGGTAAAGACTGACTATTTTATCCTTGAATTTGAAATGGATAAAAACACCACAGATGGAGAGTAATGTAATGCCGATTTATGAATATGAATGCAGCGAGTGTGGACAGATAGAAGAGGCGTTCCAGAAGATGTCAGATCCCCCGCTTTCTAAATGTAAACATTGCCAGGGAAGTCTTCATAAAATTCTTTCCCAGAGTTCATTTCATTTAAAGGGTTCCGGGTGGTATGTAACCGATTACGGTGGAAGAAAATCAACTGGATCTTCTGACGAAAAGTCTTCAAAGAAAGAAGCTGCCACCTCCTGCACCAAAAAACCAGCCAAGACGGATTGCACCAGCACCACCACCACCACCAGCACCAGTAGCAGTAGCAGTGCATCAAAATAGCAATTCTGAGAGAAAACATTACGCCTGAAAATTTAATGGATTTTGTGGGAAGTGCTCATTTGTTTATGGTGATTTTTGATCTGCAAGGTCAGTCATTGTAATTGATCTGCAAGGCCAGTCATTATAATTGATGACAGTCTCTATTCCCCCGAGTGAGTGGCGTGAATATCAAAGAACCTTAAATAACCTATATCTGATGAATGTATACTTAATTTTATTAAAAGGAGAATTAACATCATGAGTTTAAGACCATTGCAGGACAGAATTCTGGTTGAGCGTATGGAAGAGACCACAAAAACCAAGGGCGGCATCATTATTCCGGATACTGCCAAGGAAAAACCGGCAGAGGGTAAGGTCATCGCCACTGGAAATGGTCGTGTGGGAGAAGACGGAAAAATGATTCCCATGGATCTTAAGGTGGGTGACAGCATCCTTTTCAGCAAATATGGTGGAACAGACGTTAAGATTGAGGGTCTGGATTACCTGATCATGCGTCAGGATGATGTACTTGGTGTGATTGAGTAGCATTTTTTCAATCCCCTGCTCGTTGAAATTTGAGATTTAAAACTATTAAAACTAAAAATTAAATATATGGAGGCCTTGATCAATGGCTAAAGAGATTAAGTACGATGCAAAAGCCCGCGAAGCAATGCTCAAAGGCGTACAGACCCTTGCAGATGCAGTTGTTGTAACCCTTGGACCCAAGGGAAGAAACGTTGTTATTGATAAATCTTGGGGTTCCCCAAATGTTACCAAGGACGGCGTCACCGTTGCCAAAGAGATTGACCTTGAAGACAAGTTCGAGAACATGGGCGCCCAGATGGTAAAGGAAGTGGCCAGTAAAACCAGTGATATGGCCGGTGACGGCACTACCACGGCAACGATTCTGGCCCGGGGCATTTATGAAGAAGGTCAGAAGCTGGTTGTGGCCGGTAACAATCCCATGGGCATCAAACGGGGCATTGACATGGCTGTGGCCACCATGGTGTCAGAGCTTGAAAAGATGAGCAATCCCACCAAGGATCAGAAAGAGATCGCCCAGATCGGTACCATCTCCGCTAACAGTGATGAGACCATTGGAAACATCATTGCAGAGGCCATGGGCAAAGTGGGTAAAGAGGGTGTTATCACCGTGGAAGAAGCCAAATCCATGGACACCACCCTGGACGTAGTTGAGGGAATGCAGTTTGATCGCGGTTACCTCTCTCCCTATTTTGCCACCAATGTTGAAAAAATGGTTGCAGAGTTGGACACCCCCTATATCCTTATCTGTGACAAGAAAATCAGCAGCATGAAAGATCTCCTTCCTGTACTGGAAGAAGTGGCAAAAATGGGAAAACCCCTGGTGATCATCTCCGAAGACATCGAAGGTGAAGCCCTTGCCACGCTGGTTGTGAACAAGATTCGCGGCACCTTGAATGTGGCGGCTGTAAAAGCCCCCGGGTTTGGTGACAGAAGAAAAGCCATGCTGGAAGACATTGCCATTCTCACCGGTGCCCAAGTGGTTTCCGAAGACATGGGTCTTAAACTTGAAAATGTCGGCGTGAATGATCTGGGTCAGGCCAAGTCCGTTGTCATTGACAAAGATAATACCACCATCATTGATGGTGGCGGTTCCAGAGAGGCCCTTGAGGGTCGTGTGAAAATGATCCGTGCCCAGGTGGAAGAGACCTCTTCTGACTATGACCGTGAGAAACTCCAGGAACGTCTGGCAAAACTCATTGGTGGTGTGGCTGTTATCAGTGTGGGTGCTGCCACAGAAACCGAGATGAAAGAGAAAAAAGCCCGGGTTGAAGATGCACTGAACGCCACCCGTGCCGCCGTTGAAGAAGGTGTTGTGCCTGGTGGTGGTGTGGCCCTGGTTCGTGCCAGTGCCGCTCTTGCAGCTCTTACTGGTGATCAGGAAGAACTTCTTGGCGTCAAGGTTGTGGCCCGGGCCATTGAAGAGCCCCTGCGTCAGATTGCCAACAACGCTGGCGTGGAAGGATCTGTTGTAATCAATAAGGTTAAAGAAGGCGAGGGGTCCTTTGGTTATAATGCCAGAACAGATGTGTATGAAGACCTGATCCTGGCCGGTGTTATTGATCCCAAAAAAGTGGTTCGGTTTGCCCTGCAGAATGCAGCCAGTGTGGCATCTGTGATGCTCACCACCGAAGCTATGATCGCTGAAAAACCCGAAGAGGGTGGTGCTGGTGCTGGCGGTGGAATGCCTGGCGGTGGTATGGGCGGCATGGGCGGCGGAATGCCCGGCATGATGTAATCTAAATGGGGCGTCATCATACCTTGCCAAGTTGAAAATTGCTATTTGATTTGATGGATTCCATGGTGTGGCTTTACTCTATTTTGGTTCACCATATGGATTGCGATTTTACTTAAAATTAGAATGGGCAAGGTATTGTGTAGGCCTTTTGTGTAATAAAAAAACCCCTGTGCAGATTTGCACAGGGGTTTTTTTGTTTTGGAAGTGCAACCTCTGCTTGACATGGCAATGTGTCTAATATAGCATTGGCAATGGTTTGAACCTCATCTGTGGTAAATATTCGGCCAGCACCCCATTTTCACCTATTTTGGCCTGCCCACATAGCACATAGTATGCTACGTAGTCCCAGATAGGCAAAGAGGGGTCACTGGCCAAACATTTACATTACCAACCCGAATATTTACCATCTGTGTCACATGGACGGGACGGCTTGACGGCTGGGAAATGAACTTGGCTTTTCTAATGTTTGTTGCCTCTTTCAATGCTGGATGCCTCCACAGTGTAATTTTTAACATGGAGTATGATATGAGTCCTGAATCCGCTGGTGTATTCCACATGTTGACCAGTGCAGGTCTGGTGGTTAAACTGGTGCTGCTGCTGCTGTTCTTTTTTTCCATCACCTCCTGGGCCATTATGTTTATTAAGTATCGATATATTCGCAAGGCCCACCACTCTTCGGTTGCCTTTATTGATCTTTTCTGGCAATGCCGAAACCTGGGGGATGCCTTTGCCAGGGCACGATCCCTTAAAGCAAGCCCTGTGGCGCGTTTGTTCATGGCAGGTTATATGGAAATTAAAAAAAATGGTGAGACAGAGCTTGATCCTGTCACTCCTGCATCAGGCAAGGATGCCATGACGGGGTTTCAATTGATGGGAAGTGTGAAACGAGCCCTGCGACGTTCCATTGATGTGGAGCTTCGTCGTCTGGGGCAACTGGTTCCCTTTCTGGCCACGGCGGGAAATACCGCCCCTTTTATTGGTCTGTTTGGCACGGTGTGGGGCATCATGAACACCTTCCGGGACATTGGCTTGAGTCAGTCGGCAAGCCTTGCGGTGGTGGCACCGGGTATTTCCGAAGCCCTTATTGCCACAGCAGCCGGTCTTGCCGTGGCAATTCCGGCGGTGATTTCCTACAATTATTTCATCACCCGGATTCGCGTGCTGGATTCTGAGCTCCAGGGATTTGCAGCGGATTTTTTAAATTTGATTGAGCGTGACATTCAACGTAATAAGGGGGCATGATGCAGTCAAGTTTCAATCGTGATGAACTGGTTTCCGAAATTAACGTCACCCCTTTTGTGGATGTGATGCTGGTATTGCTGATAATTTTCATGGTGACCGCCCCCATGCTGGTCCAGGGCGTGGATGTGAATCTTCCCAGGACCGCAGCTGCTCCCCTGGAGGAAAAGGTTGACCATCTGGTGGTTACAGTCAGGCAGGATGGCCAGGTTTACCTCAACGAACAGGCGGTTGGGGTGGATTATCTCACCCGAAAACTGGAGTTGATCCTGGTTGACATGGGTGCCCGTGATGTCTATCTCAGGGCAGATAAATCGGTTCCCTATGGCCGGGTGGTGGACATCATGTCCCGGATCAAAAAGGCCGGCGTCACCTCCCTTGGGATGGTCACGCTTCCAGAAGTCGATGAAGCGTCCTGATCTTACGCCATGAAACCCTTTAACGCCACAGGGGCCTCAAATCAGAGGGTCCCCATCAATACCAAAGAAACACACAGCCAGTTTAATCCCCTGCTGTTCGGGGTTTCTCTGGTGGTTCACCTTGTTGTGTTCTCTGTTTTTTTTCTCATCCAGGGACTTGCCCCCCCCCCCCCCGTGGATCTTCCCATGGTAAAGGTAAACTTGGTGTCCCTTGGTGAGCTTGATCTGGTTGAGGAGCCTTCCCCGGAGGTGCCCATTGATGGGCCGGAAGAAACGGTGGATACGCCGTTGCCTGATGAGACGTCTGTGGAGCCCGTGCCCCCGGAACTCCCTGGGGGGGTTGTGCCGGAGAAAATCATTGAGCCTGCCCTGCCAACACCAGTGGTGTCATCCCCGGAACCCGTGGTGGAAGCTCCCGTTAAAATCCCCCTGGTTGAGAAAAAAGTGGTGGTGAAAAAAAAGGAGCCCCCGCCCCGGAAGCCTGCCCCTTTAAAACCGGAGGTTCCCCGTAAAAAGTTGTCATTGAAGAAGAAAACCTATCGCCCGGAAAAGGTGCTTGCCAGTGCTAAAAAACAGATGGCGCGATCGGTGAAAAAACAGGAAGAAAACTCCCTTGATACAGCGTTGAAACGCTTACGCAAAAAGGTGGCTGCCCAGGGCAGTAAACGCGGCGGCATGTTTGGTACCAATGGGGCAAGGGTGACAGGCAATGTTAGAAAGACCCGGGCCATTGATCTTTATAATCTTGAGTTGATGTATCGCATACAGCAAAACTGGGCCTTTAACCCCCAGCTTGCCGGAGGTAAGGACACAGGCGAAGTGCGGATTCTCATCAAAATTTTAAAATCAGGACATATCCAGGATATCTTGTTTGAAACCCGTTCCGGAAATCGCCTGTTGGATGAATCTGCCCTGAAGGCAGTGAAAAAATCCAACCCCCTGTCACCCCTGCCAGGGGGGTATAATTCCTATGATGTGGGGTTGATTTTTACGCCGTCCGGGCTAATGTAGTACCGAATGTAGTACCGAATGTAGTACCGGGACAACCTGGTTTGATAATGCGGTAATGGCCTGAAAAGAGGTAAATATTCGGGTTGCTAATGTAACTGTTTGCTCAGTGCCCCATATTAGTTTATTTGGGACTGCGTAGCATACTAATGCTATGTGAGCAGGCCAAAATGGGGTGCTGACCGAATATTTACGAAAAGAGGAGAGGATACATGGCATACAGTGGTGGGAACGTCCTGAAATATTGTAAACGGTTTTTAGCGTCCGGGATCATCGCTGTATGGCTCTTTGCGCCCATGCCGCTTTGTGCACGGCAGCATACCTACATTAATATAAAAGATCCCTTTATCCGGAAGGTTCCCCTGGCCGTACCGGCATTCAAGCCCTTGTCCGGCACCGAGGCCGAATCCCTCCATGGTGAAATGGCCCGGAAGATTCTGATGGAGGGGATGGACTTCACCGGTTACATTGATGTGATGGATTCAGCCACTTTTCTGGAAAAGCCTGTCATTTCCGGCATCACCGCTGTAGATCTTCATTTTAAAAAGTGGACCCGCATAGGTGCAGAACTTCTTGTCACCGCTGGCATTACTGAACAGCAGGGGAATATCCGTTTGGAGATCCGGCTTTTTGATCCTTTTAAAAAAAAAATGGTGGTGGGAAAGGTGTATACGGGAAGGGTATCGGACCTTCGGACCATGATCCATCGGTTTTGTGGAGAAATCAGTCTTTATCTCACCGGGAAGCGGGGGGTTTTTGGCAGTCGCATTGTGTTTGTTTCCCGTGTGGGGGGAAACAAGGAGATCTTTATCAGTGATTTTGACGGATATGGCCCCCGGCAGGAGACCCACCATGGGAGCATTACCCTGTCCCCTTCTCTTTCCCAGGACGGCCAGTGGCTGGCATATACCTCCTATGTGAATGGAAAACCGGATATTTTTGTTCAGAATTTGAAAACCCGTACGAAAACCACCGTTGCCTTCAAGGGGATGAATATCACACCGGGCTGGGTGCCGGGTAAATTTGAACTTGTGGCTACCTTGAGCCTTGACGGAGACCAGGAAATTTATCTGCTTTCTGGCAAGGGTGAAATCCTCAAACGCCTGACCCGAAGCTGGGGGATTGATGTCTCACCCCGGGTTTCCCCGGATGGCAGGAAGCTTGCCTTTGTGTCCCGCCGGGGGGGAACCCCTCAGATTTATGTTAAAGACCTTGATACCGATGGGGTGATGCGGGTGAGCTTCCAGGGCAGATACAACACCTCTCCGGCGTGGTCCCCATCAGGAGATAAACTTGCCTATGTGGGTATTGTGAAAAATAAAATTGATATTTATATAACTGGTTTTGACGGGGCTGCTCCCATGCAGCTCACCCGTGACCAGGGAGACAATGAAGATCCCTCTTGGTCCCCGGATGGGAGCTTTATTGTCTTTTCTTCCACCCGGGAGGGGGCCTCAAAAATTTATATGATGACGGCCCGGGGAAGTGAAGCAAGACGTTTGATCAATCTGCCCGGTGCACAGACTGATCCCCAATGGTCCCCGGGGGGGGAGATGTAATCGTCTGAATTTTATCCTTGACTGTGCCGTGGGGTGAACCAGTAATATCTGATCATCCAGTTTATATACGTCCTTATAAGTCACATGTCCTAACACTACAGCGACACTTTGTTTGTTTTACTAAAAATCGAGTGTCGAAAGGATGGGAAACACGCTTTAGAATCCCCTCCAAACAGGGTAGATCATGAAAGTGTCGCTGTAGTGCTAATGGATACAACGAATATTGAAAATGGTATTATGCCGCCCCCCCCCGACGGGCAATGGGCCCGGCCCGGAACCGTAGACGGCCCAATTGGCCGGTTCCTATTGCCCATCGGGGGGGGGCTCTGCTGAGGTTGCCCGGAAGTTTTACTTTCTAATAACTGCCACGGGCAGACCTTATTTTGGCATCGGCCTGCCCACAACGAAGCATGAAAGAATATTAGACTTGTCTACTCTTTCATGTAAAAACCTACATGGCTGTAAGATCAGCCACAACGAAAAATGAAAGTCTATTTATTTCAGTACGTTGATGAGGCTTTCATATAAAAAAAACACCTATAAAGGAGATGACATGAAAAAACGAGTGATGCGGAATTTGGTGATGGTGATGATGATTGCAGGTCTTGCATTGACAATGTCCTGTGCTAAAAAGAATGTGATGGTAGATCCATCGGTGACACAGAAGACAGGTGCTATATCCACAGAAGAGGCTGCACGCATTGCAGCCCAGGAAAAAGAAAAGGCCCTGGCTCAACAGCGTCTCCAGGAGGAGACCATGCAGAAAAATGCCGATCAGGTGGCAGCCATGGGAGCCCGGGAAGACTTTGAAAACCAGGATATTTTGTTTGGCTATGACAGCGCAGTCCTCTCTGCTGAGGCCCGTCAGCTTTTAAAAGAAAAGGCCCAGTGGCTTGAAGCCAATGCCGGTGGTAATATTGTGGTCCAGGGCCATTGTGATGAACGGGGAACTACAGAGTACAATCTGGCCCTGGGAGATCAGCGGGCCATTTCGGTAAAGTCTTTTCTCATGAATATGGGGATCTTGGGGGGTCGAATTGTCACCATCAGCTATGGTGAGGAAAAACCCCTTGATTCCGGATATGGAGAGGCAGCCTGGAGTAGAAACCGACGCGCTCATTTTGTGATTTTGTAAAGGAAGGGGTATGATGGCCAAGTGTATTTTTCAGATTCTTTTGCTGGGTCTTCTGACAGTGGTGTCAGGGTGTGTGTCAGATCAGGATATGGTTGTCCTTAACAATCGGGTGTATTCCCTTGAAATCGACAATGCCCGGCATTTGGAAAAGCAGAAGACCTACGATCAGAAGCTGAACAAAGAGTTTGCAGAAATAACGGGGCGTGTAGGTACCAATGATCGCCAGACCCGGGAAAAATATGCTGAAATAAACGCCCTGTTGGATGGATTCCGGGATGAGATCAGGGTATTGACAGGGCGCATGGAAACCCTTGAGTTTCTCATTGGCCGGGATGGGGGAGCCCCCACGGCCACGGCCTCCAACGAACTCAAGCGCCTGGATGACGCCATTTCTCGAAATTATCAGCGGGTGATGGCCCTGGAGGCCCACCTGGGAATGGAACCCACGGACAGCGCTTCCAGTGCGCCGGTCACCGATAAATCAGATGCCAGTGAAGCAGGGATGTATACGGCGGCCAAAACCCTTTTGGACAACGGTGATAATAAGGGGGCCAGAAAAGAGTTTGAAATATTTGTTAAAACTTTTCCCGATTCTACCAATGCCGATAATGCACGGTTCTGGATTGCTGACAGTTATTACCGGGAAAACTGGTATGAAAAGGCCATTCTGGAATATCAGAAGGTCATTGAAACCTATTCGTCTGGAAATAAGGTGCCTGCGGCCTTGTTAAAGCAGGGCTATGCCTTTGCAAATCTGGGGGAAAAGGGCAATGCCCGCTTGATATTAAAGGAGCTGATTCGCAAATATCCCGGAACCAGTGAGGCAAAAATTGCCAAAGAGAAGCTGGAGGCCCTCAAATAGGGGGGCGGGTCACTTCCATGGGAATCATAGGATGATCAAGGTGGTGGGCATAGACCCCGGGCTTGCCGGTACTGGCATTGGGATGGTGCAGGGCCAGGGCACCACCCTGTCAGGCTATGAATTCGGCAGCATTAAAACCACACCGGAACAATGCCTTGTGGAACGACTGGAGATTATCTATTCTCGGACCCTTGCCTATCTGTGCCGTCAGAAACCAGATCTTGTTGTGATTGAAGATATTTTTTCTTTGGGAAAATATCCGGCATCGGGGATTACCCTGGGAAAGGTCACCGGCGTGTTGTTGCTGGCAGCAGGACGGGCCGGATCACGAGTGCAGGAGATCCAGGTGCGCGAAGCCAAAAAAGTGGTCACCGGCAGCGGAGCTGCGGATAAACATCAGGTGGAACGATCGGTGCGGAATCTGCTGTCCCATGAAGGGGCCATCCGGCCTTTTCACGCTTCGGATGCCCTGGCCCTGGCCCTGGCCGGATTTTTTCGGAAAAATTGGGGCTGACTATAAAAAAAGAAAGTTAAAGATGATCGGATACATGGAAGGAAAAATTTTAAGAACCGCCGAAGAGGGCATTCTGATGCTGGTGGGGGGGGTGGGATATGAGATTGTCTTGCCCCTTTTTGTGCTTGAAAATATTAAAAAGCACCCCCCCGAAGAGACGGTGTCTTTGTTTATCTATTATAACCAGACAGAAAGGCAGCCCCGGCCGGTGCTCATCGGTTTTGAGTCTGAGATGGAAAAGGCTTTTTTTCAGCTTTTTATTTCCGTGGATGCCATTGGGCCCTTAAAAGCGGTGAAAGCCATGGATCGACCCGTGTCGGACATTGCCCGGGCCATTGAAAGCCGGGATGAAAAGATGCTGGCCACCTTAAAGGGTATTGGTAAACGCACGGCCCAGAAAATCATTGCAGCCCTCCATGGCAAGGTGTCAATGTTTGTGACACATGCTGCCGGAGAGTGCCCGGGGGATATCCCGGGAATGTCTGCCCCGGAAGGGGGCATTTCCGACCAGGTATCGGCCCAGGTGGTGGACGTGCTGGTCCAGCAATTGGGATATGTCGCCCCCATTGCCCGGAAGATGGTGAGCCTTGCCATTGCCGAAACCCCTGACATGTCAACACCGGAAGAGCTGTTTGATGCAGTGATAAGGAGGGCTGGCTCATGACATCGGATGATGATATCATTGCCTTTAGCTCGTCGGAAAAATCCCTTGTTTCCTCGGATGCCCACCCCGTGGACCGAGAAGTTGACGTAAATGTGCTGCGGCCCCGGCGGTTCGCTGACTATGTGGGCCAGGCAGAAACCGTTGAAACCCTTAAAATTGCCATTGCCGCCGCCAGAATCCGGGGGGAATCCCTGGACCATGTGCTGCTCCATGGTCCCCCGGGTCTTGGCAAGACCTCCATGGCCCATATTATTGCCACGGAAATGGGGGCCGGGGTGACCATTACATCGGGACCGGCTTTGGAAAAAGGGGGGGATCTTTTGGGGATGCTCACCAATATTGGGGAGGGAGATTTCCTTTTCATTGATGAGATCCATCGGATTCCCAAGACCGTTGAGGAATTCCTCTACCCGGCCATGGAGGATTTTGCTGTTGATTTTGTCTTTGACAAGGGGGTCCATGCCAGAAGTCACAGATATCAGCTCAAGCAGTTTACCCTGGTGGGGGCCACCACCCGGGTGGGGTTGCTCTCTTCCCCCTTGCGGGATCGTTTTGGGTTGTTTCGAAACTTTGATTTTTATGAACTGGAAGATCTGATCACCATCGTTAAACGATCGGCGGATTTACTTGATGTTGCTATGACCCATGGCGGGGCATTGGAGCTGGCCACCCGTTCCCGGGGGACCCCCCGCATTGCCAATCGATTGTTAAAACGGGTGAGGGATTATGCCCAGGTCAAGGCCCGGGGGGAGGTAACCCCGGAAACGGTCCAGGCGGCATTGCAGCTTGAAGGGGTGGATGAGATGGGGCTTACCCCTCTGGACCGCAATTACCTGAACACCATTATTAAATTTTACAGGGGCGGCCCCGTGGGCATTGAGGCCGTGGCTGCAACACTCCAGGAGGAGACCGATACCCTGGTGGATGTTGTGGAACCCTATCTATTAAAAACTGGTCTGGTGCTTCGCACCTCAGCTGGCAGAAAGGCATCTGCAAAGGCCCATGAGCATCTGGGTATGCCCTTTCAACGGGAATTGTTTTGACCAAAATAGGGCTTGACATTTTTCGGAAAATGGGTTAATTAGTTCGAATTATTTTATAAACAGGAGTGTAGAAAATTGAAAAAATATACATATAGTGCAAAACGATCGGATAATCCCGAAAACTGGTGCGTCATTGACGCCAGCGACAAGGTTCTGGGTCGCATCGCCTCAGAGGTTGCGTCCCGGATCAGGGGAAAACGAAATCCCCTTTACACCCCCCATGTGGATATGGGTGACTGGGTGATTGTCATTAATGCCCATAAAATACGCCTCACAGGTAATAAGTGGGATCAGAAGGTTTACTATCGTCACACGGGCTACACCGGTGGGATAAAAGCCACCAGCGTCAAGGAGCTTCTGGAAAAAAGCCCTGAAGATATTCTTCGAAAAGCGGTGCGGGGCATGCTTCCCAAAAACAGATTGGGGCGCAAACTCAATGGCAAGCTTTATGTTTATGCCGGAGAGGAGCATCCCCATGCTGCACAGAAACCAGAAGTCGTTGAATTATAATTTAAGCAAAAATAAGGGACGGTAGTTATTTTATGGAGAATGAAAAAATATATTACGCAACTGGCAAGCGTAAGAGTTCCATTGCCAAAACATGGTTAACGCCGGGAAGCGGCAAAATAACCGTGAATAATAGAAGCCTTGAAGATTATTTTGTTCACCTTGATGCACGGAAGATCCTGGAATCTCCCCTGGTCCTGACACAAAATACAGATGTCTTTGATATTAACATCAAGGTGCTGGGTGGTGGCATCATGGGTCAGGCCGGTGCCGTGAGACACGGTATCACCAAAGCCCTTCTCATGTCGGACCCGGATCTGAGGGCCATGCTGAAAAAAGCCGGGTATCTTACCCGGGATTCCCGGATCAAAGAACGTAAAAAA
>Ga0208900_1000634_pt1 | contig 21469 bp, 15 predicted proteins | sample AntAceMetag02UKK_FD_184763 | JGI IMG/M metagenome (GOLD analysis project Ga0208900, IMG submission 184763) | Saline lake microbial communities from Ace Lake, Antarctica - Antarctic Ace Lake Metagenome 02UKK (SPAdes) (version 2) | ecosystem: Environmental > Aquatic > Non-marine Saline and... | reverse complement strand
GCCTCGTCCTAACAATATTTTTTTGTCAATTTTTGCTTTTGCCTACTTACTTGCATGCTGACGAAAATACCAATGCATTTTCTGACAGCGTTAAAACCTATAAGGTTTACATTCTTGACATCAAAGAAGAAATTGCGCCACCAATCTTGCGGAATGTACAAAAAGCTTTTAAGGCAGCTACTGATACTGCGGCAGATTTGATATTAATCCACATGAATACTTACGGTGGAATGTTAGAATCTGCAGACTCAATCCGGACGATCATCCTCCAGTCGAAGATTCCTGTGTGGGTGTTCATAGATAACAATGCTGCATCAGCCGGGGCATTGATTTCGATAGCCTGCGACAGTATTTTTATGCGGCCCGGGGGAAGCATTGGTGCTGCAACAGTAGTTAATCAAACCGGCGAAGCACTGCCTGACAAGTACCAATCTTACATGCGATCGATGATGCGTTCAACTGCGGAAACCAAAGGCCGCGATCCGAAGATTGCCGAAGGTATGGTTGATCCGAGGATAAGTATTCCCGGAGTTAGCGACTCGGGACGGGTGATTACTTTTACTACCTCCGAAGCCATCGAACATAAATTTTGTGAGGGCTCTGCCGAAAGCCTTGGCGAAGTACTCGAATTAGCCGGTATCGAAAATTTTAAGATGGTAAGGCACGAATTAACGGTTTCCGACCGCATTATTGGCCTCCTCATCAGCCCCATTATTTCCGGCATCCTCATCATGATCATCGTTGGTGGGATTTATTTTGAACTTCAAACGCCAGGCATCGGTTTTCCTATCGCGGCCTCCATATTTGCCGCATTGCTTTATTTCGCACCGTTGTATATCGAAGGGCTGGCAGCCAATTGGGAGATCATCATCTTCATAGTGGGAGTGATACTGATTGCGGTGGAGGTTTTTGCCATCCCGGGATTTGGGGTGGCGGGAATTTCCGGGATCACCCTTGTGGTAGTTGGCCTGGCCTTGAGCATGGTGGGCAATATGGATTTCGAAATGGGACACTTTCCAGTTGGTGAACTCGTCAGCGCACTTTCCATTGTCTTCATTGCTACGTTTGTTTCACTTATCCTGTCTTTTTATATCAGCCGGAAGATATTTACAACAACTGTTTTTGGTGAGTTAGCTTTGGCTACTACTCAGGACAAAGCCAAGGGATATACTTCTGCCGCAGAATCATACGAACTGATGATGGGCAGGGAAGGAATTGCCAAGTCAGTACTACGCCCTGCCGGAAAAATTGAGATTGATGATGAGGTTTACGATGCCACTGCCGAAGCTGGTTTTATCGAAAAAGGATCCCGCATCAAAGTGGTTAATTACATCAACGCCCAGCTTTTTGTGCGCAAGATTTAAGGGAAAGTAGCATACTGACATTCTTTTTCAATTTAAACATTCACAGTTTTTATTATTCTATCATTCTATCATTCTATCATTCACGCATTGTCGCATTGTCGCATTACACCATTCCCGCATTTCTTTATTCGCATATTGTATCACATACCTGGAAGCCCTGCAAATAAATTTTCCTAATTTTGCCGAAACGTTTACCATTTGATTTATCCCCAAAATATAGAACACAAAATAGGCTTCGACAGGATCAGGGAGATGCTGGCCGAATTTTGTATCAGCCCCATGGGCATACGTCATGTTGAAAAACTAAGGTTCAGCAGCCGTTTTGATCTTGTAAAGAAACTCCTTGTCCAGGTAGAAGAATTCCGTCAGTTGCTGCTTTTTGGTAAACCATTTCCCGCCCAGGACTATTTCGATCTGGTACCTGAACTTATCCGCGTCAAGACCCCGGGAAGTTACATCCCACAGGAAAACCTCTTCGATTTAAAAAGTTCGCTCAAGGTTACCTTCGATGTGATTACCTACCTGAAAGATCTTGAAGTTGAAAAATTTCCATTGTTAAGTGCACTGGTCAATGAATTGGATTTTGATGCCAGCCTCATTAAAGAACTCAATAGCATCATCGACGACCGCGGAAATATTCTCGATAGCGCATCTGAAAAGCTTAGGGTGATAAGGCGCAGCATGATCAAATTGTCGGGGGAGGTAGATAGATCTTTGCGCAAGGTTTTAAAGTCGGCCATTGCCAGTGGATGGGTGAACCCAAAAGACGAATTGACTTTAAGGAATGGCAGGCTGGTGATACCGGTACCGGCCACTCATAAGCGCAGGATTAAGGGTTTTATCCACGATGAATCAGCAACCGGGCAAACTGTTTATATTGAACCGGCAGAAGCCCTGGATGTGAACAACGAAATTTTGGAACTGCAAAATGCCGAGAAGCGGGAGATCATAAAAATCCTCACCAGTTTTACCGATCGCATCAGACCTGAAATTGATAATATCATCCAATCATACCGCTTTTTAGGGCTGGTTGATTTTATCCGTGCAAAAGCAAAACTGGCACTTAAAATTGAAGCGGGCCTGCCCATTCTCAACGATTATCCCATTATCGAATGGTGGGATGCCAAGCACCCACTTCTGTTTTTGGCCCACCAAATTCAAAAGAAACCAGTGGAGCCGCTTACCATCAAACTGGATAAAGAAAACCGCATCCTGATTATTTCCGGTCCTAATGCCGGCGGCAAATCCGTTTGTCTGAAAACAGTTGGGCTGGTGCAATATATGCTTCAATGTGGCTTGCTTGTCCCCATCCGCGAAACTTCTGAAACCGGAATCTTCGATGATATTTTTATCGACATTGGCGATGAACAGTCCATCGAAAACGATTTGAGCACCTACACCTCCCACTTGAAAAACATGAAGTTTTTTTCTACCAGGGCAGGAAAAGGAACTTTGTTTATGATTGATGAATTTGGCACGGGTACAGAGCCACAACTTGGTGGAGCGATTGCCGAAGCAGTACTTGAGCAGCTCAACCAGAAAAAAGCTTTTGGGGTAATTACTACCCACTACGCCAACCTCAAATTATTGGCAGATAAAACCCCAGGCCTGATTAACGGGGCCATGCTTTTCGATACACGCAAAATGCAACCCTTGTTCAGGTTACAGATAGGTAGCCCTGGGAGTTCCTTCGCTTTTGAGATTGCCAAAAAAACCGGCTTCCCCTGGTACATCCTCAGGAATGCTGAAAAAAAAGTTGGTAAATCACAAGTGCGCTTCGACCGGCAATTGCAGCAACTCGAAATCGAAAAAAAGGAAGTTGCCGATAAGCAGCAGCAACTCATTGCTACCGAAAAAGAAGTTGCCCGGCTGAAAGAACAATATGCCACCTTGTTGGATGAATTGCAAAGCAATAAAGCAAAGCTGATAAAGGAGGCCCGACTGGAGGCCAAGGCTATTATTTCAGGATCGAATAAATTGATCGAAAATACCATCCGCGAAATTAAGGAAGCCCAGGCTGATAAAGAGCGAACAAAGGAAATAAGGGAAAAGTTGAAATCGGAATCCGGCAAAATTGCTGCAAAATCTGACAATACACCAAAAACTGAACATAGACCAAAGGCAGTCAAAAAGAACAAACCCAAAGAAAAGAAGGCTGATTATAGAATTTTGCCGGGTAACCGCGTGAGGATTCCTCCACAAGTGACCGTAGGCGAAGTGATTGAAGTGTTGGGCAAAGAAGCTGTGGTAGCTTTTGGCAGCCTGAAAATGCGCCTGCCTGTTGAAAAGCTTGTGAATGTAGGCGAGGAGCAGTTGCACGAGAAAGTATTGATCCGCAAAAGCAATTATGGCAACATCATCAACGACCTGAATGCCAAAATGGCCAACTTTAGCCTGTCACTCGACCTGCGCGGCCAACGTGCCGATGAGGCCATTTCAAATCTTCAAAAATACATTGATGAGGCACTGTTGCTTAGCGCAAGGGAGGTGAAGATCCTTCATGGCAAAGGCAACGGCATCCTGCGTGAGGTTATCCGCGACCAGTTGCGTGCCACGCCCGAGGTAAAGAAATATGCGGATGAGCATGTGGAGCGAGGGGGCAGTGGAATTACATTAGTGATACTAAGGTGATTTGATTGGCACAGGTTTTGATAAACAAATTCCGGAAAATTTAGTTAGATGTCAGACAGTTTAGCATAAACTGATTGAACAATGTAAGGCGATATAAATCCAGCTGTGAACTTAGAAAGCGGGCAACTGTCTAACAGCTTGCCGGATAAAGCAAACTCTACAAAACGAAATAATAGACAATAGAAATAATGGAACAGCAAGAACAACCGCAATCTGTTAAAGACCGCATATTAAAAATAATTCCCTTGCCGGCCTTAATCGGGATTATCCTTGGAGCCATTGGTGGCTACATTTATTATATCGAAGTAGGATGCGCCACCGGAACCTGCCCACTAACGTCAAATCCTTACGGTAGCATGGTTTATGGTGCTTTGATTGGCTATTTGTTTGGCGATATGTTCAGGAAGAAAAAACAGGCTGAAGAACGAGTGAAAGAAAAGGAAGAGGAGTAGGGTCAGGAGAAATGCGAAAATGCTTAAATGATGCAATGATAAAATGAGAAGGAGTGCTGAAAGACTTTCCTAGGTCCGATAGGACTTGGAAACGTTAAAAAAGGGGAAAAGGTATTGGGTATATGGTATAAAGTAAAAACTGAAACATGATATCCGTCACCAGTCACCCTACATCGTTCACCCCGTCATCCGTCACCTGTCACCCAACCTTCTTTCACAACTCCTTCAATTCTTCCTTCAGATTTTTCGTCAATCCCGAAACAACCAGATCGTAGGAATGATTAACCCATTCCTTGATTTTTCCCACTTCAACACTGCCATCAACCAAAACCGAATTCCAGTATTTCTTGTTAAAATGCCATGCGGGGGTAACCACAGGGTATTGTTCCCTGATTTGAATGGCCTTATCGGGATCACATTTCAGGCTGATGGATAGCAGGTCATTATTTAATGGAATGAGTGCAAACATCTTGTTCATCACTTTAAATACAAGGGTTACATCGTCAAAAGGTGTGCTTTCGGTAACTCCTTTTTTCTTGAGGCAGTAATCCCTCAGTTCTTCTACGTTCATTGTATAATGTTTTTGTTGCTACTGCGAATTTAATGGAAGTTTTTTGAATTAGAGGGAAGATAGGAGGAGATAGATGTAAGAAGGAATGTCGGTTTTCAATAAGCGTCATTCAGGTATTCAATCTTTCACACCCCGCTTGGCAGTATTTCCCCGTACGAACCGGATAGGTGCTTCATTCAACATTTAGTCATTCACTCACTCATTCAGTCACTCAGTCACTCAGTCACTCAGTCACTCAGTCATTCAGTCATTCAGTCACTCAGTCATTCAAGAATTATAGTCATTCACTCATTCTCGCATTCACGCATTGAAATACAGATATTATTTTTGGTGTTTGTTGGATTTAGAATATTTTGAACTATTTTTGCAAAAAATTTAAAATTCGTGTGAAATTTTTAGCACGGTTATTGCAAAGAAGAACCCATTGTAAAACTCAAATATTTAAAACTATGAAAAATCTATTACTATCCGCAATACTGGTTTGTTTTACCATGTTTGCTTTTGCTCAAAGCCTCGAAATATGGTATGAAGGGGAATTGCTTGAAAATGAACATACACTTTTTATTGAAGGCATCCCATCTGTAGGTGAAATTGTCCTTGAAGTGGACGTGAAAAATTTAGCCGCTGACACTTTAGATGTTATTTGCAGAAAATATGAGGTAGTAACCATTGACAGTACAACCAACCTTTTTTGCTGGGGCCTTTGTTTTCCACCTTTTGTTTTCGAATCGCCAAGTCCTGTTCGAATTCCCGGTGGCGAAACGGTTTCAGAATTTAGTGGACACTATTCACCTGCTGGCCATGCTGGTGTAACTGTTATGCGTTACACATTTTTTGATCAAAATAACCCAAATGATTCAGTTTGCTTTTATACAAATTTCCTGGCCAGTACAGTTGGTGTTGACGAACTTGACAATAATAAGTTGTCAGTTTCCAATGCCTATCCAAACCCTGCAACAAGCCAGACTTCCTTTGACTATGTTTTACCACAGTCAGCTTCAAATGCAAGTATCAGGATTCATAATTTTCTGGGTGCTGTTGTTAGGGAAGCAACTTTATCTGAAAGGTCAGGAAAAGCAACCATCAATGTTTCTGATTTAAATGATGGTGTTTATTTTTATTCTGTAATTGTGAATAACAAAACCATCGAAACAAAGCGGTTGATCGTATCGAGATAAGCTTGAAAATATTTTCATTACAAAAATAAAAGCCCTCAGGAAATCCTGAGGGCTTTTTTTTTAAATGTATTTTGGATTTCTATATTACTTCGCTTTTACTAAACTTGCCCGTTTGGATGACAACTAATTGTAAAATATTGAAATAAAAATAAGTAAAAAGACCTTCCAGGTTTCTCATTTAAGGGTATGGTGTTATACTATAACAATGAAGGTTTATTAGCAAAAACCTGGAAGGTCTCCACAAACAAAGTCAACCACAAAACTGAGAGGCTTGTCTTTCTTCATATTTCTTATATCCCAAATGCTTTCTTAATCTTATCCACATAATCCAGCTTCTCCCATCCAAAAAATTCAACTTTCTTGAAATTCTTTTCGGCACCATCAACCATTTTTTTATGGGTGCATTTATCTTCGTAAGCTACTTCTACCTCTTCGGTAGAAACATCCCTGCCAAAGTGACCATAAGTAGTAGTTTTTAGAAAGATTGGATTCTTCAGGCCAAAACGGTTCACGATGGCCCATGGGCGCATATCAAAGATGCTGTTTATTTTGTCAGCAATTTGGCTGTCTTTTAAAACATTTCCGTTTTCATCTTTAACGGTAGCAGTTCCGTGGGTGTTGATGAATAAACCAACTGGTTCGGCAACGCCAATTGCATAGGCCACCTGAACCAATACTTCGTCTGCAACTCCGGCAGCAACCATATTTTTGGCAATATGCCTCGCCGCATAAGCAGCAGACCTGTCAACTTTCGAGGAATCTTTTCCCGAAAAAGCCCCGCCACCGTGTGCACCTTTTCCACCATAAGTATCAACAATGATCTTTCTTCCGGTAAGGCCGGTATCGCCATGAGGGCCACCAATAACAAATTTTCCGGTAGGGTTAACATGCAGGATAAAATCGTCTTTAAACAGGTGCTGGTATTTTTCAGGGACCATCTTGATGGCCCGTGGGATTAAAATATTTTTAACATCCGACTTGATCTTCGCCAGCATGGCTTTCTCCTCATCAAAATCGTCGTGTTGGGTAGATACAACAATGGCATCAATTCTAACGGGATGGTTGTTATCGTCATATTCAACAGTTACCTGTGATTTTGAATCGGGACGGAGGTAGGTCATTTCTTTTCCTTCCCACCTTATTTTTGCCAATTCCTGCAAAAGGATGTGTGCCAGTTCGATGGGCACTGGCATATAATTATCCATTTCGCGGGTGGCATAACCGAACATCATACCCTGGTCGCCGGCACCTTGATCTTCAACATTCTGACGGACCACACCCTGATTGATGTCGCTCGATTGCTCGTGGATGGCTGAGATTACACCACAGGATTGCCCGTCGAAACGGTAAGCTTGTTTTGTGTAACCTATATCGTTAATCACTTTGCGGGCCGTTTCCTGCACATCAACCCAACCGTTAGTTTTTACTTCCCCACTTAGGACAACCAAACCTGTAGTAACCAATGTTTCGCAGGCAACTTTCGATTCTTTGTCCTGTTTTAAAAATTCGTCCAATAATGCATCAGAAATCTGGTCGGCAACTTTATCAGGGTGTCCTTCAGAAACCGACTCTGACGTGAATAAATAACTCATTATTATTAATTTAAATTAGTAAATATTTTTCTTTAATATAGAAGTCATTAGCTTTGCTGTCATATGCACTTCGCGCGTCAATAGTGCCGCGCACGTCATTTGCTTTATTAATGACAATCAATGACTACCAATGACGATTAATGACTTTCATTATCTCAATGATCGAATCAAAAAAAGATTCAAAGAAAACTTAGTGTGGAAAATTGCTGATTGAAAAGATGGTAAAACATACTTTTTAGCATTTTTTTAAATGGTTGCAATCAATCAAATTTTTCCATTTGGTAAAGGGCATCATTTCTTTGCCCTCAACCAATTGCCGACAAATGTAGTAAAAATATATGGCGGCTAACTAAATTTAAGATTTTGTAAGACTTTGAAAAATCTCTTCGAGCTTGTTTTCCTGTTTTCGCAGCGAAAGGATACTGATGTCCAATTTTAAAGCAAGCTTAAAGAGATCCTGCCGAATATCTTTATTTTTTTCGGCCTTGATTTTCCAGGTGTTTTTCTCAAGCAAGGTAATGCTATTTGCAGTCAGCGAAGAAAGCTGATTTTTATTGACGGCTTTATTGAATTCAACAATGATAGTTTCTTCGTTTTTATCGGTATTCCCCAGTTCAGATATATTTTTATCGGCAACTATTTTCCCTTTGTGGATGATAATAACACGATCGCATATGGCTTCCACTTCCTGCATGATATGTGTGGAAAGTATGATCGTTTTTTTCTTGCCAATATCCTTAATCAGGTTTCTGATTTCCACCAATTGGTTGGGATCGAGGCCTGAGGTTGGCTCATCCAGGATCAGCACTTCAGGATCATGTATCAGTGCTTGTGCCAGGCCCACCCGTTGCCTGTAGCCCTTCGATAGCGCCTCAAGTTTTTTGTGTTGTTCATCGGCCAGACCGGTAAGTTTAACCATTTCGGCAACCCTGGACTTGAGATTTGGGAGTTTGTAAACCCTGCCTACAAATTCAAGGTACTCCTTCACATACATTTCGAGATAAAGCGGATTGTTCTCCGGAAGGTAGCCGATCATTTTTTTTACTTCCAGCGGGTTTTCCCTTACATTAAGGTCGTTGATAAAAGCCTCACCGCTGCTTGGAGGAATAAAGCAGGTAAGGATCTTCATCATGGTTGATTTTCCAGCCCCATTGGGGCCTAACAAACCAACAATCTGGCCGGGTTTAATTTCAAATGACACCTTGTTGAGTGCCTTTTGCTTATCATAAAGTTTTGTTACCTCGTTTACATTTATCGACATGTCCTCAAATATTTAATCCGCTTCTATGACAACTTTAAGCACTTGAATTTATTTTCATGATTTACAAAAAAACAAAAGTTCCGCCTCGTGACGGAACTTTTAGCAATACTATGAAAAAACTCTTAATTATTCAACATCACCGGCATCACTAGCATAAGGATATCTTCATCCTTATTGTCATCATCGATAGGGATGAGCAAACCGGCCCGGTTGGGTTGCGACATTTCAATAATCACTTCCTCCGAATTGGTGTTGTTCAGCATCTCCTGCAGGAATTTTGAATTGAAGCCAATTTCAAGGTCTTCGCCTTCGAAGTTACAATTCAGCCTTTCTACAGCTTCGTTGGAGTAGTCGATATCTTCGGCAGATAAAACCAACTCTTTCCCCGAAATCTTAAACCTGACCTGGTGTGTTGACTGGTTTGCAAAAATGGAAACCCTTCGGATTGAATTGAGCAAAGGTGCCCGTTCAATTTGAAGTTTATTTGGGTTTTCGATTGGGATAACAGCGGTATAATTTGGATACTTTCCTTCAATCAGTTTACAAATAAGGTGAATATTTCCAAAAGTGAAAAATGCACTTTTATCGTTGTATTCTATTTTTACATCAGTATCATGCTGCGTTAGGATATGCTTAAGCTGGTTGAGTGGCTTGGTGGGCAGGATAATTGAAGTTTCAATATCCGATTTAACGTCGAGCCGCGTGTATCTTACAAGTTTGTGGGCATCGGTAGCTACGAATGAAATCTTGTCTTCAGAGAGCTCAAGATAAACCCCGGTCATTACAGGCCTGAGCTCATCATTTCCTGCCGCAAACACCGTTCTCACAATAGCTTCGCCAAGTGTTTGAGAATTTATGGTCAATGAATTTCCTTCCTCAACAATTGGTGTTTCGGGAAACTCCTGACCGTTGTGGCCACTTAATTTATACTTTCCTTCGCCGGCCAGCATCTCGATGGCAAAATTTTCGAGGTTAATGTTGAATGTTACCGGAACGTCGGGAAGGGTTTTCAAAGTATCGAGCAGGATTTTTGCCGGGATTGCCACAGTCCCCGGCTCTTCGCTCATACTTAATTCCATTTTTACCGACATGGTAGTTTCCAAATCCGAGGCGGTAATCTTCAAGGTATTTTCTCCAACTTCAAATAGGAAGTCATCCAAAATGGGCAAGGTATTGTTAGAACTCAAAACCCCACTAATTGCCTGTAAACTTTTCTGTAAGGCATTACTTGATACAATGAACTTCATTTCTATAATTATTTATTTTGACTTTTGTTATGATCTTTAAAGATACAAATTCCGGTTAAACCGGATAAATGCTTTGATTTTAGAACTTGATAACGAAACACCAAAAGATTTTGTACAAACTTAGCAAAAAAAGCTGTTCAGCATGATTTATTCATTTCGATTTTTTATTAAGAAATTATGTTAATAAAAGATTGTCCATAAATAATCGACCTCAATCCTGCGTAAATAGGCTATCTGGCTGAATAAAAGAAAGGCTTTGAATTGTAACATTGATCGTCTGAATATCAAATCTTGTTGTTAGCAATTATTTTTTCTTAAGTGTAAATTTCGATTCTGTGCCCTCAAGTAGCCTTTTAATATTTTTTCGGTGGGTGATAGGCACAAAAATACCCACAAACACAGCCAATATTATCAAGGGGAGTGAATCCTGGTGGAAACCAAAAATGACGATCAGGGGAAAACTGATGGAGGCCGTAATTGATGCCAGCGAAACATATTTGAAAATAATCAGCATCACGGCGAAAATGGCAACAACAATTAGAACCTCCATCGGATAGATGGCAATGCCCACACCCAGAAGTGTTGCAATGCCCTTACCACCCCGGAAGCCGGCAAATATGGGAAACACATGACCAAGCACAACAGCCGTGGCAATGATAATTTCGTAGATGATAAAATTGTCAGGGGAAAAATAACCAGGTACAAAATAGTGTGCCAGGAACACGGCAAGCCAGCCTTTAAAAACATCAAAAAGCAGGACCGGCAAACCTGCTTTCACCCCAAGTACCCGGATGGTATTTGTGGCACCGGCATTTCCACTGCCCTGTGCCCTTACGTCAACTCCATAAAAAGTTTTGCCAACCCAAACCGCTGATGGTATAGAGCCGATTAAATAGGCCAGAATAATTCCAAGAATAAGGTAGAGTGTTTCCATATGTTAAAGTGCCTAAAGTTTGAAGTGCCTAAAGTGAGCTAAAGTTTAAAGTGCCTAAAGTGAGCTAAAGTTTGAAGTGCCTAAAGTGAGCTAAAGTTTAGAGTTCATAAAATTAAATAAAAATCATTCATCGATAAAAAGCAAAAATTTAAGTGTCAATTATTTTCAGATATCAACCTTGCTTTTAGTACTTTAATTTACTCCAAGTACTTTAGTCACTCTAAGTACTTTAGCTCACTCCAAGTACTCTAGCTCACTCCAAGTACTTTAGCTCACTCCAAGTACTTTAGCTCACCCTAAGTACTTCTTACTCCTCCGGTGTATCTCCTGATCTCATGTTCCGCAGAAACCTGTTTTTCTTTTGGGTTGTTGAAATAATATAGCGGTAAGCCACTTCATTTTTCGCTGCTTCAGCTTTGCGGTCACCATCTTTAACTTCTCGTAAAATTCTATTAAAATCGGTATGCGATGATATGGCTTGCATAACATTGTTGCTATAACTGAAAAAATACCAATGCCGTCGGTCAATCTCGATGTATAGGTTCAGTACATCGCCACTGCGCTTTTTAACCACTTGTAAATAGCCATCGAAATACTTATTTATCTGTTCGCCCAAAATACTTCCAATTCCAATTTTCCCAACAGAAAGGAAGGATCGGGAGTTTTTGTCATAATACATTTCAACATCGCCAAACACTATGCTTTTATTCAATGCTTCTGGTGTTGAGCGGATGGTCCCGAAGAGTTTCAGGTCAGAGATTATTTTGCCTCCTTGCTCCGGCCCCAGAAGATTAAGGTATGCTGCTTGGACATAGGGCAGGCCAAGGTCGATTCCCGCAGTGTTGGTGAGGTTGAGGTTGGTTTGCATAAATTTAAGGGCTTCATCAGCAAAGAAAAAATCCAATATTGCAAACAACTTCAATCCAGTCGAATCAGGAATAATAAAGTGATCGATGCTACCAAATGACGATAGGCTAACCTTTCCTAATTGGGCGCCAAACCTGATTTCCCCATTGGCTTTCACTTCGCAGTTCGAGGTATTCAAACTCATAAAGTCACTTTTGGGATTTTTATTGGCAGTAATATTTATGTCTTCTGCTGAAGCAATCAGGAATTCTTTATCCTTCTTTCGTGTTTTGATAAAGCCATCTACTTGCAACATCATTGTATCGCTGTAGTATTCTTTCCTGGAAAGGAAAGCCGGGTAAACCCTGTTGTTTTCGTTGGAGTGGAAAAAAGCAGCATACAGGTTATTCTCGGCAAATTCTTGCAGTTCAGGTGCAACAGGCAGAATCAACCGCTCCGGATTAATGGTGTCATTAAACTTCACCCATTTTGAGTAATCTAAATTACAATCCTGGATGGGTTTATATGCGCCATCGAAATTGAGCAATGGACTTTTTGCGTTGAGTACTACTTCACCCCGGAAGCCAAAGCCTGGACTGAATAAAAATTCTTGTTCCACAGCAATGTTTCCAAGCGCATAAGTTTGCATAGCTGAGTCAACTCTTATATCGTCAAACTGTATGATTTGTGGCTCCTTGGTGGCATTATAAAATGTATAGCTTCCGCTGGCATTATACAAATGCCTCGATTTTATGTTTACAGATGCATTGTTTATCATGTGCTGTTTATTGGCAGTATCAGCAATGATGGTTGCATCTGTTAATGATTCGATATCCGCATTTTTCCTGATGAATACCTTCCCATCGCCAGGAAAAATGGCAGCATCCGCAATTTTTATGATCTTCACATCCTCGGCCACAAGCAGGCTGCTATCGAGGCTGAAACTTGCATTTAGAGTGTAAAATGCCAAAGAATCCTGTAAGGGGTAAAGCGACATTAACTCCGAACCTGAAAGGTCAACATCGATAATATCTTTCAGTGACATAGCAGAAAGGTCGGGCATACCGGCGCCGGGATAATTTCTAAATACCAATTCCTTTCTATCAATAAACCAATCGAACTCATTCATGGTGCACATAAACCTGTTGAGCGGGAATTCGATGGCAGCTTTGTCGCTGTTGGTTTTAAAATTTCCTGCCATCAAATCGAAATCAACATTTGCATTGTAGTTGGATGATGACAAAGCTATACCGGATTCTTCAACAGACTCGATAACAAAATCTGTTGTATCGGCATAAAATGAATGATCGGTATATTCAAATTGCTTGGCACGCATCCGGGCATCGAAAAATGCCATCCGGCCTTTTCCGGTGAGCCTTTCGGGCGTGAGCAACAAGTTACCATCCATGGTTGCCAGATCGTCAAACATTAGCATTACACTGTCTTTGGATCTTATCATCATGCTATCACCATACGGAACCCAGTGCTGGTACACATTGTTAGCTTTGAGTGAAGGGAATGATGCCGTTGCCGCAATTAATTCCTCCATTTCGAGGTGTCCGGTATTTACATTTGCCGAATCCAAGAAGAAAGTAACATCGCTACCCTGTGCTGTTGAATTTAGGTACTTTAAAGTTCCTTTTCCTTTGAGCCCCTGGTTACTTAAAAATATTTCGGAAGTGTATTTACCCTTACCATTGTAAATATCATATCCCTCAGCAGGTGTGCTTGTAGTAAATCCTAATGAATAGTCGGGCTGAACCGCAAGTGGAGCACCAATTTCAGGAAAAATTCCACCCGAATTAAGGTAGCCGGTAAATGCCAGGTTATCGGTAGAAAAATCCGAAAGGCCCTCGATGGTGAACGGATTTAGGAAGTAGTAAAATCGTTCGCGGTTGTAGGCCTCACGGTAAGTACTATCGTGATCGTAATAAACGTAAGAATTTGATTTTGTGTCGAAAATCGGATACTCCGGAAAATCTTTCAAACCATTTTTATTTGTTGGATGGTCAATCAACAAAAAGCCGCTAATGTCAGAGATTACCGTGTTTACCTCAACAAGGGGTTTATAGCCAAGTTCAGGATCAGTTTCAAAAGCCCTCACTTTAAATTTCATCGACTCAATGTCGGGAAGGTTGAGCTTAAAGGTGTCGTATTCGAAGTAACAATCGTGGGCATTAAACTCAAACAATCCTGCCTGTATTTTTCCTGAAAAAAGAAAATCAAGGTTTTCCCTCAAGATCACTTCCTCCTTCGATGGATAAATAAACACGTTTTGGGAATCGCTGATCGATACTTCGGGGACCCCATTGATCTTCAAATCAAAATTATCGAGATCGAGTACGGCATTTTCAGTATTTTCAACCTCGGAAGCAAAGTTGATAACATCGTAATCGGTTTTAGCATTTTTTGAATCACAAAAATGATCTAGTTTTTCCGTGACATATGCTTTTTTATTATCAATATCATAAATCAAAAAGCCTTGTTGTGCCAGGCCGATTACCAGGGCTTCGATTTGTGTTTCCGGGTAGTTCATGTACCTTGCGAGCTCATAAACAAAAAACTCGTTAGTGTTGTATGCCCGCATATAATCCCTGATCCTAACAAGCGGATGTTTAAAATCGATTCCCTGAAGATACAGGAACTGTTGCTCGGAGTAAAAATTCTTTGATGAGAACCAGGCTTTGCTGGCCGTATTATAACCCTTAGTTGCCCTGAAGTTAATTACGGGCTCATCCATGTCCCAGTAAACAGCTTCGCAGTAAATTTCTATGTCGTGAAAAGTATCGAAATAAGGGCTTTGCACCACACCGTCTTCAATTCTGAGCATCGAAATCTCACGCACGGTATCAGCATGGATGTATTTAAACAGAAGCCCGCTATGGAAAATTGAATCCTCCTGATGGTAAATACTTACCCCAGCCCTCGAAGCACTAATGACATCCTTTTTGATCACAAAACTTTTCGACCGTGCCACCAGCAGGTCAACGTAATCATTTTCTGTTTTATAGGCTTTTTTAAATGAAAAAGTGGCATCCTTATATTGGTTACCTGTGCCATACACCTTTGCCCCCTTCATGCCAAAGCCACCTTCAAAATCAATATCCTTGTAAATATTGTTGATATAAAGGTTCGTAGAATAAGATTCGAATTGCGGATAGGAAACTTTATCAGGATTTATTTTGTCAGTGGAAACCTTTTCTTCAAGCCTGCCCAACAAAGCATCGGGGAAGTATTTTTTATTGACAAAACCCACAGAGTCGATCTCAAACCTCAGCGAATTCAATTTAATTTGGTAGTCATCCAGCCTTGCAAAAGTTTGGTTCTCTTCGAGGCCGGCCCTACTCCATGAGATTTTCCCATCCCTTCCTTTCCAAATTTCAATTTCAGGAAAATACGTTCCGGAAGTATTGGTGATCCGGGTGCTGTCGGTTTTGGTTTTGCATCTCAGGTCAAATTTAGGAATTTCAACATAGAGCAGTGTATCGAATTTAAAACGGTAATCGTTGCTGCAATACCATGCGAAGATACTGGATTGATAGAGTGCATTGTGGTTGAGCAATCCTGATGAAAAGTCAAGCAGTTGTGCAAAACGGCGGCTGTTCCGTTTCGACTCAATGGAATGAAGCATGCCTGCCAACCAGTTGTTGAAGCTTTTTTTGGGATGGTTCCGCTCCTTAAAAATGGCAAGTGCATCAATGTATTCATTAAAATCAGGATAAGCTTTTACCCTTTTTTGGAGCATCAGGTTTGAAGTTTTGTAAATGAGCCGCTTTTGGGCGGGATCAAAACTTTCGGTGGTCCAGAGCATGGAAAAGCGGTTCAGCGTTTCGAGCGATACTTCCCTGTTTTCTTCTATCTTGATATTTTCGAAAAGTAGTGTGAGTTCCTGAATGAACTTTACCGAGTCGTTGGAAAACGATTGTGGTGTCTGGGCAAAGCTTGAGTTGCCAACCAGAAGTAAAAATAAACCGATGAGGAAAAATGCCCGCTTCATAATAAAACACCAAATCATTTAATTGAGCGGAAAAGTAATGGTTTTATTGTACCCACAGGCCTGGAATAAGCGCAGTTTATTAACAGGGTTATTAAGATCAGCAATCTCAGTGTTATAAATCAGGAAGTTCTGGTTGCAAGTTGGAGGTTACAAGTTTCATGTTGCAGGTGCAGAATATGTCTGTTTTTTTAACCGCTGAGAACGCAGAGGAGAAAAGCATAACATCAGTAAGTTTGTGCAATATGGGCTTTAAACGAAACGACGGCTTATTGTCAAGGTATCAAATACTGAGTGTCCCAAATCCAAACTTTGCGCCCTTTGCGAACTTAGCGGTTTGTTTTTTTAACCGCAGAGTGCGCTGAGAACGCAGAGGAGAAAAGCATAACATCAATAAGTTGGTGTAATATTGGGCTTTACGAAATGACAGTTTATAGCCAAGGTATCAAATACTGAGTGTCCCAAATCCCAATTTTGTGCCCTTTGCGGTTTAATATGAAGTTTGGAGTTTGTCTGTTGTAGGTTGTGGGTTACAATTATCAAAACACTATTTAAGGACGATAGCTGCCCATTTATTTTTGTTCAGCTTTTGCAATAAACTCAGCTCATGAGGTTCTGTTTTTTTCAATAGATGAGGGATATCGTTTTCGTAGAAGCCACTCATGAAAAGTTTTCCACCTGGCTTTAGTGCTGCTGCATAAGAATCGATTTGTGCCAACAAAATATTCCTGTTGATGTTTGCAATGATCAGGTCGAACTTCCCAGTTTCAATCGCCTGCTCATCGCCCATCTTAACAATGATATCCTTACAATTATTTCGTTCCACGTTTTCGAGCGAGTTCTCGTAAGCCCATTCATCATTGTCGATAGCGACTATGTTTCTCGCCCCTTTTTTGGCTGCAAGAATGGCCAGCACACCGGTACCACAGCCCATGTCCAGCACATCTAAGCCAGCAACATCTTCATCCAGCAGCAATTCAATCATCATCGAAGTAGTTTCGTGATGTGCTGTACCAAAGGACATTTTAGGTTCAATCAACAAATCAAACTCTACATCAGTATTCACCGGATGAAAAGGTGCCCTGATGTGGCATCTGCCTGCGATGGTAACGTCCGGATAGTTTTCTTCCCACCTCTTGTTCCAGTTCTGCTCTTCAATTATATTAATTTCCCATGAAAATGGAAACATCAGTTTTGTCTCTTCAAGCGTTTCGAGAATTTGATTTTCATCATAAAGGGCCACTGGAATATAAGCAGATATGCCGTTTTCATTTTCAGCAAAACTATCGAAGGGATGTTCACTCAACAGTGCGATGATAGAATCTTTGATGTCCTGGTTGGAATTATCTTCGAGAGATATGTTAATTTCGATGTAGTTCATTAGGCTGTATTATTCCAGTTAGGCCAATAAAATATCAGCCGGTATTTTCAATTCTTTATATAAAGTTTTAATCATTTTGAGTGTCAGGTTTCTTTTCCTGCTAAGGACTTCACTAACCCTGCTTTGGCTCCCTAAATATTTTGCCATATCAGTTTTTGTCATTCCCATTTGCTCCATCCTAAATTCTATCGCATCTATTGGATCAGGCGGTGCAATAGGGTAATGTTTCATTTCCCAAGCTTCAGCTAGCGTTACAAGTAAATCAAATTCATCTCCATTTGGTGTATCTATTGTCGAACCCCATAACTCCTCAATTCGTTTTATTGAATCATTATAATCGTTCTCTGTTTTAATAGGTTTTATTTCCATGATTAAATTGTTTTACCGGCTATACTTCAACCACTTCCACAACTCGCGATAGCTCACCTTCTTTCCATACATCAAAATACCAGTGCGGTAAATTTTCCCGGCCATCCATGTGGTGGCCAAAAAGGAAACAACTAAAATGGCCATTGAAGCAAATAATTCTACATAAGGAACCCCAAAGGGGATGCGTATCATCATTACCACCGGAGAGGTAAGCGGAAATATAGATAACCAAAAAGCCACAGGTCCATCGGGGTTGGTGATAATAAATTGAGCCATCACCAAGGATAAAATGAGTGGAATGGTAATAGGCATCATAAATTGTTGGGTGTCAGCTTCGCTATCAACCGCCGAACCGATAGCAGCAAACAGGGCTGCATACATCAGGTATCCGGCAAGAAAAAAGAAGATGAATGCGCCAATCATTTCAAAGTAATTTACCGAACTTATAGCTTCTATCAACTGAACGGTCACATCATCTTTTTCAGCCATTTTTTCTGAAAATTCAGTAAGTTGTTGTCCATCCAGTATTTTTCCCTGCTCGGTAAAAAGGGTTTCAGATTTTGTTAATGTTGAATTATCATTCATGGCAAGTGTGAATACAGATACTATGGCCAGGGTAAGGAACACCCACAACAGGAATTGCGTAAGCCCAACTAAGGCAACCCCAACAATTTTCCCCATCATCAACTCAAATGGTTTAACCGAAGAAACAATCACCTCGATGATCCGGTTGGTTTTTTCCTCAATCACACCACGCATTACCTGGGCCCCATACATAAAAATAAAAATGTAGATGAGAAGGCCCGAAAAAATGCCCAGCACCATACTTACTTCGGTAAAGCTCTTTTCCTCCACTCCATCAGCATCAATTTTAATGGTGTTGAGTTTAATGCCTGTTTTTATCGATTCCAGGATATCAGATTGAACTCCGGAAGCTTCAAGTTTCAATTTTTCAACCTCCTTTTTCATTACATCTTTGATGTAGCTTTTTACATCCAATGATGGCTGCCGGTTCGAATACAGAATTCCTGTGGTAGGAAGGCTGAGTTGGGTTTGGGGAATATAAAGCAGCGCATAATTTCCGCTCAGTTCAAGGTTGTTCTTCGCCGTTTCGATATCAATATTGACAGGGACAAATGTTAAGTCGTTGGAATTCTTAAAATGGGGTTCAAAAATTCCGGTTTCATCAAGTACCTGAACGGTTTTTTCTTCATCCGAAATATTTGCAAGGTACAAGGGTACCACCCAAATAGAAGCCATAAGTAAAGGCCCCAGGATTGTCATTATGATAAAGGACTTTTTTTTGACCCTCGATAAATATTCGCGCTGTATGATGATTGAAATTTTATTCACTTCTTGTGTTTGTTTTGCTGTTATTTTGTTGTCATTTATTGTCAATTGGCTGCGCCCTCATTTGCTATACTGTCATTTGCTGCGCTGTCATTAGGTTGTCATTGGGCGATGCCGTCATTAAGTTATCATCCATACGGACAAGTTTTGGCTTCGCCGTCATTTATTTTAATTGATGACCACCAATAACTATCAATGACTACAAATGACCATCAATGACTACAATGGATAAAATCTGAACCAGGGCCGCCATCCCCTCCTGCGTCGGGGCTTGCATCCCATAATCTACTCAATGACCACCAATGACTACAAATGACCTTTGTTTAGATAAATATTCCATTTTCCAAAACTATATCAACTAACTTGATGATTATGCTTACCTGTATTTCCCTGGTTAACCTGAGAAATGAATATATCGTTCATCGTTGGCATTATTTCCATGAAGCCATGCACTTCAAAATTGCCAATGGCCCATTTTAACAACTCGTTGGGCGATGCATTTGGACGCAGACTTATCCGGGTTTTGGTATGGCCGTTTACTACTGTTGATTGGATAATTGAAAAATCAGCGGGAATAATCTCCCGGATCTGTAGCCCGATGGTGGCATATGAAATTTCGAAAATATTTTCCTTGTGGGCTTCCTTGATATCGACAACATCACCATCAAGGATTTTCTCTGAATTATTGATAAGGGCGATATGGTCGCAAAGTTCTTCAACCGAGGCCATGTTGTGGGTGGAGAAAATGATGGTAGCACCATTTTCCCGTAATTTCAGGATTTCACTTTTAAGCAGGTTTACATTAATGGGGTCGAAGCCACTGAAAGGTTCATCAAAAATCAGGAGTTTAGGGTCATGCACTACTGTTACAATAAACTGAATTTTTTGTTGCATCCCTTTTGAGAGCTCTTCAACTTTTTTGTCCCACCAGCCAAGTATTTCAAATTTCTCGAACCAATACTTCAGTTTTTTAAGGGCTTCGCTTTTTTTCATGCCCTTTAGTTGTGCCAGATAAACGGCCTGCTCGCCCACTTTCATTTTCTTATAAAGTCCACGTTCCTCGGGCAGGTAGCCAATTTGCGAAACATCCTCCTGCGAGAAGGGCCGGCCAAAGAATGAAATTTCACCTTCGTCCGGTGCCGTAATGCGATTAATGATGCGGATCAAGGTGGTTTTTCCTGCGCCATTAGGTCCCAGCAAACCGAATATCGAGCCATCCGGTACCTCGATGCTCACCCGGTTCAGTGCCCTGTGCCCGCTAAATTGTTTACTAATGTTGGTTGCTTTAAGCATTGCTTAATAATGATGTTTAGAAGAGAAAGCAAAAATACGGTGTTTAGTATTTGAGTTGGGAAAATAAAATTATTTTGGAGTGAAGACTGATGACCGATGACCGATGACTGAAGACTAATGACCGATGACCGATGACGGATGTTGAGCGCAGCGAAATCCCGCTCATGCGGGAACCGATGACTGATGACTGATGACTGAAGACTGAAGACTGATGGAAATCGGAAGAAATAATGACATGACAAATGCGAGTTCGAAGTTTTTCGATTGGCTTTTTAGAAACTTTCACCTCTCATTTTTGGAAGAAATTCTTACAGCTATTATATCACTTCGAACGGATAGCAACGACGCAGAAAAAGCAAACATCTATTTTTAAACGCCCAACGCGAAACGCCAAACATGAGACGCCAAACACTAGACTCAAAACTTTAGTCACTTTAGCTCACTTTAGTCACTTCGCCGAATGCTCCTACCCAAACACTTCCTTCATCCTGCTAAAGAATCCTTTATGGTTTTTATCCGGCTTGGGTTCAAAATTGGGTGAAGATGCCAGGTTTTCCATGATGGCTTTTTCTTCTTTGCTCAGGTTTTGCGGCGTCCAAACATTGATATTTACCAGCAAGTCTCCTTTTCCATAAGATTCGAGGTGGGGGATACCTTTGCTTTTCAGGCGCAATACTTTACCACTTTGGGTACCTGAATCAATTTTTATGCGGGCCTTACCACCAAGTGTTGGGACATCAATGGCAGTTCCCAGTGCTGCATCGGCAAAGGAAATATAAGTGTCGAAAATGAGGTTGTTTCCATCCCTGATCAGGGATTCATGTTCTACCTCTTCAACCAGTACGATTAAATCGCCATTGACGCCGCCACGTGCACCGGCATTGCCCTTGCCACTTACCGAAAGCTGCATTCCATCGGCTACACCAGCCGGTATGTTGATGGTGATCACTTCTTCGTCCCTTACGATGCCATCGCCACCACAAGACATGCATTTCGATTCAATGGT
>Ga0208900_1000633_pt1 | contig 21528 bp, 21 predicted proteins | sample AntAceMetag02UKK_FD_184763 | JGI IMG/M metagenome (GOLD analysis project Ga0208900, IMG submission 184763) | Saline lake microbial communities from Ace Lake, Antarctica - Antarctic Ace Lake Metagenome 02UKK (SPAdes) (version 2) | ecosystem: Environmental > Aquatic > Non-marine Saline and... | reverse complement strand
TCTGTAAGGTTTACCAGTCAGAAACATTGCCCCGATTAGAGGGGATTGAGACCGTTCTCCCTCACATCATAAATTACCCATTTGGTCAGGTCAGAAACATTGCCCCGATTAGAGGGGATTGAGACACCTTATCTCTCTGACTAAATCCATATCCTTTTTTGAATTTAGGTCAAAAAAACCGTAAAAATCCAACAGGGGTTAAATTTCAAGAAGACTCTGGGTGCTCGATAATTAATTTTTTTAATAGAAACAACACTCATTCTGGAGGCTAAAATGGCAAATATATATTTGAGTTTTTTAGGACTTGGAAATTTTAAAAAGGATAGAAAGGCATATGAATACACACCGACTGTTTATACACTTAACGAAAAAGAATCCGTTAAAACACAATTTGTGCAAGTGGCAGAGATAGAACTTATCGGCAGTGATAGTTTTGATAAAGTCATCATTGTTTCAACACAACGTTCCTATGAGACTCACTTTGAAACTCTTAAACAGGGGCTTATGGATGTTGGAGTCATTGAAAATAAAATTTTTAATGTTCAGATCGGAGATGCCATAACTCCGAAATCTCAGTGGGAAGGATTTGAAAAGATTCTTTATCACATCAATAAAGGAGATCAACTGACCTTTGATCTTACCCATGGTTACAGGGCCAGTTCCATTATCCTTTCAGCGGCTATTAATTTTCTTCAAAAGGCAAAAGGTATTCAATTAATGGCGGTTTACTATGGTGCTTTTGAAGCAAATCGAGACCTTGCGCCTATAGTCGATATGAAAGATTTTTATATCATTAATGAATGGGCTGAAGGGGTCAGTCGTTTAATCGAAGATGCTGATGCCAGAAAATTGGGGCATGTTGCGGAATTGTCGCCTGTAAATTATGTGCCGGAACTTAACGATGAACAGATCATTAAGGCTTTTGATGATTTAACAAATTGTATCAGGAATGTTGATGTGAACAACGTCACTCAAAAGGCGAATTCTGCCATAAAACTGGTGGGAGAAAAAGCTAAGAACGCCACGGTTACAGGTAAAATTCTTCTTGAGACTGTTTATGATAAATTTGTTGATTTGACAACCCAGGAGCCGGTTAGTGGATTCTATGATAAGGCGTATTTTCTTCTTCAATACGAAATTACTAAAATGCTTCTTGAACACAAACTTTTTATGCAGGCATATACAGTGATGAGAGAGTTGATCGCCTCCATTGGAATGATCCATATAAAGGCCAGCGTATCATCAAATACCGGACGAAAAAAAAGAAACCAATATGCAGATGTTTTTCTAAAAATGATTGAAATCCAGGAAAAAAAATGGGCTTTTTCTGAGCCTGGGCCGGAAAATGATAAAACCCCCGGAAATCGTTGTGAAGAACTTAAACCTTACTATAATCAACTCAAAGAGATGGGGATTGTAGATGAGTTGAGATCTTTTACAAAAGAAATGACGTGGTATCGAAACGGATTTGATCATGCATGGACTGAAAAAAAGGAGGCATTCACAGATATTGAAGAAAAAAGTATGGTTTTTTTGAATAAAATAAAAGAAGTTCTTTCAATGCTCCAGGCTACAGGCATAATATAGGAGCTTTTTAGCAAGAAAGAAGGTTAATCCATGAATGCGATATTCAGGTAAAACATAAACGGCGATGACAGGAGGCTTCATGACAAAAAAGCACCTTGTGGTGATGGATGTTCCCGGTATCAAAAAATATGTGTTCGGAACAGACAGGCTGGTGGAAATTCGAGGGGCCAGCGGACTTCTTGCACAACTCAATGAGGTTGAAACCCCAGCTTTCCTTGAAGAAAGGCTGTCCAGGGAAAACGTGGACTGTATTTTTTCTGGAGGCGGAGCGGGTCAGTTCATCATTACGGCAGAACTGCCGAAGTTGGAACAAGCCATGGAGCAGTTGCAGTCCCTGTATTCTGATATGTCCCGGGGAGGTCTTCGCCTTCTCTATGGAATATCTCCATACGATGAACATCAATATTCAATTTCTTTGGATCATGCATTCTTACAATTAAAAAAGAAAAAAGACGAAATGCCGGTAACCTCTGCGTCATTGCTCCATACCGGATTCATACGGGAGTGTGATAGCTGCGCTGGCATGGCCTCTCAAAGTGTCAAATACGGTGGAGATACCTCGGTTCTTTGTGATGCCTGTGCCCGGAAAGTGACCTTTGGCAAAAAAAAAGGGTTGTGGGGTAAATTTATCCGTTTCCTTGAACAACGGCAGATTGACCCCGATGCCTGGGAAATGCCCACGGATTTTGAAAAGATCGGTGAAATGTGTAAAGCCAGAAGGGGATATACAGCTTTAATTTATGCAGACGGCAACGCCATGGGAAAATTGATCAAACAGATTCGGAAAAAATCTGATTTTCAATGCTTTTCCCAGGTGGTCGATCAGTCAATTACCGAAGCGTGTCATGAAGCATTGTTTGAAATCTGTCCCCCTGTGAATGGGGTGGTGCCGGCCAATATCCTGCTTCTGGGCGGGGACGATCTTCTGGTGTACATGACCGCAGACAGCGCCCTTGACTTTGCCGTGGAGGTGTCCCGGCGTTTTACCCAAAAAACAAAATCCTTTTTTGACGGAGAACCCTTTTTTGATCAAGTGCTCCAGGGCCGGGGACTTACGGTGTCCCTGGGTATCGTGTATGGAAAAAGCCATACACCGTTTTCCTTTATGTTCAGTCAGGCTGAAGAACTTCTCAAATCGGCTAAACAGGCGGGTTCCCGTCATCCTGATGCAAAGGATTTTTATTCACCACCCTTTGTGGATTTTCATATCATCACCCAGTTTAATCAATCTAAAGTGGTACACAGCCGAAAAAATTTTCTGCAATTGAACGGTGCCATACCGGTAAAACTCTACCAGAAGCCCTATGCCATTGAAGACGCGGCCCAGTTGCTGACCCATGCCCAAAAATTGATTTATTCAGGTATTCCCCGGAGTCGATTGAAACGCATGGGCTATGCCCCCTTTGCAGATAAAATGAACGGTACATTGGAATTTTTAAAACTATATACCCGGTGCTCAACAAACGGCCAGCGGGAGGCTGTCCATAACGCCCTGGCTGAATTTGGCTGTGTCCCTGATATGCCATGGAAAGCCCCTGATCGCAGCGGTGGTGAGGAAGATATATGGACATCCACCATGCTGGTGGATCTCATGGAAATTGTTCAGTTCACCACCAAGAACCATCACCGGAAAGGAGGCTGGTCACATGCATCACAATCTTGAATTGACCCTGGAAATCGCTTTCAACTCCCGGTGGCATATGGGATCGGGCGAGGGCAACATCATCACTGATCGCCTGATACAGCGGGATGCCTGTAATATGCCCTGTATTCCGGGTAGCACATTAAAAGGGGTGATCCGGGAAGCGTGTGAAAAACTCTCCAGAACCCTGGGTTTTCCGGAACCCTCCGATCCCCATGGCATTGATTTGTCATTTCCCGGGGCATTTGCTCCCTTGTCCCGGGCACCGTCCCCTGTGGATCGGCTTTTTGGTAATCGTTTTGAAGAGGGCGGAATATTTTTCCGTAACGCCCGTCCCATGGACGGTCTGCATAATTCCTTTTTCCCCCAGACCAGGGTGCGCATGAACCGGAAACTGGGCACGGCCCGGGACAGGCATTTGTTTTCCACAGAATACGGTGTGGCCATGAAATTTGAAACAACGGTGAGCGCCCATCATACAAATCTTGCCGTGTTTGAAGAGGTTGATCCGCCCTACGCCTATTGCCTTCTGGTGGCTGCCATAGGATTGGTGGGACGTTTGGGCGGTGACAAAAGTACCGGTGCCGGTCGGATACCGGACAATATTGTCATCACCCAGATGATATATAATGACCAGACCATGGATGTGGATACCTACCTGCGGGAAAAAGCCAGTTTTTATCTGGATGGTTCAGATTATCAGGAGATGAGAATTCCATGACAAAATATTATCATATCATCGCAAAAATGCTGTCGCCGTTGATGATCCAGAAAAAACGGCAGACCGGTACTCCTCAAACCCTGGAATATCTTCCCGGCAGCACACTGAAAGGTGCCTTGGCTGCGGCTTTTCTCCGAAGTGGAGGAAGCCCCTCCTCCTTGGAGTTCAAACGGCTTTTTCTGGAAAAGCCTGTTCATTTTTGTGATCTGCTACCGACCCGGGATGCTGCCTGCATATCCAGCGTACTGCCCAAAACAGCAGTGTCATGTAAACGGGAACCGGGGTTCGACAAACACGGTGTCTTTGACACTTTTGCAGATACGGCCGCCTGCCGCATGGAAAATGTGCCCCCGGATCAATTGACCTGGGCCTGTCCCCATATCGGTTGCGGAGAAGACATGAAACCCTTTGGCGGATTCTGGAACGGCTCCCTTGAAGCACCTGAAAAAATAGATCCCGGCTTAGTGGTCAACCGACATACCGGCATTGATCGCGTCACGGGAACAGTGGCAAACGGTATGTTTTACATCACCCAGGCCATGGCCGATTACTACAAGGATGATGATGCCCATGATGCCCGGTTTCATCCCCAATTTCTCAACGGAGGTGTGTATCTGGATGCCCAGCAGGCCGATTTTCTGGCATCGTTGACCCAGAATACCATATTTGCCGGTGCAGATCGCAGCCGAGGGTTTGGGGAGCTTTCCCTGACGATTGAATCTGTGATCAATCAAGATGCCGTTATTCCCAGCAGTAAAGCCATGGACAAATGGAGCCGAATTTTCAAGAAAAGGTTAAAGCGCCGTATGACCACCCCACCGCCACCGGGATTTTATTTTAGTGTCAACCTTGCTTCCCATGCGGTACTGCTGGACCGATTCCTGCGGCCAGTATCAGATATTGATGCCCTGAATCTTCCTGATATAACCGAGGTGACTCGTGTGGCGGGCGCAGAGACGGTTAATGGATGGCACTCTGCCATGGGGTTGGCCCGGCCCGACGACGTGGCCACAGCCATGGGCAGTGTATATCTATTTTGTTACACAGGTGAAAATATGGATAAATTAACATCCCTTCTCAGGGAACTTGTTATCACCGGCATCGGGCTACGGCGGGACCAGGGATACGGCCGAATATCCGTTTGTGATCCATTGCATATTTTGAAGGAGGATATATGAAGAGAATTGATGCATCCGTGTCCAGAAAAATGGATATTTTTCTGGAAGAAATATACCCGGAATCCCAAAAGGCAGGCGAGGAAATGGCCGGACTTAAATTCGGAAAATCCCAGACCCGTGGGTTTGAGTCTCTTTTAACATCCACCGGCAGATTTTCTGAAATTCTCAATTATATTAAAAAGCAGGCTGGGAAAGATAAGAAAAAGGAGGCATGGGTTCAGGTGGCACCCACACTTCTTGCGCAACTGGAAATTCTTGAAACCAAAGCGGTGGAATTGGGAAATGGTGATCCATCCTTTACGCTTCAGATAAAAATCAAGTTGGCCCGGGAATGGGGAAAGCAGGTGATATCCCATTATCTGTATCAGCAGATGCGGATGGGGGAATGATGAAATGGATGAATACAAAACTTATCTGGCATCTGATACCTTCAACCTTTTCATGGATCAGACCTTGAGAGAATTTGCCTGCGACACGGTGGAAAAATTGTGCTGCCATTATTCACCAAAGCATTATCTGGTCAGTACCCAGCTCCAATCCATTTCTGCTGTGATAACCGCCGGCGGCATGGATGAACTTACAAAACTTAGCAGTAAACAGGCCGAAAAAGAAAATAAAAAAAACCAGTTGTTCTGGTCTTTTGTTTCATCCCATATCATGCTGGGTTCACAGGATGACACGTCCTTTAGTATGGCAATTCGTCAAAGGATTGTGCCATTTTTGAAAGATGAGTCTGCTGCCGAAGATAAAGTAAACCGGAACAGGATCAAGAAACAGAATAAGGAAAAATTAAAGTTAGCTGTTGAACAGGCCCTGCCTATTTATTTTGAACATTTTATCTGCCACTACGCATATTGCGCAGCCCGGCAGTAAACACAGGATCATCGGAGAAAAAAATGACCCAGAATATATTCCATAAAAAAGTCAGGATTACGGGGGATCTGGTTTTTAAGACTGCCTTTCACATTGGTTCAGGAAAGGAGGGTGAGATGTCATCGGACATGGGGGTTTTGCTGGACCCGGATGGCACCCCCCTGTTACCAGGTTCTTCCCTCAAAGGCAGCTTTCGTACCTTTGCTGAACGATTGGCCCCTCACCTCGGATTGACGGCTTGCCTGCTGGATACCGATTTGTCAGGGGTGGATTGCGTCAGTGATCAAAATGTGCGGCAAAGTATTTATGAAACATTCAAAGCCCTGTCCACGGAAAGGGAAAAAATTTCATGGCTGAAGGAACATACCTGTTCGGTATGCACTCTGTTCGGTTCCCCACTCCAGGCATCTCGAATTTTTTTCAGTGATGGAAACCTTGAGGCCGGTGGAGAGAGTATCACCATCCGGGATGGGGTCTGTATTGATCGGGATTCTGAAACGGCAAGACCCAAGGCAAAATATGATTTTGAGGTGGTGCCCAGAGGAGCTGTTTTTTCAACGGTCATTGAGATTGAAAACCCCGATGAAAAAGAACTGGCCCTTGTGGCCGCAGCGCTGGCTGAATGGGAGAACGGATTTCGGCTGGGTGGATTCACCTCCCGGGGGCTGGGTCAGGTGGCATTTCTTTGCAAAGAAGTGACCCAGGTGGATTATAACGATACCGATTCCCTTCTGGCATATCTGGTATCCAAAGAGATGCAACCGGCCGGACAGTTGCTTGAAGCCAGCCTGAAAAGTATTTTAACCGCTTGAAAACCGGAGAGATGCAATGCTGAAAAAAATGATGAACAGCGCACGTATTCATATGAAGATCACACCCATTGATCCGCTTTTGATAAAATCCGGCCAGGCCACCGTGAGCGGTGTGGATATGTCCTTTGTGCAGACATATCGGTTTGGTGAAAAAAGTGAACCGTATATCCCCGGCAGTTCCCTTAAAGGGGTGATTCGCTCCTATGCAGAAAAAATATGTCGAAGCATTAAGGATGATCCTGTTCCTGTCTGTCTGCCGTATCTTACGCCCGGATCAGAGAGCCGTGGAGAAACAGGACAGGCTTCCTGCGGCCTTCGCCTGGAAAAATACAAAAAAGATTTCAATAAAGATGCCGTTCCAACGTCCAACATATACCGACTTTCCTGCCCGGTCTGTCGACTGTTCGGTTCCCACGGATTTGTGGGGCGGTGTGCTACGGCAGATGCCTATCTTACAGATGAGTGCAAGAAAACCGGTGGAGCCGTTCTGGAAATTCGGGACGGCGTGGCCATAGATAGCTTCACCGGCGGGGCAGCAAAGGGTGCCAAATACGACCTTGAAGTGCTGACCCGGGGAGAGTTTGATACCAGCATTGAAATCCGTAATTTTGAAAGGTGGCAACTGGGTTTGCTGGGACTGGTGCTGCGGGACATGGAGGCGGGCCTGGTACGTATCGGGTTCGGGAAAAGCCGGGGGCTTGGACGAATAAAGGTAATAGTTGAGGAATTTCAGATCACCTCTTTTTTTAAACCCCTTGGAATGCTTTCCGGCTTGGGCGGTGTCTGTTCTCCGGATGAATGCCGGGAGTACGGATTTTACCCAGAAGGCAGTGCAGAAGGGGTAGCTCTTCCTGACCCGGTCATAAACGGGCTTCGCCAGGAATACAATATTACGGAAAACTGGAAAGATATCTGTCAACCGGCATTGGATGATCTGGTGAATTTGCTGGAAACCTCCACATGGCCAGCACCCATGGATGATTTTTGCAGGGGAGGACAGTGATGGCTTTTCTTTTTTGTGGTGATTTGGCACAGGATACGTTTCTGGCATGTGTCAAGGGGGGGCAATGGCCGGAAAATGCTATTTTAATGGCATTTCAACCAGATGGGTTTGAATTAAAACCCATGAAAGAGGTGGAAATTTTTCCGGAGACAACCCGGCAGGGCCGAATTTTCTGGCCCGAGGGAGAGCTTCAGTGGCGATGTCTGGAAGAAGCAACCCGTATGGTATATTTGGGCAATACCCCCGATTCATATGGCTTGGATGATTATTCCACTGAGTTGGATGGCTTTGAACGGAAAACGGCTGAATTCATGTTGTGGGGCATACGTACGGATATGGAAGACGAATGGATAGAGCAGCAGGTACCCCAGCGATTTGTTTATCCGGTGGGGGGCCGTAGTTTTTCCAGGGGGCGGGTGATGCTGAAGGTGGAAAGGTGGGTGGATAATGCCGGTGTTCCCCGCTTCAGTCGCTATCACAGTCTAAAAGAAATAAAAGGAGGTGAATAATGCCCAAGGGTGAAGGTTTCTGGAATCCTTATCGAATGATTCCCATCCGGGAGAATATTGAGCGTAGTGCACCTGTGACGGATGAAAAGTTTTCAAGTTTGAGCGGCCTGATCCATTGTACCTTGGAGAATATCACCCCTCTTTTTATCTCCAAAGGTACCGCTGCCGTTCCCAAACCTTTTTTGACACGCAAAATAAAGGTAAAGGGAAATAAAGAAGAAAGATGGGAAGATCAACCGGTGATTCCCGGGTCGTCTTTAAAGGGCATGCTGCGCAGCCTTGCTGAAACCATTGGGGGAGGATGCTCCATTACAAATGGAGAAGGCGTTCAACAAAATCCTGCATCTACACCCTGTTCCCGTGTTGATTCCCTTTGCATTGCCTGTCAAATGTTCGGTATGATGGAGCGAGGTAAGGATGCCCGGGTACATAAAGGAAATGTGAGTATCAGTGACGGTGTTCTGCAGGAATCCGATTTTAAGTTTGACCATCACGAAATTCTCATGGGTACGCCTGCTACGAGGCACAGGTCATTTTACAAAACACCGGAAACAGAGAAATTTGATGGGAAAAGCAGAAAGATGTATTTTCATCAACCCAAGGTGAACGAGGGATCTTTCAAGGTACTTGATAATTTAAAGGCCCGTGCGTGGACGGTGCGCGCTTTATCGCCGGGGTATCATTTTGATTTTCAGGTAAGCTTTTCCAATTTACGCCGGGAAGAATTGAACCTGTTGATTTATACCTTGGTTCTGGAAAGTGATGTGGCGGTTAGTATCGGTGATAATGGTACTACTCGGTTAAGGGGACCCATGCGCCATAAGCTGGGCAATGCAAAACCCCTTGGCATGGGCAGTTGTCATATTTCCATGGTTTCTTTGGAATTTTTTGGAAATCCGGTTGAACGTTTTAATAGCTTAAAAAATGATGCCTCAGAAATCATCAAGGGAGACCCCCTTAAAAAGGAACTTCAAACGGTTGTACAGCCTTTTTTAAGGGATAATTGCCCTACCATGGAGCAATTGCGTAAAATGATGGTGTGGGATCCCAATGACGATCGCACATTTCATTATCCGGATTTTTATTGGTTTAAAGCGCCTGGAAATTCGGCTCTGGAATTGAAAAATATTTAAGTTTAGCTGTTGTCTGTATTGAAAAGAATGGCTACCTGTCTAAAACGAGATAATTTCCAGTCTTGAGGTATCCGAAATCATGCTCTTTGCAAGCCCCTGATTTTATAAAGTCTCCCGGCTTAGGTGGGTAGCCTGGTTTTGCCACTGGCTATCTGGAGTGCTGCATTCAAAAATGGATAATTTTATTCTTCTGAAATCCCTATGGAAAAGGGGACAGATTTATTTTTTAGTAAACTGACAGGTATTCTGTCCCCTTTTAATCTTTAATCTATTGTTTTATTTGAATAAATTTTCAGCACTACTAAGGTCATTAATACCAAACTCAAATTCACTCATTTTATCATCGGATAGAAATGTTATCTGTTTCCCGTTCAGCATTTTTGAATATACATTTTTTATAGCACCACATGTATTATATTCTAAAAAAACATAACCACCCTGCTTACTAGCACGTGTGTTGAATTTAATCCGGCTAACTTTTCTTCCATCGACAAAGATATTGTACATCATGTATGTGGTTTCCATGACCTCTTTCACCGAAGACAGAACACCAACCGCAATATTGATATACGGAATATCAGGTCGCTCTGTATTAAAATCAAGTAGCAGTAAGTTACATCCCATACGACAATTAGGAGCCCTGCTGATTACTCTCATATAAGTGTAGTACTCACCCTTTACAGGGCCAAGTACAGTCCAATCCCCACGGGTTTGTTCTTGGCTCGGTGGTTGAAAAAATTCGGCAATTTGTGCATCAAGATCATCTTCAATAACAAGTGGCACGTCCATCTCAAGTTCAGAGATACGCCTCTCATAAACTTTTTTAAGACAAAGTAAATCTGTACACTTATTTCTTGTGTTGGCAAGCCAATCTCTTTGCTCTGACTTTAACTGATTTTTGTTAGATGTCCCCCCCATAGCCTTTTTATATGCTTTTCCTAACAGACTGTCTAATTCTGAAATTTCTTCATCGGAACATATAGCCTTTTCTATAATTGTTGAAGCCTTTGAACAATTGAAGCTTGCTGCGTGAATAGTTGATGCCCCTAAAATAACTGTAACTAAAATTATTAAATGCTTCATATTTGATCTCCTTTTTTGAAAAAAGGACATGGACAAATTTATTTGTAGTAAATCTTGACAGGCATCAAATAAATTTGTCCCCATTCTTTCAAAGGTTGCCGAGTTCAGCACATCAACTATGCGTTGATACTAATACCCACTTTGGGTGCCCACTCGTCCCATCCATCTCCAACAGGTTTATATCCTCTATCCAGCCAGTAACGCGTTGTCCATTTGTTCACTTTAAACATAAATATGACATTCGGTATCATCATTAGAATGTATCCCATCGTCATGAATCCTGCGCTTGCAGAGCCGTCCCCTCCTTCTACTGCTTCAAAAAATGCAGCGCTCATAGCAAACACCATCCAGGTGATTTGAAACCCGTAAATCAGGATCAGGTATACCATTCCACGAGTAAACATACCTCTGCAAAGAAATACAAAGCCTGTAAACAAAAGGCCTGTCCATGATAAGCCGGTGGGTACTTCGCGAATAAGTCCAGCAGAATTTTTGAGTGTAACTGTCTTCATTTTCTCCTCCATTTTCAAGTTAAATAATCTACAGTTGATTTTTTACCTTCGTACACTTCCTTGATCGTTTCTATCTTTGATGTATGTTTAACCTGCCTGATAGAACCGAAAACATTGATGAAAGTCAATGAATTATGACAGAAAATTGAGAAAAAACCCTATCTATATATAAAATTCTTTGAATATAAAATAATTGGGTGCTGACTCACGAGATCGGGGGACACCTTACGTATCTATATCGGGGGAAGATCGGCGAAATCGGGGTAAACCACCCAACATGAATGAGTTTTTCATTGGCTATCTGGAGTGCTGCATTCAAAAATGGGTAGTTTACTCTTCTGAAATCCCTGATTACTCTTTTACTGATGTGTAGATGAATTGTCCGCATTTATATAAACCGTAACTTGCGGCAGCAGTACCTCCTATCAAAATAGCACCCATCACCACAGGTCCGCCCACTGCCGATGTAACTAAAGTCGTGGCAGCTGCACCAGTAGCCTGGGAGCCCATAGCACCGGCAATTGTGCTGGTAACACCGCCTAATCCCATACTTGAAACGGCTGAAGCAATACCCGCATACCCTGTTAATGATCCGGCACCGGCTGCACTGGCGCTATATAATGAATACCCAACAATACCACTGCTGATTGCCCCTTCCGTTGCCGCATTATAATGTCCGTTAGATTTGTCGTTGGATTTATCGTAAGCCCCCTGAGAACACTGCGACCCTGTCGCTATTTTCAACGATCGGAAAACGGAAAAACACTCCCGGGATTTTCCCTTACCTTAACCAACGCTTTTTTAAAGGACATTTCCTGCAGAAAAGCAAAGTGATTGACATCCAATTGCCTGGATACAGCAAGAATGTCCTTTTTTGATTGATCCATTATTTTACAAAATTCGTTGTTGCCTGCTTGTTTGTACAAATCGCCCAAAAGGGACAGAGGAAGCAACGCCATTACCCGGATGGTCGGGCCTGATTTTGAGGAAAGGCAGATCCTGCAGCTTTTTTCCAACAGGTGGCGAGCATTTTCTTCATCACCCAGATCAAGGGCAATTTTGCCCAAATTATAGGTGTAAAGTTGCCAGGGATTGGAAATTTCAATCTTGTAATTTGAGGAAAGCATCTGTTCATAAACGCTTCTCCGAAGCGGATGGTCCTTTACCTGGGCAAAAAATCGGCAAATCAGTGCAAGCTCCCAGCAGGTGAATTTATCAAGAAAGGATAAAGCTTTTTTGGGTTTTTTTGAAGAATTTGCAGGAGGTGTCGGATCTATCACATCAGTGGGGTTTATTGAAAAGCAAGAATCTATTTCGGTGATTTCCAGATATTGATCCAGGCTTTTTGCTGCCCCTGCAAAATCTTTGGCATCCAGTCTTGCATAGGTCAGGTAGCTGTACTGGCGCATCCAATCACCCTTATGTTCTACATCCATATCTACCCCCAGAGCTGCCAGGGCTTTTTCGGAATAAGCTTCACTTTTCAGGATATATTCGGGGCCGCAAAAGGCATAATGCTGCATCAAGGTACCATACAATTTGCCCAAGACAGGATGTATGGTACAGCCAACATTGCAGTTGTTTTGGTATTCAGTCTGTAAAAATTTGAGGATTTCCTCCAGGGTATCGGGTATATCCGGGGTAAATTCGAATCGATCATGGGAGGCAACAAGGCAATGGTTGAAAAATGTTGCAACCAGCTTTATGTCCAGTTGTTTGACTTGATCCACCAATGCCATGCCCCGGTTTTTCCATGTCAGGGCTTGCGCCACCTTTCCCTGGTGATTGGCCAGGGATAAATTGGACGTGTACCATCTCAAGGCAGACATGGGGGCAACGGTATCAATGTAATCGAGCATAGAATTGGTCATCAATTGTGAAATAGCGGCTGCTTGATCTATGCCATAATTTTCTACAATGGATTCAAATTTTTCCGTAAATGCAATCAAAAGATCAGAATCATGTACGATGTGGTGAAGAATCTTTTCTGCTTTTTTTTCCTGGCTAATCCAGGAGAGCCATTCCCCGGGTAAATTTTTCAAAATATCTGTAAAATATTTGGGATCTAAAATTTTAGTCAATAAGAACAGCTTGTCTTGATGGGCTTCCGTGTAGAGACTGGCAAACATCCATGCCTGGTCAAATGTTTTAACAGGAAGGCTGTCTTTTTTCTCGTCCGAATTGTTGTTAGAGCCGTTTAACCGGTTTGAAACTGGGTAGAGGAGGCAGTTATAAGCATTGGGGCTATGAAATGTTTCATATTTATTTCCAAGGCCACCCACCTTTCCTATTTGCCCGTCTGCCTGGACCACCCCTGTACAAATCACCTTATTCGACATGGGCGGCATTCCTTCTAAAAGCCGTTTAAACCCCAGTGCAAGGGCAAGAGATCCTGATCTGCCTTTGAATTGAACCTGGTTGTTTGCCAGGGTCAACGGATATAGCATGAAATGTCCGAGAGTGGGGTTAATTGCCTGGTTGGTGGGCTGGCCAATTGTAAGTTCCAGGGCCGTGCGGGCTGATTCCAGGAAATCGTGGTCAAACAGGGACTCTGCCCACGCGGGTATCAGGCCGGGATCAGTCTTGCAGGTTAAACGACCAAGGATAAACAGCCTGATGTGGGCACTGTTGTCCTCTGCCAACAGCACGGGCACCACTTGCCAGGAACTTCCAGCAAGCTGCTCAGCGTTGATTCCCAGATATTGCTCAATTTTGATGTTGCTGAAAATAAAAGGATCCACCCATGAAGGCCGATTTCGATCCAGCAATAATTTTGTGATCAGATAAAGCTCAAAAAGTTGGGATAGTTCTAAAAATTCGGATTCCCTGATGAAACTTTGGATTCCATTATATTTCTTTTCAAACGCTTCACTATTCATGTTCTGCCAGGGTGAATAGCTCAATTCCTGGAGACATGACTTAAAGTGTTCTGGATTGTTCCTGGCTGTGAAATGCATACCTGACAGATTCCCACTTGTCATACTTCAACTCCATTTGCTATATCATTAACGATGGTTATGGAAACTGTTTCACTGGGCTTCAAAGCCCCATCGAATTCAGCAATAAAATGCTTTCCTTCACTGTCCCAGGTGAAACGACCTTGAAACAAAGACTTTTTTTCAGGATTTTTTATGTGACATTGGAAGGCCTTCTGGCTTAAATTATCCGGCAAATCAGGAATCTCCCCACTGATTGTATAGCGATCAGATCGGGCCTCGGCATGGTGGATGATGCATTCAATGGATCTGATTTGATCTAAATTTCCGTTTTTAAGTTCGAGATAAACGGCATTTATCATTTTAGAATCCCCTTCGGCAGCCCGAAGTGCAATGGATTCAGTGGGTAACCTCAAAGCTGCCAGACAGTCTTCCACAGTATCAGGGAACCAATCCCAGTCAACTGTTGGGATTAATTTTTTAATTGATTTTATCAGGGTATCCACCGAGAGTGTTAAAACCCCGGTCTTGACCATGACCACTTCATCCATAAGTGCCTCTACAGCCATTGCGCTAAAAGTATAACCGGTTTCCATTTCCACCTGGTGAAAGTATCGCCGTGGATCTTCATCGGTCAGGGGTAGAGGACGTCTGGACAGGTCAGGCAGGTAATCGGGATTTTCTTTCATTTTTAAGGCCTCATCCACCACTTGGGGAGACACCTTGCCAAGGCAAATGCCAAGATCACTCTTTTTTAAGGTGTACATATTCCAGGTTTCGATGAACATTTCTTCAAAATCTGTTATTAAATCCGTGGAAGGAATAAGATCTCCCGGGGATGCAAGGGCCAGATCCTGCCACACCTGGGCCACATTGACGGCTTGTTCCATTTCATCAATATCATTAAGCACCAGCACCAGGGGTGGGTTATAGTATAGATCATCCCGCCAGCATCCGAGTTCCGGTCTTACTTGACGGATTTGCCCGGGCAGTATATCTCCTTGCTCGTCGTCCGTCATAAATTGAGTTCTAAAGCTTTCTGACAGTTCCTGCCACTCCTGAACCCCATCGGGTGAGCCAATGGCGCAAAAAGGGCAAATTTTAAGATGATTTTCATTTTCTGTTTTAAAATCAGGATTATTTTGTATGGAAGGTGGGGGGCAGGTTCTGAACTGTTTGGCCAGGGCCAGGGCTTGTTTTCTTGTATACATGATTTTTTCCTTTATTGTTACTGGGCAGGCTTGAGCCGTTTTTTAAGCCCGTGGTTAAAACCACTGTCTTTCAGACGCATTCGCTTTCAGTAGGCGGTTTAGGCCGCTGAGCTTTAAACCCACCAGCTTGTATCTGGTGGTCGTTTAGTTACTGCTTATCTATTGTTCTCAAACCGCCTCAACGGCTCTTTCAATAGCGGCATTGAGCAGTTTACAAAGAGTGTCCCGAAAAAAAATGAAATCAGCTGGATCATTTCTTTTTCTGCCATTGTCCGGTGATACCCATTCCAGAGGCCTTAAAAAAGCTTTTAAATTGTCTCTGATTTTATCTCTTCGGTAAGATAGATTTCCTTTTTTGCCCATTAACTCGGCGACATCCTTATGTTTTAATTCCTTGCATTCGTAATAATAGAATACTTTTTTTTCACCATCTTTAAGCAAATAATAAAAATTATTGGCCCAGACTATAAGATACTTTTTTTTAAAAGTATCCTCTTGTTCGTTACTGGCTTTTTTCAGGTATTTAGCCTGGAATTCGGTCGGGGTTTCGTCATCGTAGGTTTCAGCATATGGCTTAGTTTTGTTTGACAGGTTTACATGTTCGCCAATCCATGAAATGAATTCACTGACACTGATCTGGATATTGGGCTCCCGTGTTTTTTTGATTGCCTGCTCCCAGAAATATTCAGCCAGTTTCAAAATATTTTTTTTGGTATTAAAGGCCTGAAAATATTTTGGTAAATCCTGGGGATATGCAATCCTTTCGTTGAATTTTTTCATCATATCATGGCGATCTTCAATGCCTATGATATCTTCAATCATGACTATGGTTCGGGGGAGGGCATGGGTTAGTCCGAAGACAATCTCTCTTGAAGGTTTTTTTGTTTTTACGAATTTATCGGAATTACCCATGACATCCATGATGTGACGGTAAAGAAGCCGTCGGATATCCTTGTTTATATCCTGGTTTCCCTCTGCACTTCGGCTGATGTCCAGCATTCGATGCCATAAGTAGGTTTGTAACTGATTCAGTATTTTGGGGCTGCCCGCAAGCAGATCTTTTCTGACCTTCTCATTTTTTAACAGGAAAATCTTTAATTCCTGTAAAATATCCTCATCAGGAGCGGTCAGGTGAATATCCATTCCGGGCAGGTTTAATTTTTTCATTTCCATTTTTCTGTAGGTTTTACCTGCAATCCTTTTAAGGAGGCTCTCATTTTTATCGATCTTTAACCAAGCTTCAAACGCTTGAGTAGAAAAGTTATCTGTTCCCATGTTCAGCTCCTTTTTTGATGGAGTGAATGTCATGGGCTATAACCTCACCCATAAATCTCAGTTTAATAGATTCGGACGCCGGAATGTTGAATGGGATATGCTCCAGAAGATAGGACGTTTTCTCCATTATTTCTTTGGTGTATAAAAGTTGAGTACCTTTATTAATCCATGTCAATTTTTTCCAGGCAGAAGAGGAACAGGGGCAAACCTCAAAACCAGCACCGTGGGCTAAGGGTTTAAGTGCAAAAACAGGATGGGTACCTTTTGTATTTGCCCCAGCCGGAAATTTTCCCTGGGTCATTGTTTTAAATGTAGAATTTAATCCGCCCTTGAAGAAAAAATTTTTTCTCCAATACTTTAATGGTAAATGGGTGACAGATCCCAGGATTAGATCAAGATCTTTATCTGCGGTCATGGTTGGAGACGATTTTCCCCAGAGAGTATAATAGGTAAGTGATTTTTCCTTGTCAGTCATGGCATTTAACCCCTTTTGTGAAATGGTTAACAGACTCAGGGATTTTTTTACCACATTGTATCTATTTTGACACGCAAAATAAAGAAACGGTTCAGTCCATCCATCGCCTTGGATAATAAACTTGGATGGACTGAGCCTTTTTTTATTTGTGGTGTTCAACAAATGAGGCGTAGCTTGTTTTTGCAGAACCGGTAATTCTTTCAGCAGCATCATGTTCCAGAACCATGCCGCCGGTTTTTCCGATTTCAATGGCCAGGCATCCGATAATATAGGTCTGAATACCGGCGGTGGCGGAGCCTGCCCCACTCAAGGCAACAGCGGCCCAGGGATTCAAGGTACCCCAGGAAAGAAGTTTCCCGGCCTCAATAAAAAGGCTTCTGCCCACAAGGTTGATCATTCCAACGCCACCTATGGAGGAAACCACCTTACCAACAGTGATCTGTTCCCCCATGGAACTTGCGACCTGAGCGATCATGGCTGCATTTTCAGCCACAATGGCACCGGATGCTGCTGGAACCGGTATGGCACCTGTTGCAGTTGCAGCTAATGTATATTTTACTACGATTGTTTCTGCCTTTTTCACGCTTTTTTCTGCATTCATGTTGAATTTCCTTATTATTTTGATTGATTAATCTTCAATTTTTTTGTTTCTATATCTCTTTACGAAGTTAATCATGATTTTTTTAAAAAATTGTGTCTGTAAATAATCCAGGGATAACGTAGTTTTCTTTTCAGAGAAGAGGATATCAGCCCTCTAATCATAAGGTTTTACAGTCTTGATTTTTGCAAAAAACATCCTCATCCCTGAAATATTTACAGACCCAAAAAAATTTAACCGCATGCACACTTACTTCCCTGTAGCATGGCAGAAATATTCGCGTTGATGGTAAAAAATCCGTTATAATCAAAAAAAAATTTTTTTTTTAAAAAATAGAAAGTACTGCCGTATTGCTCTTTTAAGGAAGGATGTTTAAAACATTTGAGAAAAATTAAGGGAGTTCATAAGAATGAAACTACCCACTTTCAAATTTAATGGTCAGTATTGACGATATGTCTTAAGTGAAAACGGGTAGATTGTTTGTTATGAATGCCCTAATGTAAGGAATGAAATTTTGTTGAATTGTATTTAAAATTGAAAAACACCAGTGCCAGACTATCTGGTTAAACGAAATTGTGATCTTAAAAAACAGAAAGGCGGTGTGTTTATGGTAATCATTAATAATCAAAAAAGGATCAATGGTAGCAGAATTACTGCTATCGGATCAGCCTTGGTGGATCTGTTGATTCACGAAAGTGATTCATTTTTAATGGAACTTGGCAAGGAAAAGGGTGGCATGACCCTGGTGGAAAACCGGGATATTGACGCTATTTTGGAAAATAGTTCCCGCACACCGACGGTGGTGCCGGGCGGAGCAGCCTCCAGCACCATTGTGGGAGTGGGACAGCTCGGGGGGCGTGCCCGCTTCATCTGCCGGCGAGGGAATGATGCCCCGGGTCAATTCTACCAGGACGCTTTGGAAAAAAGCCATGTGGAACCGGTTTCCTATACATCTGCCACCCCCACGGGCCGGGTGTTGTCGGTGATCACCCCAGATGCCCAGCGTTCTATGTTCACCTGCCTTGGGGCCTCCACAGAACTGAACCCGAAAGATATCACTCCGGCTTTGTTCCAGGACACGGGCATTGCTCTTATTGAGGGGTACCTTTTGTTTAATCCTGATCTCATGACCGCTTGCCTGGAGAGTGCCAGTAAGGCCGGAGCCCTCATTGCTCTGGATTTGTCCAGTTTTGAAGTAGTGGAAAATACAAAACCCCTGCTGGAAAAAATTGTCGGTACCCATGTGGATATTCTCATTGCCAATGAGGATGAAGCCCGGGCCTATACCGGGCATGCCGATGAAGGGAGGGCCTTGGAGGCACTGGCAGCCCAGGCCCCTTTGGCTGTGTTGAAAAAAGGTGTTCGGGGAAGTTGTCTGGCCCATGAAGGCAGGATCATTGACATTCCACCGGAAACTGGAAATCCGGCAACGGATACCACCGGTGCCGGTGATCTTTGGGCTGCGGGCTTTTTGTTTGGCCTTACCCATGGCTACTCCCTTGAAAAAAGTGGCGCTTTGGCCTCATTGCTGGGGTATGAAGTGTGTCAAGTGGTAGGGGCTTGCCTCCCTGAAGCAGGTTGGCAGCGCATTCACACATTTATGAAAAAAAGCGACATGGCTTGATTCTTGTTCTTTACTGGTATCTGGACGATGAAAGTCAAAATCCATCTTCCCTTGATTTCAAGCGTTTCAAAGGTAAGTCCATGTTGCAGTCAACCCATGTAATGGATGATTGGGCCGATCTGGATGCACGCCGAATTTTTGGTCATTTTGAAGGGGGGCGGTTTGTGCTGGATCGGCTGAGCAAGGGGGTTCCTTTATCGTTTTGTGAACCCCCTCGGGAGCCCCAATCCCCAATCGCAAAGGATTTAGTGGAAATTATTAAAGCTGTCAGGCATTCATCCACAGTATCTGGCACCCAATCCTAATCAACATTAAATTTGGGATTGGTGGAGATATGGACGTAATGCTCAAATAAATCAGTGCGGCATTTGCAGGGGTAAAGTCAGTTTTGATCGATTCAATTGGAGGCAACAAAAAAAGCACTGAAATACCAGGCAAAAATTATCAAAAAGATAGAGCTTGTTTATACAGAAACGTTTGATTACATACATCATGTTTTTTCCCACAAACTGTGACCGAGGAGAAATGAATGAAACGTATATTTATTCTATTAATGTCAATTTCAATTTGTATGTTTGTCCTGACTTCTTGCGGAGAAGATAAGGCTACCCACTTAAGGCGGGACAATTCTGTAAATTCAATGGGTTAGAAACAGAGCCTTTTCTACGTTCTCGCGGCAGTGGTAATGAGCCAACTCTTTCTAAAGTCCACTCGAACAAATCCGGAAATTTTTTATCGAACAATCGTTCCGCACTAGTCGTGCCGTCGGCACGACGTAGATCAAAATTATGTATAGCAGTAAGTGCTTTTAACCGTAGTGTGTTCAGACACCTTCCGTTGCAATACATTTGAGAGAGCCATCCATTCCTGCCTTCTACAGCAGAAGAGGTTCGTTGGAATTTTTCAACCATCCATATAGCCCAATTCTTCCAATGCTCTATTTCCTCATCACTCAAAATGTGTGACAGTTGATATGCTTGCCACGCATTCAAGGCTTCTTGCCAAGCCTTTTTGTATGAAGCCTTCATGACAGGATTTTTTGTCCTCTCCATCTGCCTGTACCAATAAAATACGGGCAACAATAAAGATGTCACCCACTCCTTCGTGGCTTGGTTGAGGTTATATTGAATAAGATTTTCTCTTACCCACACCCACCACACACCGACATTGGAAGCAATATCTTCAATTTGGCGAGTAAATTTCCCCAAGGCATCACGGTTATCCGAAATAGATACGGATTCTGCGATTTCTGTAAATTCATCGGTGCAAGCCTGTAACCTTTTCACTACATCTTCGGTGGTTTGTGCTTTACCGTTGCTTTCATTAAAAGGATGCACTGAAAGCGAAATTTTCTGAAGTTCAGTATGATAATCATCATGATTCTCCTGATGAGATTGTAGGCACGCTTCCTGTTCTATAAGTGTTTTTTCCGCAGCCTTGATAGTATCCTCGTCTTTATTCCGCTGGCGCAAACTGGATATGCTTTTTTTAAGGTCTTCAATTTTATTCTTCGTTTGAGATAATTTGCGGTGCAACTGAACACCTAACCATTTGCTGATCTCATATTGACCATGAAAAAGATCTGAACCAACCTTTTCACAGCCAAAGCCATCCATTCCTAATTTTATCAAGGCTTTGGCTCGATCACTGACAAAATGCCGAACGCGGAGCCCTATTTCATTCAACCGTGTCTGTGCTTTTTGATTCCAAGTCTCATAAGTTCTGTCTTCTGCCTCTTCTTCTAAAAGCAAATATCCCGAGGACAAATCCATTAATACCAATAATATCATTCCGTTAAAAAAAGTTTCATCACCAGCTGCAATAATATCTTGAGTTTTATTGCTTTTGCATTGCTCCTTTTCTTGAATGCCTTGATATTCAACAAGCAATTCTTCTATTTCTTTTAATTTGCCCCGAAGAGCTGTTGGTGAGACTCCAACATGTGAATCAATTCCTATCCGTTTAAAAAAATCTGAGGCTCGTTCGGCACCAATTCCTCCTTTGATACAGAAGTCATAGAGTACAGCAATCACCAAACGATTGAGAAATTGCCTTCCCACTGCGGTCTCCCAAAATTCAGATTCTGGGCGCTGGTTTCTTTTTAATATTCCTTTCAAAAGACGGTAAATGCTACTTTTGGGGATACCTGTTTGTTCACTCAATTTATAAACTGACTGCTTTCCATTTTCGATAATAGCCTGAATTATTTTACGAGAACGTTGCCAGTAATTCATCATCTGGTAACCTTTTTTTATAGTTGGTTTTCTAAAAACTATATCTTCAAATGATAAGAGAATATCCTTTATAAAAAAAAATAGCAAATTCGAGAAAAGTATCCCGCCTTAAGTGGGTAGCC
>Ga0208900_1000631_pt1 | contig 21602 bp, 12 predicted proteins | sample AntAceMetag02UKK_FD_184763 | JGI IMG/M metagenome (GOLD analysis project Ga0208900, IMG submission 184763) | Saline lake microbial communities from Ace Lake, Antarctica - Antarctic Ace Lake Metagenome 02UKK (SPAdes) (version 2) | ecosystem: Environmental > Aquatic > Non-marine Saline and... | reverse complement strand
ATTGGGCAAAGAGTAAGAATACTTTTGGATCTTAGCTCTTTGCTCTCCGCTCTATGCATTAAAGTTTTATCATTTTCACAGTCCTTATCCCCTCCCTTGTTTTCACCATGCAGAAATAAATCCCCGGCTCCAAATCCCCCGTTTCCAAATCGATTTTCTGCAATCCGACTTTTAGGTAATTCTTTGAGATGGTTTTGAGTAGCTGGCCAATTTGATTGTAGATTTTCACTTCGACGCTGCCTGCTTGCTGCAGGTTAATTTCAAGGGTGGTGGAGTTGGTGAAGGGGTTGGGGAAGATTGAAAATTCAATAAAATAACTTCTACTATTGACCCCCTCTAACTCCCCCTTGAGGGGGAGGATGCCACCGCACCAGCATCTGCAGTCGCTTGTGCGGCTGGTCTCCCTTCCCCTCTCCGCCTGCCATAGCGAAGCGGCGGACAGGGAGCATCCCCATTTCCCGGTGAAATCACAAAATCCCGCAACAGGCGGGAGAAATATTCGTTACTGGTTTTAATATTACGGTGCTCCGCACCTACCTACTCTCACGAGTTGCATTGTGTTCTACAAAGATTAACGGTGCTCTGCACCTCAATCTGTTCCTCTAAAGTGCTTGCAAATTATTGGTTCTACCACGAATTTAATGAATGAAAAAAAATTACAGGGAAAGGGCATAAATGCCCTTAATGCATCGGTTTGGTGTATTTCCCCAGACGTAAACGTCTGGGTTACGGAATAACCCGGCAATCTCGAAGCATAATCCGTAGCACAGGGATTTATCCCTGTGCTACGGATTATGAGAAGTATCAAAAGGGCGTTTACGCCCTTATTAGATTTCTTTTCCACTAAAATAACTGTAGAACCAAATAATCACGAAAGGCCATTATATTCAGAAGGGAGCTGGCCAAAGTATTGCTTGAAACATTCAGTAAAATATGAGGGATTGTTAAAGCCCACGTCATAAGCAATTTCGGCAACCGTGCCGCTTTTCTTTTTGATTAGTTCGGCAGCCCTGTTCAATCTGTAGGTACGGATAAATTCAGAGCTTGACTGTCCCGTCAATGCTTTGATCTTTCGGTTTAACTGTGCCACGCTCAGGCCAATAAGCTGGCTAAATTCAGTAATGTTTAATTCCGGGTTGCTATGGTGTATCTGCAACTGCCCGATGGTTTTTTGCATAAACTGTTCATCCATAGAGGTGATACCACTATCCGTAAAATCCAGATGAATGGCGTTATGAAGGGTTTTAATTTTTCTTTCGATGAAGAGGCTGACCCGGTGTCGCTGTGCAATAAGATTTTTTACCCTTATCTGCAATTCTTCCATATCGAAGGGTTTCGAAATAAAATCATCGACCCCTGTTTCAAAGCCTTCAATCCTGCTTTCTCGCGCTGCAAGGGCAGTAAGCAGGATGACAGGAATATGGCAGGTTCGCTCATCATTTTTTATCGTGTTCGACATTTCAAATCCATTCATTTTCGGCATCATTACGTCACTGATTATTAGGTCAGGAATAGCACGTATTGCTTCACCGAGGCCTTCTTCGCCATCCTTAGCTTCAATGATATTATATTCGCCCGACAAATGATAACAAATATGTGCCCTCAAATCCGGATTGTCCTCCACAACCAATAGTACAGGTTTGCCTGAATCGATGTCGGGTTCCTTTTCATCAGGTTTCTTTTCAGGCTCTTGATAATAAATATCATGCTGTGGGATTTCATGCGAAAATTCGTCCATCACATCATCATCGGGTGTTTCTTCAAATCCATTATTTTCCAATGCTGTTGTAATTGGCCCGGGTATCGGCAATATGATCCTGAAAATGGTTTCGACATTCATTTTGCTTTCTACCCGGATTTCTCCCTGGTGGAGTTCTACCAATTCTTTGGCCAATGCCAGTCCAATGCCGCTTCCTTCGTGGTAATTAGGGTTCACGTTTGTTTCATCCACGAGGTAAAAGCGTTCGAAAATCTTTTCCAGCTTATCCTCCGGAATTCCCGCGCCTGAATCCGAAACAATGATATGAACCTCCCCGGCACCATTGTCGTCATCAGGCATACTTGCAACTTCAACACTAATCCGGCCTCCTTCAGGTGTAAATTTAAAGGCATTCGATAGCAGGTTATTGATTACAATTTCCAATTTGTTTTGATCGACGGATACAATGACCTCTGCCTTTTCAGCCTTAAAATCAAGTTGAACTTTTCGTTGGGTAGCCAGCGACTCAAAGGATTGAGTGAATGTTTTAAGCAGTTTAACAATGTTTTCCTCTCTCGCGTTTAACTTAAGTTTTCCTGCCTCTAATTTCGACAGGTTTAAAAGCTGGTTGATCAGCCTTCGCAGCCTGCGGGCATAACGATGGATGAGCAAAAGATCCCTTCGATGATCTTCGTGTGTGATCTTGCTTAGAAGTTTCTCAGCAGGGCTAAGAATCAGCGTAAGGGGTGTACGGAATTCGTGGGAAACATTGGCAAAAAATTGTGATTTTAGCTGATCGAGCTCTTTTAACTTTTTCGATTCCATATTCTTAAACTCAAGATCATGCAACAGTTTCTGTTCACGGACAAATGCTTTATGTTTAGCACGTATTCTTTGCTGACGTATAAAAAGCAGTGCTGCAAAAACAAGAACCAGGATAAATCCGGCCAGGACAAAAAGGTAGGCCCTTGATTGCCTTACCCTCATTTTATGCAATTTATTTTCACTGGCCAGTAATTCAAGCTGGCTTTTATTTTTTTCATCTTTTGCAGCCGTCTCCAGCACAGTAATATAGTCCTGATTCTTTCTTAGAAATATTTCCTCCCTGGCCTGTTCACTTAATATATAGCTTTCAAGCGCAAGTTCAAATTCACCTAATTCGACATATAATTCATACATGAAATAATGAATATCCTTCCTGGTAACCTTAAGGTAAAATTTTGTATTTATACCATGAGAGGGATCATGGTAATTATTTACTGAAAAACCGGACAGCCATGACTCTACCTTTTTAAGCGCTTGTTTGAGGTCAGCAATGGCCTGTTCATTATCGCCCTTCCAATAGCTGATTTTCGCCGGGTCGAGGCACGAGAGAACCATATATAAACCAGGGATGGAATCAAGTTCAGTTTTATTTTTTTCTTTATCTTTTAAATGCCTCATCCTTTGCAGACAGGCATCAGCAGAGTCCAATCCGGCTTGTGTATTGTATTCATTCCATAATTTCCTTACTTCCCAAAGGAACCATATTTTATATCTATCTGAAATATTCGGAATGTCGAGTGCTTTGTAAAACCAGGTAATGCTCTTTGATAAAACTGAGGTATCGTTTGTAGCATAGAATTGCCTCCGATAGATGATGGCGATATCCCTGTGCAGGATAGATAGATAATTTTGATCCCCGTCAGTATTTAGATAGTTCATTGCTTTTTTATAATAATAAATTGCGGTGTCGAATTCATAGGGAACAAGTGTGCATTTCCCTATGGCCATCGAAAAACAGGCATTGTACAATCCCTCCCTGTCATCAAGGCTTTCGAATATGCTTTTGGCCTTATAAACGTAGGGCATCACTTCATCATCCCTGCCTGCAAAATAATTTACACCGGCAATATTCAAGCAAACATTTCCGTACCATTCCGAAGGACTAAGTTCCTCATAAATCCGAAAAGCTTTCATATAATTTGTTATGGTAGGCTCCAGTGTATCCAACAAATAGTAAGCATTACCTGTATTGTAATACCCATCGGCCAGCCCTTTTTTGTAATTCAATTTCTGCGACAGATTGATTGCCCGGTTGGCGAGGTTTATGCTGCTGTCAATATTTTGTCTGCAAATTACATTGGAGAGTAAATTCAAAACATCCACCTTTTCGTTTCCTTCCTTTACGGGAAGCATCGCAACCAGGCTGTCGGCATTTAGTTGTTTCACCCTGAATTTTAACTGGGCCTGGGCAAGGTTTGCCAGGAGGAAAAGTACAACAATGAAAGTTAATTTAATTTTCATCGGCGCAGGCTGTTTGGGGTTAAAGAAAGTAAAGGTAATAAAAAGCATGAATGCCGGAAAAGATTGATTCCGGAAAGAAGCACCACAGCTCAAAATCATTTCAACGACCGGCGAAAACAGGATGGCGATATGCTTGTGTATTTCTTGAAACAGGTGAAGAATGTGAATAGGAATTTAAAGCCTGACATTTGCCCGATGCCTTCCTTAAAAATATGATGGTGAACATAAAGTGTCAGAAAAAAGTATTTTTGTGCTCATTTCAATGCTTACCAAATCCTAAATTTAAAATTATGAAATACTTATCCTTTAGCTTCTTTGCCCTTGTGGTTTTTTCTTTTTTAAGTTTTTCGCAGCTCATCGCCCAAAAAACCATTCATGTCGAAGAACTGATTCTTGAAAACGGCTTACATGTTTATCTTACCGAAGACCATACCAAAGCCGAAGTTTTTGGGATGGTGATCGTTAAAGCCGGTGGTAAAAACGATCCGGTTGATGCCACAGGTATGGCGCACTATCAGGAACACATGCTATTTAAAGGAACCCAAAAATTGGGAACAACAGATTGGGAAAGTGAGAAACCTCATATCGACAGGATTTTTGAGATGTACGACAGCTTGGGTAGTACAAAAGATGAAGTTGAAAGAAAAATGATTCAGAACCGCATCAACAAAGAATCATTATTAGCTGCTGAATATGCCATTCCCAACGAATTGAGCAATATTATTAAAGGGATGGGTGGCACGAGTTTAAATGCCGGAACCGGTCCCGACAATACGGTTTATTACAACTCTTTTCCACCCAATCAAATGGAACGATGGCTCGACCTGTACAGCCACCGGTTTATACATCCGGTATTTCGTTCTTTTCAGGCCGAACTGGAGGTGGTTTACGAAGAGAAAAATATGTATCAGGACATGTTTATATTTCCGATGCTTGAGAAATTTAATGCCCGATTTTTCAAAAATCATCCTTATGGTCAACAAACACTAATAGGAACAGGAGAGGATTTAAAGAACCCATCCCTAAGCAAAATGTACGATTTTTTCAAAACGTATTATGTTGCTAACAATATGGCTTTGATTTTGTCAGGGGATTTTAATACCGAACAGGTCATTCCCATTATCCGCGAGAAATTTGGAAGACTTCGTACCGGAGTGATCCCCGACCAAAAGAAATGTGAAGAAACAGCATTTGAAGGCAGAGAGTTGGTAGAAGTAAGGATGAGCCCGGTAAAATTGGGATTGATAGGTTTTCGTAGTGCGCCAAATGGCCATACGGATGAAATCGCACTGCATGTGTGTAACGAAATTTTATCGAATGCCAATAGCACTGGATTATTTGATAAGCTTGTTCTGGAAAATAAATTGATGGCAGCGCAGATTATCCCGATGATCTACAACGACTATGGCTGTACTATTTTTTTGGTGGTACCAAAAATTATCGGGCAAAAAATTGAAACTGCCGAAAACATGGTACTTCAGGAATTGCAAAAAGTAACAAATGGAGAATTTGACGATTGGATGATTGAGGCTGCTAAAAATCAGCTCTATAAAGAATATATGTTGTCGCTGGAGTCGAACGAATCCAAAGCAAGCTTGATATCAGATGCTTTTGATTTGGATATGGATGTTGACGAATACCTTCAATATCCTGAAAAGCTCAAGCAAATCAGCAGAGAAGATATAATAATGGTTGCCAACAAATATTACGGTGAAAATTATCTTGCCTTCCATTCGCGGATGGGATTTCCGAAAAAAGACAAAATTGAAAAACCCGGATACGAGGCACTGAAAGCCAACACCAATACAAAATCAATTTATGCTCAGGAATTTGAAACCATTCCGGTTCACAACCAGGAAATTAAATTTGTTGATTTTGACGAGGATATTCAAAAAAGCCCATTCCCTGGCGGGGATTTTTATTATACCCAAAATCCAAAAAACGACATTTTTAGCCTGAAAATAAAGTTCGGTGTGGGTGAGCAGGAATTGCCCATGCTTAAATATGCTTCGATGTTGTTGGAACTGGCCGGAACGGAAACAATGACCGTTGAAGAACTAAAAAACGAGTTTGGTAAATTGGGATCCAGTTATGAGGTTTATAGTAACGACAGCTATCTTATTGTTGAGATGGATGGTATAGAAAAGAATCTTGAGGAATCGCTGGAACTGCTCGGTGCATTTATTGCTTCACCGAAAGCCGAACAAAGTAAAATTGATATTATTATCGATAATGAGAAAACCGAACGAAAAATGGAACGCTCCGATGCCGATATGGTTGCGGAGGCTTTATTTGATTTTGTAAAATATGGTGATAAAGCCTCCGGTATCGATCGCTTGAGCATGAAGGAGGTTAAAGCTCTTAAAGCCGATGACCTGATTCAGGTTTTTAAAAATGCCTCCACTTATCATGCGCAGGTGCATTATGTGGGCACAAACCCAAATGCCAGGGATTTGATAGTTAAAAACATTATTTTTTCAAATCCTGCCAAAGAAAGTAAATCGCCGGTAGAGAAAGAGTTAAAGGAATATAATGAGAACATCATCTATTTTGTGAAAAAGAAAAAAGCACTGCAAAGCAAGATTTATTTCTTCGCAAACGGAAAGCCATATCTTAAAGAAGATCAGCCGGAGATAGATGCTTTTAATATGTATTTCGGTGGAGGATTTTCAGGCTTGGTTTTGCAGGAAGTACGCGAGTACCGTTCGTTGGCTTACTCAGCCGGTGCTGTGTACAAAAGCCCGCTCATTGCAGGAAACAAAACAAACTTTGTGGGCTATATTGGTACACAGGCCGACAAAACCGGTGAAGGATTGGAAGTGTTTTATGGCCTTGTGCGTAATATGCCACAAAAGCCCGAGCGTATGCGCATGATCTCCGATTTCCTAATTCAATCTGCTGCAAGCAAGCAACCGGGCTTTCGCGATCGCAGCGAAGAAATCTTACATTGGCAGCTAAAAAATTACCAGCACGATCCGGCCATTGACCTAAGGGCTGCATACAAAAATCTTTCTTTTGAAGATATAGTATCATTCTGGGAAGAAAATATTCAAACAACACCCATGGTCATTGCTATTGTTGGCGATCAAAAGAGTATGGATATGAACGACATTGAAAAATATGGCAAGATTGTTTACATCAAAGAAAAAAAACTTTTCAGGAAATAACAAAAAGGTAGTACATGCATAGCCAACATTCTAGATTTTATCTGCATAGCTATTGGGAAATAACAAAGTCATAAAATACGGCTAATGTTGATAAAAGCAGTATTTAAGTGCAGAGTTGTTTTTGTAAGAACTAATTCAACTTTTAAAAATGCGGGTTTACAACATTATGAAAATTTACATTGGAATACATGTAATATAAATTCCCCTATTTTTGTTAGCCTAATCAGAAACTGAAATGAAGATTGCCCCCGTTTTGTTGCTGTTACTTTTCGGTGCTACCGGATTTGCAAAATCACCTTCCAAGTCTCATATCATTAATTCGCATTATTATTATTATGGAACGGGTGTTTCGATCGGTTAAAACCGCGTACTTGAGGGGGTCATTCGTGAGTTGAGCGAGATGATCTCGGTTACGGTGGCTAGCGGAGTTTGAAATGATCGGCACGGAAACAAACATGAAGTATGACGAGTTTGCCTCATCGGTTATTCGTATCTATGCCACCGCTACCCTCAAAAATGTGGAGCAGATTTGCACCATTCAGCCCAATGGAGAAACAGAAACCTTTTGCTACCTGTCAAAAAAAGTCGTTGAAAACCTATAAGTTGAGTGTGCCGAAATGGTTTACAGGATGTATCAAAACAACCAGTCGAACAATCAAGACCTGGAATTTGTGAACTATTTACAAATACATGATTCGTATCAAAACAATCAAACTATTTATTTAATACCTGCATAAAAACGCCAAATACTGCGTTACTATCGTTTTTAAAAAAGTATTAACTTTGTTAAAACATTTCGATCATGCAAATGGAAAATCTAAGTCAAACCCAACAACTCAATCAAATATTTCAATCATTATCATCGCTTGGTTTACCTGAATTAGACTTGGTAATGAAGCGTCTGATTGGTTTACGGAAACAAAGGTTGACAACTGTACTTACTGAAACTGAAACTGATTTATTGAAAAAAATTAATTCTTCAGCACCCGCTAAGGTTCAAAGTAGATATGACCATTTATTAGAAAAGCGAATCAAAGAAACATTAACAGACCTTGACTATCAGGAATTAATTGAACTAACAAATTATACTGAATCCCTGAATGTACAACGCCTTGAATACCTTGTAGAACTTGCTAAACTTCGCAATATCCCCCTTGATGAATTAATAGAACAACTGGAATTAAAGCCCCACCTGAATGTCGCTTAAATCATTAAAGCTGGCTTTACTCATTCAGACCAATGGATTATGTGAATATTGTAAAAGCCCGGCTAATATTTCTTCACAACCTTTTGTTGTTGAGCATATCATACCAAAAAGCAAGGGTGGAAAAACTATTGAACAAAATCTTGCTTTGTCCTGCCAGGGATGTAACAACTACAAGTATAATAAAACCCGTGGATTAGATAGAGTTACCGGTAAGGTGTCCACTCTATTTCATCCACGCCGCAATATATGGGCAGAGCATTTTGCATGGAGCGATGATGGTTTAGAAATTATTGGCACTACATCTATCGGAAGGGCAACAGTAGAAGAATTGAAACTCAACAGGAAACCTTTAATAAATTTGCGACTTCTACTTGTCAATGCTGGTCTCCATCCCCCAGGGTAAAAAAGTGCTGATTTTTTCCATTACTCCACCACCTCGTAAATCACCATCGGATTGGCTTTGTTTTTCATATTGCCCCTTTACCCTTTCGCACTTAAAATGTCCTTTTACAATTCGCAGGTTTTTTTACAAATGACGATATGATGGGTTTATTCGATTGGCATACCCGGCATAAGATTTTGGTAAAATACAGTGGCCGGAATACATAAAATATTTTGAATCTTAACCTTTTCCTTCCCACGGTATATCAAATAGCCCGTTGCCTCTGGATAATCTGACAGGAATGCCTTTAGCCCTTTTAAATCATTTGATCTTATGGTAGCGGTATTTTTCACCTCAATAGCGTAAAAATGATCGGCCCCGTAAACTATAAAATCCACTTCCAAGCCTGCTTTTGTGCGCCAATAATATATTTTACATCCATTGCCGCCGTAAGCGTTCCATGCACGTAGATGCTGCAATGTGAGCGTTTCTAATGCCAGACCGTCAATTTCCTGGGGTCGGTCGAGTGGTCCGGTTGGCCGCAATGCACGAAAAACCCCGGTGTCAAAAAAATAAAATTTTGGATGGGCAATTAGCAAACGTTTAGCCCTTTTTGTAAAAACGGGAATTTGAATGGACAGGAGTAAATCCTCGAGAATTGAAATGTAGCCTTCCACTGCTTTTCGGCCAACCTGACTATCTCTGGCAATTTCAGAAATATTTATAACACTTCCGTTTGAAAAACTAACGGTCTCCAGAAATCGGTTAAAACCACCTACATTCCTTATCAATCCTTCCATCTTCACCTCCTCGTTAATATACAAGGTGATGTATGAATGGAGTGTTTCAATAGGATTTTTAGACCTGTAAATTAGCGGGATCAAACCATATTTTAGGGCATGTGCCAAATCAAAGTTTTCAGCTAATTCGGCTCCCATAAATGGATGGAATGTTTTGTGTATTGCCCGGCCTGCCAGCAAATCAACCCCGGATCTTTTTAGTTTTCTTGAACTGGAACCGGTTAAAATAAAACGGACATTCTTGTTTTCTTCAATAAGGTGATGCACAACATCCAGTAATTCCGGTACTTTTTGTATCTCGTCAACGATTACAGTTTGGGTGTCAGGATTGCCGGCAAGCAGTTCCTCTAAGCGCTCTGGCTTTGCCGAGTATTTCCTGAAGTTTTCAGGATTCAACAAATCAACATAAAGTATATCGTGTGTGAAATTCATTTTTAGCCAGGTTGATTTGCCCGTGCCCCGTGCGCCAAACAAAAAAAAGCTAGCTTCCGGATCATTAAAAAATCTTCCTATCAGCTCCATTTTTAAATCGTTTTTGGATTTATCAGCTCCAAAATTAAATATTTTTGTGAACTATTGACAAATACATGATTCGTATCAAAACAATCAAAATATTTATTTAATATCTGCATAAAAACGCCAAATACTGCGTTATTCTCGTTTTGAAAAAAGTATTAACTTTGTTAAAACATTTCAACCATACAAATGGAAAATATTGGTCAAACCCAACAACTTAATCAAATATTTCAATCATTATCATCGCTTGGTTTACCTGAATTAGATCAGGTAATGAAGCGTTTGATTGGATTACGCAAACAAAGGTTGACAACTGTACTTACTGAAAATGAAACTGATTTATTAAAAAAAATAAATTCTTCAATCCCCGTTGAAATTCAAAGCAGATATGACCATTTGTTAGAAAAACGAAACAAAGAAACACTTACTGACTTTGACTACAAAGAATTAATTGAGTTAACGAATTATACTGAATCCCTGAATGTGCAACGCCTTGAATACCTTGTAGAACTTGCTAAACTTCGTAATATCCCACTTGATGAATTAATCGAACAACTGGAATTAAAACCCCACCTGAATGTCGCTTAAATCACTAAAACAGGCTTTACTCATTCAGAGCAAAGGATTAAGTGAATATTGTAAAAGCCCGGCTAATATTTCCTCACAACCTTTTGTTGCTGAACATATCATACCAAAAAGCAAAGGTGGAAATACTATTGAACAGAACCTGGCTTTGTCCTGCCAGGGATGTAACAATTTTAAGTATAATAAAACTGGAAGGATTTGATTATAGCTCTAAATATCACACAAAAAAGAGGGATGTTTGGACGAGGCTATGCCTCGTCCGGATTATTTTTACAGGCTTTTGCCTGTTTTGCTCACGTGCCAGTTTATTTTGAAAACAGGCACAGCCTGTAAAAATAAATTCAGCTTAGGCTAAGCCTAAGCTGAACATACCGGAATTTTATTGACAGCCGAAAAAAAATGGGTGCTGATCTTATCCATTACTCTACCACCTCGTAAATCACCATGGGGAGCGCTTTGTTTTTTAAACTCACTTCTCCCACTTTTCTACACATAAACGATTCTTTTACTTTTTCGTAAGAGCTTTCGCTGATAATTATCTGGCCGGGTTTAGCGGCAGATTCAAGGCGGGAAGCTGTGTTCACCACATCGCCAATTACGGTATAATCCAGGCGTTTTAAGCTAACTGAGCCAATGTTTCCGGAGACCAGTTCACCACTATTAATACCGATGGAAACATTGGGTTTGTAGGTAACGTGCTCGGAGATGGCAGGAAGTTTGTCAATTTCACTTTTAAGGGCAAGGCAAGAGTCGATGGCTCGATCAAGGTGATGATCGCCACGAAAAACAGCCATAATGGCATCGCCAATAAATTTATCGATATACCCGCCCTGGCTGATGATTTCTTTAACCATCACATCAAAATAGCTGTTGAGTAATTTCACCACCAAATCGGGGGTTTCGTTTTCGCTGATGGAGGTAAAGCTGCAAATATCAATAAAAACCACCGTTGCCTCCACTGTTTCGTTGGCCATGAGCGAAGATTCAAATTCACGGGTGTCCATAAAATTCAGGACGGTTTCGTCCACATACATTTTCAGGATGTTGTTTTCCTTGATGGCTTTTAGCGTGTTGCGAAGCTGTGCTACATGCTCGATGGTTTTGTTGATGGTGAGTTCCAGATCAGAAAAATTTACGGGCTTGGTTACAAAATCAAAAGCACCCCGATTCATGGCTGTGCGTATGTTGTCCATATCGCCATAAGCCGAAACCATCACCGATTTCAAGATACTGTGTTTTTCGGCAAGTTTCGAAAGCAAAGTAAGGCCATCCATCCCGGGCATATTTATATCGCTCAAAACTACGTCCACATCGTGGTGTAGTTCGAGTTGCTCCAATGCATGGTTTCCATCTGCCGCAAAAACAAATTCGTAGGAGTTATCCCTAATTTTTTTGCGAAACTTTTGCTTGATCAAAATTTCAAGATCAGCTTCATCGTCAACTACTAATATTTTAGCCATTATGAAAATGTTTTAATTTTTTCTTTTAATAATTTAAAGTCAACCGGTTTGGTTACAAAATCATCTGCGCCAAGCTCCATTGCCTGATTAAAGTTTTCGGCATCGCCATAAGCTGTAATCATCATCACCACAGGAGGCGGCTGATTAAACTTTCGCTTAATTTGATCCAACAATTCCAGGCCACTCATTCCGGGCATATTAATGTCTGATAAAATAAGCACGGCTTCATGCTTGTTTTCCTGCAAATATTCTAATGCTTCTTCGCCTGAAAAAGCAAACTCAAATTCCACTTCTCCACCTCTGATTTCCTTGCGGAATCGCTGTTGAAATAAGGGTTGAATATCTTTTTCGTCGTCAACTATCAGTACTTTCATATTCTTTTTATTAAGAACCCTTTTCGGGGTTTGTGGGTAAAACTATTATAAATTCAGTTCCATCTCCTTCTTTTGTATGCACTTCTAATGTCCCGCCATGGCCTTTGGTAATAATGTCGTAGCTGAGACTTAATCCCAGACCGGTTCCTTCGCCCGTTGGCTTAGTGGTGAAAAAAGGTTGGAAAATTTTGTCTTTTATTTCATCGGGGATACCGTTGCCGTTGTCTTTTACGCGGATTTCGATTATATCTCCCAGGTTTTTGGTGGTGATGGTAACGGTGGGGGGATTAAGCGGAGACAAGGCATGCCTTGTCTGTACGACTACACTCTGGCTGTCCAACCCTGACAGGGTCCCAAACCCTGTCAGGGTTTTCTCCGATACAGCATAAAATGCGTTGTTGATCAAATTCAGCAACACGCGGCCAATGTCCTGGGCAACGATATTAATTTTCGGTAAATCTTTATCGAACTCAGTTATTATTTCAGCATTAAAGCTTTTGTCTTTAGCCCGCAGGCCATGATAAGCCAGTCGCAGGTATTCATCAGCCAGTGTATTTATATCGGTGGGTTCTTTTTCACCTGATCCTGTTCTCGAATGTTCCAACATTCCTTTAACAATACCACTTGCACGTTTTCCGTGATGACTGATTTTTTCGAGGTTTGATTTCAGATCGCCCGAAATGGCTTTTACTTCTTCTGCATTCCCGCCATCAATTTCCTCGTTCAATTCATCAATTAAATCCACACTTACCTCCGAAAAATTATTGACAAAGTTTAATGGATTTTGAATTTCGTGTGCGATGCCGGCAGTAAGTTCTCCGAGAGATGCCATTTTTTCGGCGTGGATGAGTTGTGATTGGGTGGCTTTTAAACTTTCAAGTGATTGGTTCAATTCAGCAGTTCTTTCATTTACCTGTTGTTCGAGTAAAATGTTTTGATTTGCTAAAAGATTCTTTTTCTCCTCTGTTATCTTTATTACTTTTTGAGCATTTGTTTCCACTGCCTTCCGCGACTCTTTAAACCAAATGGATACATAAACCATCATGCTTAAAGGGTATGTTGCATAAAAAATAATTAAACTAAAAACTAATGGAATTCTGAAATTAAAATAAGTCTGACTAATAAATAATAAAAAATAACTTACAGGTAAAATCAATCCTATTACCAAGGCCCAATTAGCTCCCTTGATATTCTTGCGCCCGGAAACAATATAAAAAGCAGAAATAACAACAGAGCTTGCTACTAAAATAATCTGTACAAATGCAAGATTAAAGTATGTGGAAATACATGTTGCAAGCAACAGGATTGCTGCAAAAATCCAAAGAACTTTTGGAATTCTTTTATTTAAAATCATTGCCACCGTAAAGGGTGTAATGGCGAAAAATAATAATATAAATAGAGAAGCACTATAATAAAAAAAGACGTTATGATTATAAGATAAACTAATATAATATTGCATTGATAGTGCAACGAGTAAGAAGGACAGAAAAGACACCGTTAAAGCAATCATTAGCAGGTGTTTTTCTTTTCTGTTTTGAAAATAGATCAACCAAAAGAGTAAAACCAAAGTCGATAATAGGGTAGTAATTCCAGAATTAAATCTATTCCTATTTGTTTGTATGTCTGTTTTTTGATAAAAATAGTATGGGGTGGTAATCGTAAAAAATGAGGCTAAAGTAAGCTGGGATCGCAATGGTTTGTGCCAATAGTAGGGGGCTGTTTTATCTACAAAATGTATGGCTATCAAATATTCTTTATCGCTAAGCAATTCAAGAAATATTGGATGCTTATCCAGGGAATTATAAGCTTTAAAAGGCTGGTTATTTATTCCGGTATTGCCAAATGAATGAAATAATTTACCATTAATATAAACATCAGAAGCAGCCCAAACTTCTGAAATTAAACCCATCCCCGTAAGCGAGTCTTCCAGACTACTATCTAATTTTATTTTTAATCTGAACCAAGCTTCTAAGCGGCCATTTTCATCGGCCATATCGGCTTTTAGATCAACAGGCCTAAGGGTATCCCAATCGGCTGTGTTTAGGTTTGGATCTGCCCAGGATAAATCATTGCCTTTTTTAAAAACCCACTGGCCTTTTTCAGCAAGTTGTAAGCTGTTATTTTCATCAAACATTTTAGCAGAAAGCAGCAGGGTGCTATCCTGACCAAAACAGTGTACAAAAAATAATAATAGTAGTATGGTTGTTAATGACTTCATATTTTTTGTTTTTGATCTAAAAGGGGCAATATTATTTTAAATTCAGTACCTTCCCCTTCTTTGGTTTGTACATCTAATTTTCCCCCATGCCCTTTGGTGATAATATCGTAGCTCATGCTTAATCCCAAACCAGTACCTTCCCCTGTGGGTTTGGTGGTAAAAAAGGGCTGGAATATTTTATTTTTAACTGAATCCGGAATTCCGTTCCCATTATCGCTTACGCGGATTTCGATTTTGCTGCCCAGGTTTTTGGTGGTAACGCTAACGGTGGGTTTGTAAGCTTTGTTTACATCCAACCCTGTCAGGGTTCTTTCGTGAACGGCACTTCGGCTTCTCTCAGCACAGGCGTAGAATGCATTATTCATGAGGTTAAGCAAAACCCTTCCTATATCTTGTGGAACAACCTCTATTTTAGGAAGTTTTTCATCAGCCTCAAATTTGAAATCAGCGTTGAAGGATTTATCTTTTGCACGTAGCCCATGATAAGCCAGTCGCAGGTATTCATCAGCCAGTGTATTTATATCGGTGGGTTCTTTTTCACCTGATCCTGTTCTCGAATGTTCCAACATTCCTTTAACAATACCACTTGCACGTTTTCCGTGATGACTAATCTTTTCGAGGTTTGATTTCAGATCGCCCGAAATGGCTTTTACTTCTTCTGCATGCCCGCCATCAATTTCCTCGTTCAATTCATCAATTAAATCCACACTTACCTCCGAAAAATTATTGACAAAGTTTAATGGATTCTGAATTTCGTGGGCGATGCCGGCGGTGAGTTCTCCGAGAGATGCCATTTTTTCGGCGTGGATGAGTTGCGATTGGGTTGCCTTTAAATTGGTCAGCGCATCTTCTGTTCTTTTTTTCTCCTCTATTAACATTGCTAAATCATGCTTTGCCTTTGTAAGATCCTGGAAACGTGAATATGCCAGGGAGAACACTGAAGCGGTTCTGCTTAATAGGCCCCAGTTTTCCTGAGAGAAATTTCCGGGGGTGGCGGCACCAATGGCACCATGCGAAAACTTAAATAAATGGTAGGTTCTATCTGGAATAACATCACCATAATATCCGCGGAGAGGCGCCGACTTTTCTTCACAATACCGAATCCATTCAATGCGGGGCTTCCCGGTCATAACAATGGAAACTTGTTTATTTTCTGTATTGTAAAACTCCAACATCTTCCTGCCCACCGAGGTATCGTTAAGGTTTAAGGAAAAATGGTCAGTGAGCAGTTTCTTTTTTGTTTTTCGTACATCTTTAATAGCATACCAACATTCAGCCAAATGCACGTTTTCATCGTTAATATAAATACTTGAGGTTTCCAATGCTTCAATACCGAGCAAGCCCATTTCGTGTCTCATTACCTGTGCAACCTCTTTCAATTCTTCGGGTTGCTGCATTGCCAGAGCCTTTGCCCTTACTTTCTCTAAAGCTGTTTCAATTCTGGCTTCTCTGGCTTGTGCTTCAGCAAGTTTTAGATCATTGAAACGAGCATAGGTGAGATTGAAAACAGCCGCAAAACGTTCCAGAAGTTCTATTGTTTCTTTTGCTAGTTCGTCTGGCGATGCAATACCAATAAAACCATGTGAGAAAAAAGATATATTCTGTACTCTGCGCTTTTGAGACAGGCCACTTTTAAAAGGAACTTTAAGCTCTCCGCTCAGGTAATTAAAATAATTCTCCAGTTCCTTTCCTTTCATAACTATGGTGATAGACTTTTTCTTTTCCTTCCATCCATCATACATCAGCTTTATGGATACATTCCTTTTACTTTTACCAGTAAACTGTTCGCTTACCTTGGTCCCATCTTCATCTGTTATCCAAAAATTAATGGTTCCGCTTTCATCTTTAATAACACCTATATACAAACGATTGGGAGCAATCCCCAGGCCGATGAGCTGTTTGAAAAGCACCGCTGCCGTTTCGGGTAACTCATCACTGTTTTGCATGGCCAATGTTCTGCTTCTAACTCTTTCCAATGCTGCTTCAATCTGGGCTTCCCTTGCTTGCGCTTCTGCTTCTTTTAAATCGAAATAACGCCGATAGGTAAGGCTGAGTACAGAGTTGTATCTTCTGAAAATTTGTAAATCTCTCTCCTTCAATTCAGTATCTGTCCAGGCGTAAACGCCACCTTCCTTAAAATAAAAGTAATAGCCGTATTGCACCTCATCTTCTGCAAAAGCTGGGAAAACCACTTCAGGGTTCATGGCATTGTAATAATCCGAAATCTCTTTTCCTCGCAAAACAGGAAAATATTCTTTTTGCAAAGTCCAGTTTTTAAATATCTTGTCTAAAACCGGGTGACCAACCAAGGTTAATTGAGCGTTTATTTTTTTTGTTTCGTTTTCATCATTGGTGGTTGTAGAAAAGAGATTTACAATTTTAGTTTCCGCGTCAATAATTCCCATTCCACATCTGTGAGGCATAACATTTAGAGCTGCTAATTCCGAGAAAAAAGCATCCACAGTTATTGCCAAATCTTCTGAGCTATGCATGGCCATAGCCTTTGAACGCACTCTTTCCAATGCTGCTTCAATCTCCAATTCACGGTTTTTTATTTGCAGTTCTGCTGTGCGTCTCTTAATTGCATCTTTTAGTTCCTGGTTTTCTTTACTTACCTGTTCGCCACCTAATGTCTCGCCGTTTTCTGCTTTGGAATCGGGCATGGAAAAATGCTGGTAGATAAACCGCCAGCCTTCAGCCTTCTTACGCAGCACCGATGTAAAACGGAATCTGCCGTAGTAAACCCATTCATTTTTAATCATGAAATGCGCATCAAATATTTCAGTGATAAACACAAGTCCGTCAAAATATTCAATGGTGCGGATTTTGTTTTTGATATCTGTTTTTCCAGCCAGTTGATCGGCAGTGTCTTTAAAAAATTTGGTGCTTGCTTTTCTGTTTAAAAATTCCTCATTGCCTGTAGAGCCGATAAAATGGTATTCCTCATCCAGAAAAGAGTCGTAGGTTTTAACATCACCGTTGAGGTAACTGTGCAACCAGGTATCGTAAACTTCTAATACTTCTGTTTTTATTTTTTTTGTGAGATTCATAATTAAGCAGTTAAGCGGGTAATGTTATAATAAATATTGTTTCCAGTCCTTCTTTCGTCCTCACCTGCAGGTCCCCACCATGTGCGTGTATTATATCATAACTCAATGATAAACCAAGACCTGTTCCCAATCCTGTAGGCTTTGTTGTGAAGAATGGCTGGAAGATTTTTTCTTTGACGGCATCAGGAATTCCATTGCCATTATCTTTTACCTGGATTTCTATTTTATTGCTTAGGTTTTTTGTTAATACGATTACAATGGGTTTATAGGGCTTCCCTGGTTCGAACCCTGACAGGGTTTGAAACCCTGTCAGGGTTTTTTCGTGAACAGCACTTCGGCTTCTCTCAGCACAAGCGTAGAATGCATTATTCATGAGGTTAAGCAAAACCCTTCCTATATCTTGTGGAACAACCTCTATTTTAGGAAGTTTTTCATCAGCCTCAAATTTGAAATCAGCATTAAATGATTTATCTTTTGCACGAAGTCCGTGGTAGGAAAGTCGTAAATATTCGTCAGCTAATGCATTGATGTCGGTGAGCTCTTTTTTTCCATCGCCAGTCCTTGAATGTTCGAGCATCCCTTTTACAATGCCGCTCGCCCGTTTGCCGTGGTGGCTGATTTTTTCGAGGTTTGATTTCAGATCGCCTGAAATGGCTTTTACTTCTTCAGTATTCCCGTCTTCAATTTCCTCGTTCAATTCATCAATTAAATCCACACTCACCTCCGAAAAATTATTGACGAAGTTTAAAGGATTTTGAATTTCGTGGGCGATGCCTGCGGTGAGTTCGCCGAGGCTGGCCATTTTTTCGGCATGGATAAGTTGGGATTGGGTATTCTTTAAAAGATGAAGTGTCCTTTCTATTTTTTGTTTTGCTTTTTGTTTTCGCCTGATGATAATGAATAAAAAGACAGCTATTACAGATAAGGTGAAGGTTATACCCAAAAAGGCATTCATCCTTAAGCGATTTTGGTATGCAACTTTTGTTGCTTCAATTTCGGCTTGTCTTTTTTCTTCCTGTGCGATCATATCACGCAGAATTTGAATGTTGCCGGCACCATACAATTTATTTCGTGTTTCCTGTGCAAGCTTAAAATAATGCAGTGCTTTTGTGGGATTCCTGGTTTCGTTGAGCCTGGCCAGAATTTCAGTCGCCTTTAATATTCCCTGCGTATAGTTTATTTTGTTTGCTTCGCGATTGCCCATTTCAGCATAATACATGGCAGAATCAGTTTGGTTAAAACTTTCAAAATAATTTGAAATATCTATACAGGTATTAGATACGTGAAATATATCGCCATTACCCAGGGTCATTTGTAGCGAAGTGTAAAGATCATTTATTGCAAGATTCGGTTTATTTTGTTTCAAATAAATTTTAGCCCTCAGATTGTACCATGGCGGATACACATTGTAAACTTCGGGGTAATAGGAATAATTCAGTGTGCCGAATGTTTCATAGGATTGATTTAGGTGAAACTCAGCAGAATCGAGTTGGTTCAGCTTTTCATAAATCATGGCTAAATAATATTGTCCATAAGCTACGCCAACTATATCACCTTCACCCATGGCTGTCATTTTTTGGAAGTATTGCCTGGCTTTATCATAATCGCCAATTTCTAAATATAATTCACCCAAAACCGAATACACGGGACCAATTCCGCCTGCAATCCTGACCGGTAAATTTTTCCCAAGTTTAAAGGCCTCCAAACTCAATTCCAATGCCTTTGGTAAATTGCCCTGCCTTAAAAGGGCATAACCCATAAAACTCATCGCTCCCATTTGCGTGGGAATATTTTGGGAATTTTTGGCAAGTTGTAATGCCTTTTCGGCATAATAAAAGGTAGAGTCAGAATTACTATACTCAAAGCTCTCGGCAATATGAATCAATAATTGAGCTTTTAAAGAATCAACATTGGCTGCCTGCAATTCCTTTTTTAAGCTATCGCGAAGATGTACATTATTTCCAGTGCTCATTTGTCCGATAGCAGAAAAACTGAGCATTATTGCCGTAATATTTATTATGAGATGCTTCATGTTATGCTGGTTCAATTGGTAACTGGATAATAAAACTGGTTCCTTTCCCCGCTTCTGTCTCCACTTTGATTTCGCCTCCATGCCCTTTTGTTATAATATCATAACTCATGCTCAACCCAAGTCCCGTTCCCTGGCCGGTGGGTTTTGTTGTGAAAAAGGGTTGGAAGATTTTCTCTTTTATTTTGTCGGGGATGCCGTTGCCGTTATCGCTTACGCGGATTTCGATTTTATCGCCGAGGGTATGGGTGGTGAGGGAAACGGTGGGCGGAGATGGCTGATTTGCGGGAGACAAGGCATGCCTTGTCTGTACGACTATGCCCTGGTTGTCCAACCCTGACAGGGTTCTTTCGTGAACAGCACTTCGGCTAAGTTCGGCTGTGCTCACCTGCCAACGCTCAGTGCAGGCATAAAATGCGTTGTTGATGAGGTTGAGCAATACACGGCCAATGTCCTGGGGAATTACATTAATTTTTGGCAGGCTTTCGTCAAAATTGGTTTTTATTTCGGCGTTGAAATTTTTATCCTTGGCTCTTAATCCATGGTAAGCAAGGCGCAGGTATTCATCGGCGAGGGCGTTGAGGTTAGTTGGTACTTTTTCACCTGCACCGCTGCGCGAATGTTCCAACATGCCCCGCACAATGCCGCTGGCACGTTTGCCGTGGTGGCTGATTTTTTGGAGGTTTGATTTCAAATCGCCTGAAATGGCTTTTACTTCTTCTGTATTCCCGCATTCAATTTCCTCGTTCAATTCATCAATTAAATCCACACTCACCTCCGAAAAATTATTGACAAAATTCAGGGGGTTTTGAATTTCGTGAGCTATTCCGGCAGTAAGTTCACCCAATGAGGCCATTTTTTCGGACTGTATTAGCTGCGACTGGGTGGACTTTAAATGATTTAGGGTAGTCTCCAAAACTTTATTTGCTTTTTGTTTTTGTTTGTTGTTGCGATAAAGAATAAAAGCGATCAGGGTAAAAACAGCCAAAACAGTTAACATCAGGCTTGTTTTGATCTTATTCTTATAGTTTATTTTTTCAGCTGCAATGTTACGTTGGCGTTGATCCTCTTCAAAAGTCATTAATTGTAACTCCTGATTTGCCCTGTTGCTGAATAAACTGTCATTGGCAGCACGATATATTTTTAAATACTTCAGGGTGCTGTCAGCATTGCTGTTTTGATAAATATCAGTAAGCAGTTTTGCAGGATTCATGGCCAGGTAATTGAATACGGTATTTTGCACAGTTTCAACAGCCCTTTTAGCATAGAGAATGCAAGAGTCCATCTGTTTCATCCTTTGAAAATGTTCAGCATATTCATAATAGACCAGGTTGATGAACCGGGGAGATTGGTCTTCCTTTGCGTCCTTCACTGCACGGTTAAAAAACTCCACCGCCTTTTTAGCTTCTCCCATCATGCTGTAGGCTCCGCCAATATTGGCATGAATGTAGGAAACAGATGTAAACTTTTTTATGCTGTTGATTTGTTTAAGAGCCAATGTTGAATAATATAAGGATGAATCCGGTTGATTCATGACCAGGTATATAAAACCTAAATTCATTGTTGGCCAATAGAGGATGCCTTTATTATTCCCAAGTTTTGAATTTGATTCAGCCATTAAGTATAAACTCCTCGCTTTTTCGTATTCTCCACGGTCTTTGTAAATATGTGCCATTTGATTTTGATTCATGGCTATCAATGATTTGTTCCCGGTCTGTTCCGCCAGAGCAATTGCTTTGTGATGACATTGCAACCCTTTGATATAATTACCTGTTAAGCGATAAGCATGTCCTGCAAAACTCCAGGAAGCAGCTTCTGCTATTTTATCA
>Ga0208900_1000630_pt1 | contig 21630 bp, 20 predicted proteins | sample AntAceMetag02UKK_FD_184763 | JGI IMG/M metagenome (GOLD analysis project Ga0208900, IMG submission 184763) | Saline lake microbial communities from Ace Lake, Antarctica - Antarctic Ace Lake Metagenome 02UKK (SPAdes) (version 2) | ecosystem: Environmental > Aquatic > Non-marine Saline and... | reverse complement strand
AACAAATTAAACTACTTATGTTTGATATAGCTAAAGAAAACGATTTTGAATTAATTAAAACAGAAGTTGATCAAAATCATATACATTTATTGATAAGTTATAATCCAACACAATCTATATTGGATATTGTTCGATTTTTAAAACAAATTTCCACTTATAGAATCTGGCGACAAGAAGACAATCATTTGTATTTACAAAAGCATTTTTGGAAAGAGAAAACTTTTTGGAGTGATGGGTATTTTGCTTGTAGTATAGGCAACGTAAGTAAGGAAACAATTGAAAAATACATCCAAAGTCAAGGTTAAACCGATGGCTTACATCCCCTACCCTAAAGGGATAGGGGTTTTACGCCATTTTTATAAAATTAAATCAGTAGGGAATTCCAAAACATGGTAAAAATTCTGATTATAGATGATGATGAACAAATTTGCCTGCTGCTTTCAAAAATAGCAAAACGACTGGGGCATCAGAGTTGTTTCGTACACACAGTAGAAGATGCTTTAAAAGCCTGTAATATAGAAAATTGGGACCTTATCTTACTGGACCTTGAACTGCCGGACGGCAACGGTCTTTCGATTCTGCCCGATCTTCTCAATGCGCCATCATCACCCGAGGTGATCATTATAACCGGTACCGGCAACATTAAGGGCGCCGAACTTGCCTTTAAATACGGAGCCTGGGATTTCATTCCCAAACCGATTGATCTGGACAAGGTGGCATTGTCCATCACCCGGGTTTTAGAATACCACCGTGAAAAACGGGCGATTAACATACCAAAACTATTATCAAGAGATGGGATCATCGGCGAATCATCTGCTTTGAAAGCATGTTTAGAAATGGTGGCCCAAGCTGCGGTAACACAAACAGGTGTTCTGGTCACCGGGGAAACCGGTACAGGTAAAGAATTAATTTCAGAAGCGATTCACAAAAACAGTGCAAGGGCTGAAGGTCGATTCATAGTGGTAGATTGCGCCTCCCTTCCGGAGTCATTAATCGAAAGCGCCCTGTTTGGTCATGAAAAGGGCTCTTTTACTGGCGCCGTTACAAGCCATGTGGGCATGATCAAGCAGGCTGAGTTTGGAACGCTTTTTCTGGATGAAGTGGGCGAGTTGCCCCTTTCAACACAAAAAACTTTCTTAAGGGTTCTACAGGAACACAGTTTCAGGCCCGTTGGCGGAAATGTCGAAATACAAAGTGACTTTCGCCTGGTGGCGGCCACCAACCGGGACTTGGATACCATGGTAAAGGCCGGGACCTTTCGTAAGGATTTAATGTACCGGCTTCGGTCCATAACTATCAAGCTACCGCCATTGAGGGAACGGAAAAAAGATATCATAAAACTGGTGATGCACCATTTGGAACAGCAATGTTCATCCACGGGATTAATGTTAAAGGGCTGTTCCCCTGATTTTATAGAAACGCTCCAAAGCTATGATTGGCCTGGCAATGTACGTGAACTTTTAAACACCCTGGATCGCGCCCTGGCAATAGCAGGCGGCACTCCTGTCCTGTACCCGATCCATCTTCCCCCCAAAATTCGCCTTCCACAGTTAAAAGACTGTTTGACGGAGGAGAAAACCGCTAATCCAGGTTCAGCAGGGCCGCAGTTTCAAAAGGAACTGCTCCCGCCAATTCGAAAATATAGGACTACCGTGCTTGAGTGTGCAGAAAAAGATTATCTTTTGGAACTGATGCGCAACACAAAGGGGCAGATAAAAGAGGCTTGTAAGATATCGGGTCTATCAGAATCCCGCCTGCACGCTATATTGAAAAAATACAACACGCCTCGATTCCGGAAAGCCAAATAAAAAAACACCATACACCCAGATATTTTTAACTTTTTCTTGGAAAACTCTTGTTGAACAAGAGTATAACCTCCTGTCCAACAAGAGTTTTAGATCAAAGCCCTCTCTTCATCACAGCACCACTTCCCATAACATACTGATATTTATATTAATCAACCATTATACATTCCATGGCACATCCCTTGCTTTATTATTCGGTGGATAAACAATGATACTAAAGGGGACATGTATGCAAATCCATTTATTTATATCAGACACTGCCCCGGCCCGAGATCGGATAAAAGCTGAATTGAAAAAAATTCTTGCCACGAATACCGCAATTCATCATCAAAGCCCAGATGACTTCCATCCTATAACTACTGGCGCATACAACGAACCGATTGCCTCGGTGGTCATGCCGGCAAACAATAAAGAATTATCCCGGCTTGCACAAATTAAATACTTCTGGAGCAGCTCTAAGAATATCCTTATCCTTCCGGATGAAGCGCCGGAGACGCTAAAACTCGCCGGTTTAATTCGTCCTGTTTTTATAACAAACATGGAAGACGATTTTTCAAAGGTGGTCTTGATTTTAAAACATATAAAGGACCGTTTTGAGATGGATATTCAAACGCCGTGAATCCAAAGAAATGATTAATCAAAGATAAACATTATAACGGGGGGGCATTGAATGGAAAAAAAAGCAGCAACTATTAATCAGGCCGTTGAACACATCGCTGCCAAACAGGGAAAATATCTAACATTTTCCTTGGAAGAAGAGGAATATGGGATCGGGATTATACAAATAAAAGAGATCATTGGAATGATGCCCATCACATCTGTTCCCCAAACACCAGAATTTTAACAAGCTCTAAATAACCTACATGGCAGAAAGACCTGCCACAACGAAAAAAGAAAGTCCTTTAATTCCAGCATATTGGTGAGACTTTCATATAAAGTATATCATCATCATCATCAATAGTAGGAGGTATAAATGAATCAATTAACCCGAGAATCAGATCAGAACTTTGGTAAAGATCTTTTGACACAAGGCAAGTTTCTAACTTTCACACTGGGGGAAGAGACCTATGGCATCGGTATTTTAAAGGTCAAAGAAATTATCGGCATGTTGGCCATCACATCGGTTCCGCAAACCCCCGAATTTGTGAAAGGGATTATCAACCTCAGGGGAAAGGTGATTCCCGTACTGGATCTACGGCTCAAGTTCTCCATGGAGCCCATCCCCTATACAGAGCGCACCTGCATTATTGTGGTGGAGATCGAATCCAATGATGTCATTGTACTGATTGGAATTGTGGTGGATTCTGTTTCAGAGGTTCTGAACATCAAAGGAGAAGAAATCGAAGATGCCCCCACCTTCGGTATGCAATTGAATACAGATTATATACTGGGCATGGCAAAAACAGATGGAAGCATCAAAATTCTTCTGGATATTGACCGGGTGTTATCAAGTGAAGAACTATCTGGCCTTGGTTCCGTTTCTTAAAATAATTCACGAAAGGACTATCAATGAAAAATCTCAGCTTAGGTTTAAAAATTGCTTCAGGATTTGCCCTGTTAATCATCATGGCCATGGCGCTGGGTGGTATGGCCATGTGGAACATGAATAAAGTAGAAACCCAAAGCACCATGCTGGCAAACGAGTACGTGCCGGAAGTGGGCGTTGCCATGGCGCTCAAAGGGGCTGCCAACCGGGTCATGTACGAAATAAGAGGATACGGATTCACCGAGGAGCAGACCTATTATAAAAAAGGTCAGGACCAACTCAAAGCAGTGGACGCCGCCCTTGAAAAGGGACGCACCCTTCAGGCCGCATCTCCTAACCTGAAAGCGCTGGAGGGGCAGCTTCGGACCGCCACCCAGGCCGTTGACACGTATAAAAGCCTTCTGCAGCAGACCGTTGATCTCAATGCAAAACTGGCCGCGAACAGAAACACCCTTACTACCTCTGCAGCCCAATACATGAGCACCAGCAGCACCTTTCTGACAAGACAAAATGAAAAACTAACAAAGGAAGTGCTGGAAGGTGTAAACAGCCAGGGGATTATTGAAACACTGTCCCAAATAACCCAGATCAATAATATCATTGATCTGGGCAATGAAGCCAGGGTCGGGGCATATAAATCCCAGGCGCTGCGCAGCCCGGAAACCATGCAAGAGGCCATGACGGTTTTTGTAAAAATTGATGAAGAACTAAGCGCACTCAAAAAAGTTACCTCCCAAGCCGCAGACATTAAAAACCTTGATGAAATCAAAGCCGCCGGCGATTCCTACAAACAGGCCATGACGGATTTTCTTGCCAACTGGATTGCCCGGGAAAATATAGGTTCCCAGAGAACCACCGCCGGAGAAGCTGTCACAGATGCCTGCAATGCCACGGCAGACGCGGGAATGACCGCCACAACCAAAATTGCCAGCGAGGCCATGTCCGCCCTTTCCCTTGCTTCCACCATCATGCTTGTGGGGCTCATCATCGCTCTGGTGGTGGGTGTACTTGTGGCCTTTTTTATGACCCGCAGCATCACCGGTCCTGTGAATCGTATCATTACCGGTCTCAACGAAGGGTCTTCTCAGGTGGCTTCTGCTTCCGGCCAGGTCTCTTCCGCCAGCCAGTCCCTGGCCGAAGGCTCCTCTGAACAGGCCGCTTCCATTGAAGAGACCTCTTCCTCCATGGAAGAGATGTCATCCATGACCAAAAGCAATGCAGAAAATGCCGGTACTGCCAATGGACTCATGGAAGAAACCCGTACAGTGGTAACCACCGCCAATACTTCGATGCGGGAACTAACCCAATCCATGAAAGAAATCTCAACGGCCAGTGAAGACACATCCAAAATCATTAAAACCATTGATGAGATTGCATTTCAGACCAATCTGCTGGCATTGAACGCCGCAGTGGAAGCTGCCCGGGCCGGAGAAGCCGGTGCCGGTTTTGCAGTGGTGGCCAACGAAGTGCGGAATCTGGCCATGCGGGCCGCCGATGCTGCCAAAAACACCTCGGAACTCATTGAAGGCACCGTCAAAAAAGTCCATGCCGGATCGCTTCTGGTATCCACCACCAATGAAGCCTTCACCAAAGTAGCGGACAGCACGGGGAAAGTCGCCAATCTGGTGTCTGAAATCAGCCAGGCTTCCCAGGAGCAGTCCAATGGCATCAGTCAGGTAAACATAGCCATTACGGAAATGGACAAGGTGGTTCAGCAAAATGCTGCCAATGCCGAAGAGTCCGCATCCGCCGCCGAGGAGATGAGCGCCCAGGCAGAACAACTCAGAGAATATGTGGACGAATTGGTCATGGTTGTTACGGGGAAACGCAACCAGAGCAGCGGATTTAATCGACCTGCCCAACGGTCAACAAGAATAAAAAACATCAGCCCCGCTCCCCGGAAAAGTGGTAGAATGCTGGCTCAAAGTTCAAATGAAATCAAGCCCAATGAGGTGATTCCCTTTGACGATGATCCTGATTTTGCAGACTTTTAGCAGACTTTTAGCAGAATCTTTAATAACCCATTTAGGAATGAGTGCGAAATAATTTTTCCATTTCGGAGGCGGGGACAGATTTGAAAATCTGTCCCCTAAACGCTCACAAATGAGCAACTTATTTAAAACTCATTCCTAATTGAATCTATTTTTTATAATTTCAGCAATTTTTTCAGTTTCTCGAATATTTCTACCAGTAGTTTGAACAATCAGCCCCAATCCTTTGTCGGTATGGGGTAAGACAATTTCTATCAGGCCGTTGGGATTTTTGCAAAAGTCTTGTAACGATATGGAATCAGTCAATTGAAGTTCGCCAATATGATTTTCAAGCCGTATTCTTTTGTCAAAAATGGAAGGTCTTGCCTTGTAAGTTTGTAAAAACTGAGTGACACGTTGATAAGCCGCACTGAAATCGGCAGCCAAGGGGAATTGGGTTAGCTCGTTAAACACAAGCTCCCTGACTTTATCATTGGCATTCATATCAACCTCAGTAGCTGATTGTTCCATTCTTCCAAAAAACCTTCCGGATATTCACTCAATTCTCCGTTTTTATCGATTAAAATATTGATAATATCCGTATATTGCTCTGTTTCCGTTGTCACCTTATGAAACCATGGGCATTGCACTTCTCTGGGGGGGAGAATCCCCTCTTTAACAGCGACTCGAATGCCGTTGATGATATGATCACTGTGGGTTTCTACTATAATCTGGGCACCTGAAGATGCGGCAAGGGCCATGAGTTTACCCAATTCAGCCTGTCCTCGTGGATGAATATGGGCTTCTGGATTTTCTATAATGATCAGTTGATCTTTTTTTGCAATCAGCAACGCCACCACAATGGAAAGCGCACATGTGATGCCAAATCCAACATTGGTTGGTTTAAATGGTTGAGTTCTTCCTTTTTGGAGCTCAAATTCGTAGGTTAATAGCATTTTATCCGCACCGGGAACTTCCGTTACGTTGATTTTAACCCCGGGAGATAACTCTCCAAGCCAGGCATTGACCTGGTTTACAAGAAATGGAGATGCCATAGACGGATGTAATCGGTGAGGGTCTATTTTCAATCGATTACCGTTCACCGAAAGAAAATGGGAGGTATATTCCCCCAAAGCGCCGAGAAGGCCCTGTTTCACTAAACTTTGGGACATATCGTACATGATGGATGGACCGAGACGATCCGCCGATATGTATTGAAGATTTTCAATATATGGGGTGATATCTGCTTCAGAGTCAGATGATGACATCAGATCTAAATAGTTACTTTCCGGCATCCATTCAAAGTCATAGGTCGCCTGCAGCTCTTCATTCCATTGAAGAGAGAAGCGCACCACTTCATCTTCGGCAAATTGATACAAGGCATCAATCCCTTTGCCGATATTCACAAGCTCTCCCATGAGTGCCAGCTTTTCTGTACGAATCAGCTGGCTTTGCTTCAGCAGCAGCAGGACTTGAATCAAAGAACTTTTTCCCATGCCGTTCAGGCCAGCAAAAATATTTAGCCTTTTCAAAGGCAGATCAATATTCTTAAGGGATTTAAAATTGTGAACACAAATGTTATCAATCATTTAAAATCTATTACCTCTTTGATAAGTTGTTGGACTTTTGAAAAACGATTCATAACTCGGCCCTTGTCTCCAGTTGTTTGGGATACAGATGAAATGAAACCTTGATCAGTTTTACATAAGTTTGCAAACTTATTGAGTACCAGATCTTTTTTTTCAATTAACAGTTCTCTCTCATTGTCTGATAACTTGGCCAACGCAACGGCCCAAATTTCAAAAATTGATTTGTTGATCGGTTTTCTTCTTTCAGGATATAAATCCGCTTTTCTAAAATTCCAGTTTCCAAAAATGTGTGTGGAGGCGGCCATGGATTTTCGAAATGATTCTTTGATGAGGTTCCGTTCATCTGCCGTTTTGGCAGCAATTTTTTCCATGGAATCATTCAAAAATGAATCCAGATCCGGGACATAATCCTTGGGCGGGGTAATAAAAAATGCAACAAACCGATTCACAAATTCTCTGTCAAGCATTCTTTGGGAACTTATTTTTCTATCTGTAGCGTGTTTGAATTCTTTAAGCGTTGCAAGCTCATTGATGAAGGTTGACGGTATTCCCTGATAAAGGGCGTGTCTGATTTCCTGGGGTTCAAGTATCAGCCCACCGGTATTGATACGTTTGAAAATATTGTATTTTACATTTATTGGTGTGCCTGGGTTGATGATATACGCCGTCACCTGGGTTTGGTCGATAATTCGTCTAAGGGGTCTATCAAGATCAGAATAGTGCTTACCATTAAGATTTTTCAGGAATTCAAGTCCCGTCAACGGAAGGGTTTCATCCACGATAAACTTTTGAAAACAATTCAACCTTTGTAAACCATCCACAACCAGCCATTTGTTTTGATTTTCATCACCGGCATCGAAATAAAATGAAGGTAATGGAAATTTTACTAAAATGGATTCAATTAATCGGCTTTGCTGAACCTTAGACCACAAATCTCCGCTTCTTTGAAATTCTGTATTCAAATCAATTTCTGAAGGGGATTGTTTCAGCATATCAACCAAATTTGAAATTGTGGGAAACTCTCTTTTAATATTTATCAAAGAAGGATTGAACGGCTCTCTCATCAATTCAGAACCAGAGCCCTCATCCTCTTTTTCAACAGGAATTTCCTGGTAGAGGTCTGTATTTTCTTTATTGTCGATCATTGACTATCCTTATGTGTACAGCGTCTGCATCATTCTTATTTATTTACAACAATCTGAATTGATTTTCAATATTCTCCCCTCCAGTCGTCAGGCGATCAACTCCTTTTTTCAAAATCTGCTATTTCTTGCTTTAAACCAGATATCCGTCTGTCCAAATCATAATTTTTCCCATCAATGACGGGATACGCCTTTGCCTCTTCCAGTATCTTCAATCGCTTTTCGTGAATTCCTGACTGCCCGTTCTTTTCTCTGATCAAAAGCGCCATTTCCATTGAGACATACCCAACCATCTTATGGGGATATTGCTGGATTAATTCCCTGCTTACTTTTTCACCTGCCTCTTGATCACCGGATCGGCAGTAACACTCTCCAAGCGCCTGCTTGAAGTTATTGACTAATTTATCATCTTCATCAGCAAAGTAGTTTAAAAACTCACTCAGATAATCAATGCCGAATTTTGCATACTCTTTGGAAGTCAAGGAAGCGTTTATCAGGTGCATTTCAAAATCCTGACACCAGTTGAAAAACGACTGCGTGCCAATGAATTGATAATCTATCTCTTCAATAGACCTGTTGGCCAAATCGTAATCATTTTTAAACGTCTCCCAAACCTTCAACCATATACGGCATCCTTTAAAGAGGTCTTTTTCTGATTCTTTATATCCATCTTGCATCCAGTCATCCAACATTTCAACAGAAACCTTGGTCATTTTTTCTTCATCATATAGCCTTTGCCATAGAATGCACCCAGAAAGACCAACAATATCGGCAACGTTCGCATCATGTGATTTTGCCTGTTTTGGCCACAATGCATTAACGGCATCCCAAGCTGAATCTTTTTTTTCACACATGGCAATAAATTGATCTTGATTATAATTTATCCCCTGTTCCGATAACTGTTTAATGAGTTGCTCTGTAGATAGTGTTCTAAAGTGTGAAAGCGTTATCTGGTTATTTATATTTAATTCAGGGCGGCTGGCTAAAAAATCTTGTACATGTTTCTCTGTTGGATCACACATTTTGGCTATAACATATGGCCGGATTCGAATTCCGGAATCTCCCATTTTCCCATCGGCGCCATGGGGAGTTGGTTGAATAAAATCGTCGTTATTCTGATGACTTCTTCCAGTCTGTTGATCTTTAGCCAAACAACATTTTTTATATTTCTTGCCACTACCACATGGGCACGGCGCATTGCGGCCTATTTTCATCGTTTACTCCTAATGCTTAACTATTAATATTTTTATCAAAAAGTATGGTTTTTACTGTTTTGCATATCCAATTTTGTTTAAACTTCAAGCCATAGAATTTTTTAAATTCAAGATCTTCGACTTTAGAAAAGGTTGCGGTAATGGCTCCACCAGCTCAATTCGGAACGCACAGCGTTCCATTTCTCAAAACGCCACTCAGTGAGTGGCGTTTTGAAAAAAGCTGATTTGGACGTTATTCATTTATCAACTTTCCCTTAAATCCTCGCTGCATCATTGGCTTCCAGGTCATTTTGTTTGTCATCCAGCCCTTTGATAAAAAGGAGATAGGTGAACTGCTCAATCACGGTGAGGGGGTTGGTAATGCCCCCTGTCCAGAAAACTTCCCATATTTTATCAACTTTATTCTTTATGTCACCTGTGATCATGAATGTCGTGTTCCTTTTTGTTCTATATCTGGTATAAAAGCTCACCGCCTGAATACCGCTCGTGGTTCGGTTCAATGCCCCTTGCATCCTGGGAAGTCATATAGTCATATGGATGATCATGAGCCATTTTAATTGTCCATTTTCGTCAAGCATGTCAATCTCAACTATTATTGAAATGAATATAGACTTGATGGGCATCTGTCAAACACTTTACAAAAAATGGTAATTTTTATTTACAGGTAAGGATTTCCCATTTTTCGTAAATTTTCAACAAGCTCGGGTATTGAGGATTTACCCTTATCATGTTATAATATGCCTGAATTCAAGCATATATGGGAAAAACAAGATTTTCGAAAACTCCCACCTCTGGAGTAAAAAAATGAATTATCCAAAGATACTGTCAGCAGTAGCGACTGATAGTCGCACTTTATTAATTGAATTCGACAACAAGAAAAAGAGAAAATATGACATAACACCATTGTTAAAAAAAGAGATGTTTTCTCCATTGAAAAACAGTGCATTTTTCAAAGCTGTTAGAGTAGACCAAGGCGGATATGCAGTGGTATGGGACAGCAATATTGATCTCAGCGAATATGAGCTTTGGCGAAATGGACAAGCTGTTTCATAACCCAACGCTCCACCAGACTTCGTATGCCACCCGGATTTCGGGCTTGGTCATAACGTCGGCCATTTTGTGATTGAATTTTAACATGGTATTACTCTTAACTTTGGTGACGGGTTTTTTTCAGTGGTATCAATATCAGCAACACCATGCTGCGACCATCGAAGGGCATCTTTCAGAAATTTCGGCTGATCTGAATTCAGCTCTGGAGAGCAGTGCGGCAGGTTTTGCCACCGCATTACAGCCGATTATCGCTGACAAAGGCATGCGTAGTGCACTGCTTGCGGGTGATACGGATCGCCTCCTGGCGGACTGGCAACCGGTGTTTGATGCCATGCACAAAGACAACCACATCACCCACTTCTACTTTTTCAATCCAACCCGGACCTGCCTCTTGCGGGTCCATAAACCGGAGAAACACGGCGACCTGATCAATCGTTTCACGGCATTGGAGGCTGAGCGTACCGGACAGGCCGCCTCAGGGATTGAACTGGGTCCGCTGGGCACATTTACACTTCGGGTGGTGCAACCGGTTTTTCAGGACGGCAGGCTTCTTGGATACGTTGAGTTGGGTAAAGAAATTGAGGATATCCTGCAGGATCTTCACAAGCGATCTGGAAGCCATCTGGCCCTGGCCATCCGCAAGGAGTATCTGGACAGAAAAACATGGGAAGAGGGCATGAAATTTCTGGAAAGGGAAGCCATCTGGGACCGATTGCACAGCAGCGTTATCATCTATTCATCCCAGATCCGCCTGCCCGAGGTCTTTGCGTCCATGGCGGATCACAATCCTGATGGCGACCATGTCCATCACGATGTCACGCATATCAATCTTGACGGCCGGGATTGGAGCTTTTCTGCCATACCCATGCGGGATGTGTCAGGCAAAGAGGTTGGTGACCTGCTGATCATGCTTGATATCACCGCTGATAAAACGGCATTTACCCGACTGCTGATTCTGGGCGGGACGGTATACGCCACCCTGCTGGCACTGCTGCTGGCATTTGTTTTTGTTCTGCTGCGCCGTACGGATGGGGCCATGGCCTTGCAGCGGACAAAACTGCAAGAGAGCCCGGAATGAATGATTATATATCCAAACCTGTGAGACCTCAGGCTTTGGCAAAAGTCCTGGAAAAATGGCTCATGACCCTGCCAGGGAATGACACCCAGTCATCTGATGATATCGCTGAAGATAGAATTTCATCCCTGACAGTTTTTGATCGAGAGGCTTTGCTCAATAAGCTGATGGATGATGAAGAATTGCTACAGACAGTTATTGCCACGTTTTTAGAGGACCTGCCCAAGCAACTGCTGCGTTCTGCAGAATTCCCTGAATTCAACGCCATTCCTATTCTGGTGGTCTCGGCAACTTTCTCAGGCGAAGAAACCACTCGTATCACAGCAGATCTGGGTGCCAACGCTTTTCTACCCTCACCGGTGGATTTCAGACGATTTATTGAAACGGTAAGATCCCTTTTAAAGAAGGATGAATTACCACAAGACCCATTACGGGTCTTGATTGTAGAGGACAGCAGAACCTTGGCTGGCATGCTCAAGAAAAAATTTAAGCAAAATGGATATCAGGCAGATGTAGCCTCCAACCTGGCTTCCGCATTACGCATAATTGATAAAGAGGTTTTTGATGTGGCAGTCATTGATTATCATCTGCCTGACGGGAAAGGTGACAAACTGCTGACCCGATTTAAAAATTTCCAACCCGACCTTGCCTCTATTATGATGACCACAGACCCCGGACCTAAGCTGGCATTTTCCTGGATGCAGGCAGGAGCGGCCGCTTATGTGCACAAACCGTTTGATCTGGATTATCTTATTGAACTGTGCTCCCGGACCCGAAGAGAAAGATCCCTTCTGCGGATTGAGGCCCTGCTGGAAATGCGGACACAAGAGTTGCAAGAGAGTGAGGCAAGATGGCAGTTTGCGCTTGAAGGTGCCGGGGATGGTGTCTGGGATTGGAACATTATAACGAATCGGGTTTATTTTTCCCGTCAATGGAAAGAGATGCTTGGGTATGATATAAGTGAAATCGGTGAAACATTTGATGAATGGGATTCCAGGGTACACCCGGATGATAAGGTTTCAACCTATGCTGAACTTGACCGCCATCATCGAGGTGAAGTTTCTGTTTACAAGGACGCGCATCGCATTCTGTGTAAAAATGGGTCTTATAAATGGATATTAACCCGAGGGAAAGTGATTGAATGGACGGAAGAGGGGAAACCGTTGCGAATGATCGGAACCCATAGCGATATCTCCGATCAAAAAGAAAAAGAGGCGGAAAGAGAACACCTCATTTCAGAACTCAAGGATGCGCTGGCAGAAGTGAAAACCTTGAGCGGATTATTGCCGATCTGCTCATTTTGCAAGAAAATCCGGGATGATAAAGGATACTGGAACCAGCTTGAAAGTTATATACGGGATCATTCTGAGGCGGAATTCAGCCACAGTATTTGCCGGGACTGTGCGAAGAAGCATTATCCGGACTTTGATTTTCATGAGGATTAATACCCATAACTCTGACTGCCAGGGGGGCCCACAGTAAATTTATCCAACCAAATATCAATGACATCAGGTCGTCGGACAATAAGGAGATCCATCCCATGAACACTCCATTCAGGGATCTTGAGAGGGAAAAGACAGTCCTTAAAGAAAACCGGGAATCCGCCAGCAGGAAGGTTCAAGCTATCCTGGAACCCAGGGGGGATATCGGTTCGTTGAACCTTGGTGATATTATCGACCGGGAGACGTTGCAATCTCTTATGGAGGAGTTTTATAAGCTCACCCACATCCTCAGCGCTGTGCTGGATCATTCCGGGAATATTCTGGTCGCCGTAGGCTGGCAGGATATCTGCACAAAATTCCACAGGTCTCATCCGGACACGTGTAAAAATTGTCTTGAAAGCGACACCCTGCTTTCCAGTGGGGTAGCGGCGGGAACCTTTAAAGCCTACCGTTGCAAAAATAACCTCTGGGACATAGCAACGCCCATTGAGATTGATGGCCGGCATATGGGCAATATCTTTATTGGCCAATTCTTTTATGAAGATGAGTTACCCGATTATGACCTGTTCCGCAGCCAGGCCCGCAAATATGGATTTGACGAGAAGGAATATCTTGCAGCCCTTGATCGGGTGCCACGCATGAGTAAGGAAAAAGTCGATGCCGCCATGACGTTTTTCACCAAACTCGCCGGGATGATTGCATCGTTGAGCTACAGCAATATCAATCTTTCCCGCACACTTTCCCAGCAGGAGTCGGTGCTGCATAAGCTCGGCAAGAGTGAGGCCAAGCTGCGGCAGGCTCAGACCATTGCACAGATGGGCGATTTTACCTGGGATATTGCCACTGGCGCAATCACCTGGTCCGATGGAATGCTTCGGCTATTGCAATATGACAAAACCGAAAACATGGACTATGGCAAAGTTAAAACCCAAATTCATCATCCGGACGATCTGGACCGGGTCACCAGATGGTTAATGGATGGGATTGACTCAGGTGTGGAATATTTAGCGCCACAGGAATATCGCCTGATTCGCAAAGACGGAAAAGCGATTCATGTACAGACCAACGGACAAATTGAATATCAAGAGGGAAAAGCGGTAAAACTGTTTGGTACATGCCTTGATATCACCGAACGTAAACAAGCGGAAACTGTATTACTTGAACGGGATCATTATATCAGCACCATTTTGAACACAACCCAGGAAGGCTTTTGGATACTCGATGCCCAGGGAAAAATCATTGATGTCAACGAGGCATACTGCCGCATGTCTGGCTATACAAAAAATGAGCTTCTGCAATTGAGTATCCCTGATCTGGAGGCCAATGAAAGATCAGACGAAACAGCTGAAAGGATCAAGCGCATTACCGACAACGGATCAGAACGATTCGAAACCCGCCACCGCAGAAAGGACGGCAGCGTCTTTGATGTCGAGATTTCTACAACATGGCAGGGCAGCACGACCCAGAGGTTTATCTGCTTCTGCCATGACATATCCAAGCGCAAAAAGACGGAGGCTCAGCTCCAGCAAGCCCAGAAAATGGAATCCGTGGGACGGCTTGCCGGTGGCGTAGCCCATGACTTCAATAACATGCTGGGGGTCATCCTTGGGCATGCTGAGATGATTATGGAGCAAATGGACGCATCCCAACCGTTCTTTAGCAATCTTCAGGAAATTCAAACCGCTGCGCAGCGGTCTGCAGATCTAACCCGGCAATTATTGGCATTTGCCCGCAAACAGACCATCTCTCCCAAAGTCCTTGATCTGAATAAAACCGTTGAAAGCATGCTCATGATGCTTCGACGTCTTATCGGTGAAAATATCGATCTGGCCTGGGTGCCCGGCAAAAAATTGTGGATGACCCCTATGGATCCCTCCCAGATTGATCAGATATTGGCAAACCTGTGCGTTAATGCCCGGGATGCGATTTCCGACACAGGCAAGCTCACCATCGAAACAGGAACCATTGTCTTTGATGAAAGTTATTGTGCCCAGCATCAGGGGTTTAAACCCGGCGAATATGTACTGCTCGCAGTGAGCGACAACGGCTGCGGTATGGATACAGACACCCAAAACAATATCTTTGAACCCTTTTTTACCACCAAAGGAGTCGGGAAAGGCACTGGTCTTGGGCTTGCGACAGTCTATGGTATAGTCAAACAGAATAACGGTTTCATTAACGTTTACAGTGAACCCGGCCAGGGGACAATATTTAAGATCTATTTGCCCAGGTACAGGGGTCAGACCGATCCAGTGGGTGAAAAAAAATCAGCAGCGCCGCCTGTCCATGGGAATGAAACCATTCTGCTGGTGGAGGATGAATCTGCGATTTTGGACTTGACCACGATGATGCTTCAGCGACTGGGTTATACCGTTCTGGCCGCTTCCACACCGGGAGAAGCCAGCCGTCTGGCCCGGGAACACCTGGGCAAAATTGATCTTCTCATGACCGATGTGGTGATGCCGGAAATGAACGGGCGGGATCTGGCCAAAAATCTTCTGTCCCTTTACCCAAATCTAAAACGCCTTTTCATGTCCGGTTACACAGCCAATGTTATCGCCCATCACGGCGTACTTGATGAAGGCGTACATTTCATACAAAAACCTTTTTCAAAAAAGGATCTGGCGAATATCTTGGAAAAAGTACTGGAAGAATAAAAATATGACTCAGCTTTCGGAGTTGAGTCATTTTTAAAATTAATTCAAGATTAATAATTCCGTCATACTCAAGATAAAAGACATTAAACCGCTCCACAATGATGTCCTTTGGTGAGAAAATAGAGAAAATAGGGGACAGACCACGGTTTTTTCTTGTTTTTCTTTGAAAAACCGTGGTCTGTCCCCTATTTTCCGAGAGCAGATACATTATAAAGGGGCAGAAATCTGAGGCGCTGATCAGGCAATTCTTTGTAAGCACCACTGTAAAAGACGATTCCTTCGGGGCAATTTGGAAATGTTTTCAACATGAGATGAAGGCTTTTCAAACTGCCACCGGCACCTGATTTAACCTCAACGGGATAGATTTTTCCATCACAAACCGTAAGAAAATCCACTTCAGCATTACTGCTTTTCGCCTCCCTGGACCAATAATAAATCTGTGTATCATTCAATGCCAGCAGTTCCTGGGCCACGAACTGCTCTGCCAGCTTTCCCCGGTAAATGGCAAGAAGATTTTCCTGTTTAAATTCCATCTCCACAGGGATCTGACACAATCGCTGGAGTAAACCGATATCCACCATGGCGGTTTTGAATTTTTTGGCATTGGCCGTGGCTCCCAGGGGCAGGCCGGATGGGTTGGCTGCCGGAATTTTCTGTACAAGCCGGGCTTTCATCAGCAACTCAAAGGCTTTTTTGTTGGTTGGGCTTGTGTGGCCCTGGTTCAACCGTGTATATTTGATCTGTTCTCCCACGGCTTGGGCCAGGTTTAAAAATACCGCATCCAGGCAGGTTGTATCCACCCGGGGGGTGTATTTGGCAAAATCGTCCCGGTATGAGTCCAAAATTTCCGATTGCACCTTAAATGCTTCAAGCATGGAGGCGGTGTCACACCAGGTTTGAACACATTCAGGCATGCCCCCCACAAAAAAATAATTTTTTAATTCCCCCAGGATCATCTGCTGGATCTGCGGAGAAACATTGGCCTGACTTTTCATGATATGGGCGGCCATGGGTTCCTTGCCCATGGCAATGAGATATTCGTGGAAGGTCATGGGATAGAGGTTGAGATATTGCAGACGTCCCACGGGAATGGAAATTTCTCCAAAAGCAAATTCCAGCAGAGAGCCTGCCGCAACCACATGAAGTTCAGGCATCTGTTCGTAAAAATAGCGAAGTGCCATGATCGCCCGGGGACATGCCTGGATTTCATCAAAGAAAACAAGGGTTTTACCGGGAATTATCCTTCCCACTGCAAGTTCGAGGTAACCCAGGAGTGTGTCAGGTTCCAGTGATCCTGAAAAATGAACATGAAGATCCCTTCTTTTTTCCAGGTCTATTTTGACAAAATGTTCAAATTCTCCGGCCAGCACATTTTCAACCAGCCATGTTTTGCCCACCTGCCGTGCACCCCTGATAATTAATGGCTTCCGGCGCTTGGCATCCTTCCAGGAGAGCAAGGCGGTTTCCTGCATTCTTTTCATTGTTTTGCCTTTTTTTGTGAGTGAAGGCGTGCTTGTCTAAAAGATATAGTGGTATTATGAAAATATCAATTTAAAAAGTCAAGGGTATTTATTATTTTTAAATTTAAAAATTCCAGAAATTGGTCATAACATCGGCCAGTCATCATAATTTGGTGGGCCGATGGTGTTATCACAGTCCCGCCAGGGCCGAGCTCCCATTTTAGCCAATCTGTATACCCATCTGCCCACTCAAAGGCATCTGCCTCCCGTTTGATAACGGCATCTGCCAAGCATTTCCGGTGGATCTCTTCCCACTCGTCCATTCCGTCAACTTCAACATAAAAATAGGTAATAAAAATAGGGGACAGACCACCTTTTAAAAAAACGTGGTCTGTCCCCTATTTTCCCCACCTTATTTTTCTAACCAAATCCTCATTAAATTCAAATGAAATTTTATTTGATTTCAATGCTCATCTATTATATTATTAATGAATTCAATGGATAAAATTCTTTCCCCCAAAATGGACCAAAGGAGATTATGATGAAACAAAAATTAATGAAAACCGCATCAGCTCTGAATCAGCCCACAGAAGCAATGACCCAGGAATTTTCCAAAAAACGGGATCAGTTGGCTGCCATGGGCAATGAGCAGATGGCCCAGCGACCAGATCTGGAAAAAATGGTGGGGGGTAAAAACCAGCAGATGGCCGAAGACAACAACCGCAATTTTGCCAGATTCATGGAATCCATCTTTAGCGAATATAACCCGGAAGTTCTGGTGGAAACTGTGATGTGGGTGTTCAGATCCTACCGTTCCCACGGGTTTCACACCACCTACTGGGCCGCCAACCTCAACATCTGGGTGGATTTGTTGAAACAGGAACTCTCACAGGAAACCTTTGACGGACTCTATCCATTTTACAACTGGCTGATCGTAAATATACCCATTTTCGTCAAACTCACCGATGAAGACTTTGCTGCCCAGGAACCCCATGCGTAACTCATTGGTGTATATGGAGGATTCACATGATTGATGAAAACCTATACAAAGACTACCTGGACTTTCTTCTTAAAGGACAACGCATGGCCTGCAGCCAGATTGTGCAGCAGCTATTGGACCGAGACATTGACATCACATCCCTTTATACAGATCTGTTCCAGGACAGCCTTTATGAAGTGGGGCGACTCTGGGAATACAACAAAATCTCCGTGGCCAGAGAACACCTTGCCACGGCCATCACCGAAGGGATGCTCAATCTGATCTATCCCAGACTCTTTGAGGCATCTTCAAACAATAAAAACAAAAATGCGGTCATCTCCTGTTCTGCCAACGAATATCACCAGATCGGTGGGAAAATGGCCGCCGACATCTTTGAACTCAACGGCTGGGACGCCCATTTTTTGGGGGCCAACACCCCCATTTATCATCTGCTGGAACATGTCCAGGAGACAAAACCGGATCTGGTGGGATTGTCCGTGAGTGTTTATTTTAACATGCCTCTTTTTAAAACCCAGCTGGAGGCGGTGAGAAGTGATTTTTCACAGGTGGATATTTTTGTGGGGGGCCAGGCTTTTAACTGGGGCGGCATCAACATGTTAAAGGACTATGCCGCCACCCATTATATTCCGTCCCTTGGAATACTTGAAACCGAAATTTCGAAATAGGCGAACAGACCTCATGAAGACAATGGAACGTTCTTCAGCTGGGTGGATCTTTCTCTATTGAGAGGGCTTCTTTATCAGATTCATGAGGGTTTTTGAGATATGAACCGGTGAACCCATTATAAGCGGGGATTGGGCTAAAAGGTGTTACCATGTCGAGCGGAGACAACGTTGCAATTCCGCAAATTTGATCACTTTTTCCGGGTGGCTTTAGATTGATGCGCCCTTCCAAGACAATTTCAAACCGGATAAGTCTACAAGTGTTGACCTAAAATTCAACCTATAATTATAATGCTTTAGGCGTGAACAAGAAGCCGCTATGCATATTAATAACCTGCATCCATGGCAGGTCATACGTTTCTCCGCCAGCCAACATAAACGGACTTTTACCAACATTTTTGGCACCTGACATAAAAGGTACAAAGTTTCTGATATTTGCCATTGCTTTAAAAAGAAGTTGAGTGTGTGCCTTGTCCCTGAAACTTTCGACCTGCTTTAATTTGCGTTTAACGATTTTTAGAAAATTATCCACGATTGATGTTGAGATGGTAATTCCGCTTCTCTGCTTATGAGAAGTGTAGTGAACCTGATTCAGGGCTTCTTCAAGCCTGTTCTATGATTTTCGTACCAGCTATATGCCTCATCAATGTCGTGGTGCGCTTCTGGTGCAATTATAAGTTCAGCGACCATAATGGCTCCGAACTCTATGTTTAACCTCGTCCCATGAAAGCCCTGAAGTTGGTTTACTCATCAAATTTGCCTTTCGACGAGCCAACTCTTTCTTTTGCCATTCATGCAAAGGAACATCTGAAGGCGAAGCTGCCAAATCATCCCAGAGATCTTGCACCAGCTGTAACTTCTCTGGTGGGCTTAAATCAAATATAGAAATACTATTTAAATTCATTATCACACTCTCCTTTATACTATCGGCCTTTAGGCCGTAAAACCCAATGCTTTAGCTTTGGGATATAAGCCTTAATTTAGCTATTTTTCGGGAAAATCCACTTTAACTAAGGATACAGTAAAAATCCATCTATTACAAAATATACACGGATTTAAAATAATAGCGACAACACATAAGGATAATCAAATGATTTTTTTTGAGTCAAGATACAAAGTATCAGGGCAAATATCCTGCTCATGGGGCCAAGCAACAGTGCCGGGCCATGACGAACACGGTTAAGATAATGCTCATCTTTATGCAGTTCAATCCATGCCTGTAGTGCTAATTGTTCTGCTCCAGCAGCCAATCACTGGCAGTTCTAATTTCAAGCCATTCCGGAAACAGATCCATGGGCACATCTATTTCTCCGGCTATCAACAAACTGCGGCAATTTTTAATCCGTTTTCCGGCTTTCTCCAACCCATTGATCTCCCGTTTTAAATTATCCCGATGGATAATATCTGCAACTTGGATCAGCATGGGTTGCTGCATATCAGGAAAAACAACAAAATCACATTCATACCCATTTTTTAAAAAGAAAACAGATTCCGTCCCTCTACGAATCCCTGCAAAAACAAGATTTTCAAGGCGTTTGCCCCGATCTTCGGAAAAGGCATATCTGATGGCAGAGGCAATTCCGTTATCATAAAGATAAATCTTTTTGTTGCTCATTTCCCGTTTCACCACGGCTGGTGCATATTTTTCCACATAGGTTACCATGTAGATGGAAAAGATTTGATCCATCAAGCGGTAAATGGAATCCTTTCCGATCTTTATCCCCCTGGATTTCAACTCATTATACAATTTATTGACGGAGAATTCCTTTGTAAAGGAGCCAATAAGGCGTTTAATAAGATATTTAAGAATGGATGCATCGGTGATCTCATATCTATCCATTAGATCCCGGTAAAGCATGACATTAAAATATTCCTGTAAAATGTTTGCTTTAAATCGGGTATCCACGCCAACCAGTTCCGGATATCCACCCCAGACAAGATATTCATCAAAACGATTTTGAATTTTTGCACGGTTTTGTGTGGAATGGCGATCCCTGGAATCAATACCGTGAAAGGATAAAAATTCCAAAAAAGATAAAGGCATGATTTCAAAAGAGAGGCTTCGCCCCCGCAGCGAAGTGGCAATTTCCTTTGACAGCATTTTTGCATTAGAACCGGTAAGAAAAATTTTTCTGGTCACTGTGTCATACAGGCGGCGGACATACTTTTCCCAGTTTGGAATTTCCTGAATTTCATCAAAAAAGACATATATATCATCTAATTTTTGATCAGGGTAAAGTTCAAAATAGGCACCCAGTATTCGATCATAATCAGTGTCCAAATCCAATCGTTCATCTTCAAAGTTAATATATAATATCTGTTCTCTTTTTACACCACTTTTTTCAAGATTTGCCATGAGTTGAAAAAGATACCATGTCTTCCCCGCCCTGCGTGGCCCAATAATGGTTATGATCTTGTCCAGATCAAGAGGAACTTCCAAATGTCGCTGCTTAAAAGGGGGTAGGGATCTTAAATGAAAATCTTTGATTATTGTTTTCAATACTTGATTCATACGGCTATTTTCCTTAATTAAAGGACAGTATTGATAATAATATACCTATAGTAGCGGAAAATATCAACACCATTGTGCATCACTACCTTGTCCGCTGAACCTGCACAGCCATGGGTTAAAATGGCCCGCTGAAGAATAGACACGCATAACCTCCAAATATTCGATATGCGCTGTCAAAAATGGCCGAGCTTAGAACCAAGGCCCCATAAGGCATCTTGAGATGATAGTTGTGAATTACAGTAAGTGCTTTCAGTTATTGAGCACTTAATCAATGCATTCCATGGTGTAAAAGGTTCTTCAGCTGGATGGATCCGTCTATATTGAGAGGGCTTCTTTAACACTTTTTCCAATATCGTTCAATCCATAAGGCTTCTTTATATATTGGCTTGCGCCCAGGGCCATCATTTCCTTAACCCGGGATGTTTCTGAAAATCCACTGGCAATGATTGCCCTTTGATCCGATCGGATTTTGATAATTCTTTTGTAGGTTTCAAGGCCATCAATACCTGTATCCATAATCATGTCCAGGAGGAGTAGATCCACATTGGTGGTTTTAATAAATTCCA
>Ga0208900_1000629_pt1 | contig 21641 bp, 19 predicted proteins | sample AntAceMetag02UKK_FD_184763 | JGI IMG/M metagenome (GOLD analysis project Ga0208900, IMG submission 184763) | Saline lake microbial communities from Ace Lake, Antarctica - Antarctic Ace Lake Metagenome 02UKK (SPAdes) (version 2) | ecosystem: Environmental > Aquatic > Non-marine Saline and... | reverse complement strand
ATATTGTTAGAATATGGCTGAAGAGCAGGATCACATCAAGTTGGAAGCCTCCTGGAAAAAGGAACTCTTGCCGGAGTTCCATCAACCCTACATGAGGTCATTGCAGACCTTTCTTGCCCGGGAAAAACGGGCGGGCAAGGAGATTTATCCCAGAGGAGAGGATATGTTCAATGCCTTTAATCTCACCCCCTTTGACAAGGTGAAGGTGGTGATTCTGGGCCAGGACCCCTACCATGGACCAGGCCAGGCCCATGGGCTCTGTTTTTCTGTGTTACCTGGGGTGCCGGTGCCGCCGTCTCTTCTCAACATCTACAAAGAGATCCATAGAGACCTTGGGATTCTTCCCCCCTGTCATGGCCACCTGGTCTCCTGGGCAAGGCAAGGGGTGTTGCTTCTCAACAGTGTTTTGAGCGTTGAAAAAAAAAGGGCCGGTTCCCACCAGAAACAGGGATGGGAGCAGTTCACGAACCGGGCGGTTACCCTTTTGAACCAGGGGCATGAAGGACTGGTGTTTCTGCTGTGGGGAAACTATGCCCAGAACAAGGGACAGTTCATCGACACCCGTCGTCACTTGGTCCTCAAGTCTGCCCATCCCTCACCGTTCTCGGCCCATCGGGGATTTTTGGGCAACGGTCATTTCTCCCGCCTCAATCAGTACCTGGCGGGCCAGGGAAAAAAGGAGATTGACTGGCGATTGCCAGAATCATAGAAGAGGCTCATCAAAAAAAACGGACATTTTTTGATAAAAAGGCGGGTTTACATTGTACGAAAAGATTATCTACCCAGAAAAAAAGCTTAACCCGAAACTGCCTCCGGTTATGAGGGGATCTGGGAAATAAAGGCTGGCGGGGCATGCTTTCAGCCCCCCACCGCCATATCAGCCAGTCCTTCGGCATCCAGGATGGAAATGATCCCCCGATCTACGCCAATGAGACCTTCTCCGGACATTTTATTAAAAATTCGGGACAGGGTTTCCGGGGTGGTACCCAACAGGCCTGCCAGCTGATTTTTGGACACCGGAAGGGTGACCACAGATAGGTTACTTTGCTCCTTTGTTAATACCCCGAGATAGGATGCCAGCCGGGCTGGCACCTCTTTTAAGGCCAGATTTTCCACCATCACTGTGAATTCCCGCAGGCGCATGGACAACACCGCCAGCATATTCAATGCAAGGGAGGGGTTGGCTGTGATGTGGGCAATAAAGTCCTTTCTCGGGAAAAAAATCAGGGTGGAAGTCATCACTGCCTGGGCTGTGGCGGGGAAATTTTTTCCGGTGAACACCGGGACCTCCCCAAAGGGTTTACCCGGCCCATAGATATGAAGAATCTGCTCTTTCCCCCCGAAGGAGAGTTTGAATATTTTTACCTTACCTGTTTCAATAATGTAAAACCCGTCCCCCACATCCCCTTCGTTGAAAATCAACTCCCCTTTTTTATACTCTTTTTGATGGGAAATGCTTGTAATATCTGAAAGTTCTTTCCGATCTAAACCGCTGAACAATGGGATGCTACGTATTTTTTTGACGGTGGTATCCATTGTTAATAAATCTTTATTTGTCAATTGCATCATCCTTTTGTATGAAAAACGAAAGTCAGAGGTAAGCAACTAAGGTATTCTAAAATTTCATTAATGTTGTTATGTGCATTAAAAAAGACCTGTGTCAAGGGAAAGGAAACTTGATCAGCAATTCTTACCTTCACTGAAAATCCGGGCTTTCCGATAAAATACGAAATGTGTATGTTTTATTTTATACTGATTGGCGCAGGTGTCCTTCATAGGCGTTATGATTTACCATGGCGATGAAAAAGGGCGGTATTACATTTTCAGGGATGTTTCTTTCCGATATTATTGCCATAGATCTCCAGTTTCAGATTGGCTGGCATCTGTTTCTATGATAGACTCCGCCCAAAGTTCTGGAATAATAATATTTTTCATTTTTGTTATGGCAGCCGATTTTTCTTTTGAGTGTACCCTTTTTAGATTAGCCCGGGGGAAATAGCCTGAAAAACCCTTCTCAATACCTCGTCCCAAACTCCTTTCTAAGAGTTGAGAGGGATAAAATATTGCAAAAAGGGTACACTCTTTTTTTTTTGCCCATCTGTCAGGGGGGTACTGTCAGCCGAGTTTTAAGCCTGTGGGAAAAGAAAGAATGGCTGAAAACCAGGAAGGGACAGATCATTATTATTTGAGCCGCATGAAATAGTAGAATTTTCAAAACAGATTTAGCCTTGATATTGATATTGTTTTGTTTTTTAAAGAAGAGAAAAAGGAAAAAAATGCTTCGAGTATTTGACCAGGCCATTGTGACTCCCAATCAATTTGTCGTTACCCTGGAACTGGTTCCAGGGCGTCAATCCACAGGAAGATCCGTTGACACCATTGTGGGTATTGCCAAAGATGCATTTGATGACGGCCGGATTTCAGCGGTTTCCATCACCGATAATCCCGGAGGCAATCCCTCCCTGAGCCCGGATGTCCTTGGCCATGAAATTTTTCGATACGGCATGGATGTCATTGTCCATTTCGCCTGCCGGGATATGAACCGGGTGGGTATGGAGAGCCGTGCCCTGCAATTGGCACGCATGGGCATAAAAAACATCCTGGCCGTTACCGGTGATTATGCCGGAAAGGGATACGGCGGCCAGGGAAAACCGGTGTTTGATTTTGACTCGGTCATTCTCACGGCCATGTTAAAAAAACTCAATGAGCGCCTGGAGGCTGGCGGTGACCCCGATGGGTTTTTCACCGGATGTGCCATTTCACCCTTTAAGACCACCTTGTCTGAATGTGAGGCTCAGTACCGCAAACTTGATCTCAAGGTCCAGGCCGGTGCCTCCTTTATCATCACCCAGCTGGGATACAATGCAGATAAATTTTCAGAACTTCTCATCAACAATCAAAATAAAGGCATAGATCTTCCCACCATGGCCTCTGTTTATCTTTTAAGCCCCCGGGCAGCAAGGGCCATGAACAGAGGTCGGGTGCCCGGTGTCCATGTATCGGACGATCTTTTCAACACCATTGTCAAAGAGTGGGAGGTTCCCCGGGAGGGCTTGAAAATGGCCATTGAACGAACGGCAAAGCTGGGGGTCATTTTAAAGGGCTTAGGGTATCGGGGCATTCACATCGGTGGGGTTCATAAAAATTTTAATACCGTGGGAAACATACTGAACCGAATGGATGAAATTGAACATAACTGGCAGGATTACCTGGCGGAGTTTAAAGATCACAATCATGGTTATTATTACCTTTTTGCCCAGGAAATAAATAAGGTAAAAACGCCCACTGCAAAGCAGAAAATGACGGCAGCCCTCAGTGATCATATCCCCTACTTTATCTTAAAAAGTGCCCATGGAATCTTTTTCACCCGGAATTCTCTATCAGCCCCACTTTACTTGTGCATGGCCAGTTTTATCGACCAGCATAATCTCTCATGGCTGGTGAAATTGTTTCTTGAAGATCCCTTAAAAAAACTATTTCTTTCCTGCCAGAGTTGTGGAGATTGTGCCATCCAGCACATTGGGTTCCAGTGTCCAGAATCGGGATGTCCCAAACACACCAGAAACGGTGCCTGTGGCGGTTCCCGGGACGGGCACTGTGAGGTCAATCCCGAAAACTGGTGTATCTGGGTTCGTGCCCATCGACGATATAGACGGCAAGGGGAGGAAAACCAATTGTCATGTGAGTTTGTTTCACCACGATTATGGGCCTTAAATCACACGTCTTCATGGATTAATTATCATTTGAACCGTGATCACCAGGCACAGAAATGACGGATGCCGCATGATCCGCTTGAACCAGATCGGGATATTTTTCCACAAGGCCAAGGTCCCCCATGATCAGATACATGCAGGGAATTACCAGAAGTACCATGACGGTACTGGCCATGAGCCCGAAGGTGGTGCTCACCACAAGGGGAATCAATATCTGGGCCTGCAGACTTTTTTCAAACAACAATGGCAGAAGACCTGCAATGGTGGTGGATGATGTCAGAATCACCGCCCTGAATCTTTCCCGGCTTGCCCGGGCAGCAGCGGTGTGAATGCTCATCCCCTCTTTTCCTGCCTGTTTCAGAAAAATGACCAGCAGGATGGAATCATTGACCACCACCCCTCCAAGCGCAATAAACCCCAGCAGGCTGGGCATGCTGAAGGGAATTCCCATCAGGGCATGGCCCCAGATGACCCCGATGAGGGAAAAAGGAATGGCCAGCATGACGATGAGGGGTTCCGTGTATGACCTGAACTGAAAACTGAGCAGTAAAAAAATACCGATGAACCCCATCCCCATGGATGCCAGCATGGACGTTCGGGCGGTGTTGGTTTCCTTGAGTGAACCGTCGATGGTGAGTTTTATATCTGGATAGGCTTCATGAAATTCATTGAGATATGTCTTGTCAAAAAGGGTGATGAGTTCATTGGTGTTGAGTTGACGGGTATCCACATCCCCGCGCAGGGTAACGGCCCGCATGCCGTTGTGACGGGCGATTCTTGCCCATCCCTTTTCCTCTTTCCATTCCATCACTGCCTTTAAGGGAACCTGTCTGCCTTGGGCCGTGACTAACTTGAAGTCTTCAATGTCCTGAAGGCTGCTGCGGCTCACTCCGGCCAATCTTACCTGGATTTCATAGGCTTCAGATCCCACCTGGATTTCATCGGCCTCAAGTCCCTGGAAGGCCGCCCGGAGCTGCTTTGCTGCGTCAGTGGCATCAATACCGAGGCCATGGGCCTCCTGGCGTATCCGCATACGCAATTCGGGTTTTCCGAGTCGCAAATCATCGGCCAGGTTGACCACGCCCTGAAACTGAGCAAACCAGATCTTCAAATCGGTTACGGCCTGCTTCATTTGATCAAGATTTTTGCCCCGCAGTCGTAACTCAATGGGCTGCCCCCCGGGACCAAACCACGGTTTACTCAGGTTCAGGCTCATTACATCGGGCAGGCTTCCAATTTCGCTTCGCCAGAAGGCAAGATATTCGTCGATGGTGCCGGATCGTTTTTCGGCGGTGAGCAGGTCAACGGTGATGGTGGCCACATGGGGTCCATTTTCAAAACTGTCCGTATTCAAATTGTACTGAACATAGGTGTTTCGGACCAGGTCCCGGGTTTCCGGCTGGATTTCCTTGAATTTCAGGTTGGTCCGATCAAGGGCTGCCATAATTTGGTTCACCACTGTCTGTGTCCGTTTCAGGGGGGTGCCCTGGGGCATCAGCAACCGGGCCACAATCACATCCCCTTCCATATCCGGAAAGCCTTGGAATTTTATTTTTCCGGATGCCAGCATTCCAATGGAAAGAATAAACAGGCCCAGGATAACACCCAGAAAGGGGTATCTCCATCTCAATAAAACGTCTATGGTCTGGCCCAGAAGGCGATCCCTCATCCAGTTAAAAAAAAGATCAAACCGGTCCCGCAACACAGATTGTCTGTCTGAAGCTGGCCGGTTCATGGCATGGTGGAGATGGGCAGGCAGAATCCAGAACGCTTCAACCAGGCTGACGGCCAGAACCAGGATGAGCATCAGGGGAACCACTTTAAGGACATTTCCAATCTGACCATGGATAAAGGCCAGCGGGCCCAGAATACAGATGGTGGAAATAAAAGAGGAAATAACCCCCGCCGCAACTTCCCGGGTTCCGTCTATTGCCGCTACAAGGGGAGGTTTTCCGTTGCGGCGGTGAACCATTATATTCTCGGCAATGACAATGGCGTCATCCATGATCAATCCCAGCGCCATGAGCATCCCCACCATGGTGAACATGTTGATGGTCAACCCGGTAAGGGGGATAAGAAAAAAGGCACCCAGAAAAGAGACGGGCAGGCCCATGGTCACCCAGAACGAAATACGGATATTAAAAAAGAGCCACATGGTTGCAAATACCAGCACCAACCCTTGGATTCCGTTGATGATGAGCATATTCAGGCGATCTTTTAAAATAGTTGTTTCATCCTGGGTAATGATCAATTCCATCTGGGGATGACGTATTTTTTCATCTTTAACAAAGGCTTTTACCTTTTCGGCCACCCGAATGGCATCCTGTGTATTTGATTTTTCAATTTTCAAAAGCGCTATCTGACTGTCCCGGGCCATGATTTTATCTTCATCATGCTCAAACATATCCTGGATGTTGGCAATGTCCCCCAGACGGATGATTCCACCATTTTCTGTGTCGATAACAATCAGATTTTCAAGAGTATCGGGGGTACGCCGTTGATCCACAAGTCGAAGCAGGATATCCCGCTCACGGGTTTCCAGGATTCCCAGAGGCATATCTCTGTTTCGGGAGGCGATGCGCTCTGCCACCTGGGCCGCACTGATCCCCAGGCTTTGCAATGCCCCATCGTAAAGGGAAATCCGGATCTGGTGATCAGAAAATCCTTCTATGGTGATCAGGGAGATTCCGGCTTCCTTTAATCTGTCTTTAAGATCTTCGGCATAGGCCTTGAGATCGGGCCGGGCCATGGGGCCTGAAACCAACAATGACAGAACCGGATCATTCCGTCCCAATTCCGTTATAATGGGTTTTTCAACCGGGTCGGGAAAATTATCAATGGCGTCAATGCCTGTTTCAATGTCTCGCAAAAAGGTCTGAATATCACCTTTTTCATCCATTTCAACCACAATCAGGGCCATTCCTTCCCTGGAATCCACCCGGATTTCTTTTACAAAACTGATCCCGTCAATGGCGTCTTCCACTCGGCGGCCGATCACCTCTTCCACCTCCTGGGCCGTGGCACCGGCATAGCGGATACGAATTTCAACCTCGCTGGGGGCAAAATGGGGCTGGGTTTCCCTGAGTATTCGGGAGGTGGATAGGGCACCGGCAATGAGGAAGGCCACCATCAACAGGTTGGCAGCCGTGGGATGCCGGGTAAAAAAACGAATCATTGCGCCACCTCTCCGGCCTGGCTTTCGGCCTTTATTTCTTGTTCAAGGGGCGCATCAACCATGGGTATGACTTTCATCCCGATAATGGCAGGCATGGGATCTGAGACCACAACCATCTCCCCCTGTGACAGGCCGGACTGAATCACGGCCACTTCTGATTGAAAAAAATCCACCTGAACTTCTCTCTTTTGAAGTCTGTTTTCTGAATCTACAATAAAGACGCTTTGATTGTGCACCGCCGATCTGGGAATGACCAGACGGTCTTTCTGTAGCGCCCCCTGAAGTTCAACCCGGCAAAACATGCCATCAGTCAAAGGAGGGCGAATGCCGGGAATTGCTTTTTCATAGGGCTTATCCACCGCAACCACCACCCGAATTTCCCGGGTTTGAAGATCCAGGGACTCCCGCCACCGATCTATCCGTCCATGCCATTGGACGGACCAGTCACCGCTTTTGAGACGAACCAGGACCGTCATTTTATGAAACAGGGTTTTAAAGGTATCTGGATTTATCCCGGACTGTAATTGCCTTACTTTTTGTTCATCCAACAGCGTTCGAAAGGTGTCCATTGAAAATCGGGCCTCAATTTCAGTGAGCCCGGTGGCGTGGGCCTTGAACAAAAATTGACCGGCCCGCACAAACTGTCCGGCATCCATGTTTACATCATCCAGACGACAGTCCATGGGGGCCTTTATGGTGGTTTTAGATAGATCAATTTCAGCCTGACTGAGATGGGTTTTATTCACGATCAGCGCAGACTTCAGTGCTTTTTCCTTTGACGGGATCAGGGCCAGAGTGTTTTTTAAGCGCTGAACTGCCTGCTGTTGTTGAAGTAATGTCCGTTGTTCCCGGTCCACTGCGTCCCGGGAGGCGGCATTGCCTTTCAATAACTGTCGGGTTCGTTCAAATGATTTTGTGGCCAGCACCAGAGAGGCATCTTCGATGGTCATCAATTTCTTTGTGTTTTTTCTGGTTTCAGCAAGTTCTTGCAATCCGGCCCTGATCTCTTCAATATTGGCCTCCAGGCGGGCGATGGTGAGATGGTTTTCTTTTGGGTCAATCTGGATCAATACCGTGTGGGCCGGGATCATTTCTCCCGATTTAAGTCGGGGATGTATGGACAAAACGGTCCCCTGAACCTCTGAAATAGCCTCCCAAATTTTGCCGGGCCGGGCAACACCAAACCCAATGGCCCGGGGAACCAGTCCCACAGAAGCGGTCCTGATGACCCGGAGGGGGGTGACGGATTCTTTAACCGGTTTTTTAATCGGACCGGGCCTGTGCGTGACCAGATATCCCACCAGTAGAACAGCGGCCACAACCGGCAGGAGGGTCAATATCCCTTTGAATATTTTTTTTGTAATGTTTTTTTGGGTCATGGCGTTGCTTAATCACCCTTTTTTTCAGTCATCGTTTATAATTATTTTCTCGTCAGTCATGAGTTTTCCAATTTTCCACCACATAATGTGTTCCATTCAAATCGAAACGAAAACATGTGGTATCAAAAATGAGAACTTGGGACTCATGAGCTATTTTTATAATCCGGGAAAATATCAGTTTCAAATTCTGACAGGCTGCTTTTTTGCTATTTAGAGCACCTCAAGAGGATATAAAAAATCATCGAAGTGCTCGTTTTGACATGATTATTTAAACCCTTGTTCTTTGTGCTTTTGTGCGATGGCATCTGCCAGATTGTCCAACGCATCAAACACCTCTTTTGTGGGAACACCTTTGCAGAGGACAGGTTCTATAACCTCCACCTTGAGGTTGGGAATCATTCCTGCCAGGGTTTCCACGGTCTTGCCGCCCCATCCATAAGATCCAATAATAGAAAGAAATTTTGTGTTGGGCCGAAGGGCATTCGCCAGAAAAGCGGCATAGGCGGCATAAGGATGGGGACCGGCCAGGATGGTGGGGGTTCCCACCACAATGGTGCCAGCATCCACCAGAGCCATGGCCAGCTTGCCAATATCGGTTACTGCCAGGTTAAACTGCTCCACCCTGACCCCTCTGTCCACCAGGGAAGCCACAAGATGTTCCACCATGAGCCTTGTGCTTTCGTGCATGGATACATAGGGCAAAACTACGGTATTGCAGGGAGCACCCAACGTCCATTCTTTATACGCATCCAGTATAAAGGATGCATCGGGAAATACCTGCCCATGGCCGGGGGCAATCATTTCTATCTCGTAAGGGGCAAGCTTTTCCATATTCTTTTTTATGATGTTTCTAAAGGGCATCATGATTTCGGCAAAATATCGTTTGGCTGCCTCATACACCCGCCCCTGGTCCGTAACAAAAAGGTCGCTTGAAGCAATATGGGAACCAAAAAAATCACAACTGAACAGGATTTTATCCTCTTCAAGATAAGTCACCATGGTTTCAGGCCAGTGGACCCAGGGGGTAAAAATAAATTTCAGGGTCTTATCACCAAGGGACAATGTTTCTCCATCTTCAATGGATATGAAAATATCCTCAGGGATTTCCAAAAGATCCATGAGGATGCCTTTGGCCTTGGGGGTAGATATAAGCTTTGCATTAGGATATTTTTTAAGAACCTGGCAAATCATCCCGGAATGATCCTGTTCCGCATGACTGGAGATTATGTAATCAATATTCTCAATACCCTCAAGCTGAGCCATGAATTCATTACCCATTGGCGGATCCACCGTGTCTATCAAAGCTGTTTTCTCACTTCCTTTAATGAGATAGGCGTTATAGCTGGTTCCGTCGGGAAGAGGAACCAGTGCATCAAACAGCCGATTGTCCCAGTCCACTGAACCCATCCAGAAAATCTGTTCTTTGATTTTTCTTACGTTCATGTTGAATCTCCTTTGATTGTTACGGTTTCATGAGTTGCAAGTTCTCATTATTTTGAGCCAACCTTTCTTCTCTCACAGGTTTTGGCTTTGCAAATGAGCATATTCTAACAAAGATATAATTCATAAAAATTGATCTACGTCAATTAATTTGAATAATCAGTCGGTAAAAAATTAGGCTACCCATTTAAGACGGGATATTTTTCAGGCTTTTTATGTGGATAATTAGCTTTCACCCCCCTAAAATCAAGGTTGCTAAGACGCTTGATTTTAAAGGCTGTCCCGCCTTAAGTGGGTAGCCCTGGCTTTGGTATATATTTACGCCGGACAGGTTGTGGTATATATGCCATCTTGTGCAACAGATCTACTAAATTTGCCAGATTGGCCTCTATTATTGTCCAAGCCCATGGGAGCAGGACTACGGTGGGCACTACCGTGGGTAAAGGAACCACATTTACTGTTTGCCTGCCAATTACCCAGAAGCCGAATACCACCTCGTGCCGGGTGCGAACGTGATGATGACATCAAATTCACCTCAAAAAAAACGTAATGAAAAATAAAATAATTAGCCCTTGATAATGATACTGAAATTCAATATCATGTTGATATGAATCAAAAACACACAAAAACGTTGGAAGCTATTTTTTCACATCCAACACCAAATAATCTTGAATGGCGAAAGATTGAGGCTTTGTTTGTAGCTTTAAAAGCAGAGGTTATTGAGGGCAATGGTTCACGTGTGTCTTTTATCATTAATAATGAAAAAGGTGATTTTCACAGACCACACCCCGGTAAAGAGGCAAAGCGATATCAAGTAAAAAATGCCAGAGAATTCTTAATTAAGGCAGAGGTGACAATATGAATACACTAAATTATAAAGGCTATACCGCAAAAATTGAATTCGATCCAGATGATAGTATTTTATTTGGAAATATTATTGGTATCCGTGATACTGTTGGGTTTCATGGGGAATCTGTCAGTGAATTAAAGAATGCTTTTCATGAAGCCGTTGATTTTTATCTTGAGAGTTGTGAAAAAGCTGAAAGAGAGCCGAACAAACCTTTTTCAGGTAAATTTGTAATTAGAGTAGATTCTTCGTTGCATAGTGAAATTGCTATTGCAGCTGTTAATGCAGGAAAAAGCCTTAATAGATGGGTGACAGATACACTTGAGCAGGTGGTTCATGCTCATTGATAAGTACCCACACATATGTTTTTTGATATTACACAGACATATTCCAAGCGCATTGAGTAGATGCTCTTCGCTGCGGTCTGAATAGCATATTCTTTTAATATTTTCATTAATCCTATTATATGGTATGAAATACTATTAATTAAGTTGTTTAATGCGATACTTCATTACCCAACAAGCATGAATGTGGATTGGCAGGTTGCGACCAACTGAGGCTTCTCCGCAGTAATAAATTGGCATACGTTTTAAGGCAAAGTTTCGCTGCAGCTAATGATACAATTTAAGATTCTTATTTCTAATTTTGAACAGCGCTTAAAAATGCATCCTTTTTTCTTCACCTTCCATGTTCCATCCTTCTTGATGCACCAAGGCATTAATAAGAAAATAGTTTAAAAGGCATTTGATTGAGCCGGAAACCATTTTGAAACAACGGCAATGGCATCCTTACCAAGCCACTGGGTTGACAGGAACTGTGGGATAAGGGTTTATGAGAGAGGGTAGCCTTGATTAAAGTGTCTGTTTAATATGAGCGAGTATAATGGTGATATTATCCTTGCCTCCAAAGGATAGTGCTGCATCCATCAAGGCCGTTATTTTTTGTTTCAAATCACTGTCAGTATTTAAAATTTTTATCATTAAATCGTGTGCCACCATTTTATAAAGACCATCTGTAACCAAAACAATTACATCATTCTTTTTAACCTTGAACTTACCGGTATCAGGTTCACACATTCCATATCCCAGACATTGATCAAGAATTTTTTGTGAATAATGTCCCTTGGCATCCTCCGGTTTTAGTTCACCTTCCTCAACAAGCGCTTTGGCCAGCGTCTGATCTTTTGTGATCTGGATGAGTTTACCATTCCTTAAAACGTAAAACCGGCTGTCTCCTATATTCACCCAGTGGATCATATCATTTTTCAAAATCGTACAAACCAGGGTTGTTGCCATATATGTCAAACTGGGATGATTTTCAGCTTTTTTATAAATAAATATATCAAGATCTCTGGCAAATTTATCAAGAAATTCTGACTCGTTGCCTTCAGGTAAATTGTTTAGAGTTGCCAGTCTGCCCTTGGCCAGTTCAGCGGCAACATCACTGGAAACGTCTCCCCCTAATCCATCTGCAACCCCAAGCAGCAGGGCATTATCATTCATGTTTCTTACAAAGTAGCGATCCTCATTGGTTTTTAAGACAAGACCGGTATGGGTGCAGGCGACAACGTCTATATTTTTTATTCCCAAGGTTATCTGGTCATTTTTGGCATGAACTTGTTTATAGAATTCACATTTTCTACAGTTTTGAAATTCTTTTGCAAAAGTCCCTGATGCGCTTCCTTTGCAGGCGCTTCCAGCTACAAGCCAACAACTTCGCCCAGCATTTATGCCATCATTCATAGCATTAAATGAGGGGTCTGATGCCGCAGGGCAGACATCATTCTCCTGTTCCGGCCCCCTGCCGCATTTCATATATTCCCAGCAATTGACTTTGTTTCTGTTCATGAAAACCCTTTCTCACTTTTTAACAATTGGACAGCTTCCATCATATTTGTAAACCTTTGGGCAGGATCTATTTTACAGGCTTTTACAATAAACTGATTTAGACCCCAGGGAAGGTCTGGAACGATTTGTCTTGGGTCTGGTATTTCTTTTTCACAACGCATTTTGGTAAAAAGTGCCGAATCTTTTTCCGGATAAGGCCTTTGACCGGTAACCATTTCAAAAGCAGAAATTCCCAGCGAGTATATCTCACTTTGCAAACTGGCTCTTTTGCCTTCTAATAATTCAGGCGCAAGATAAAGATATGCACCGTCAAAAATGTCATCCTCTTCATGGATGGAACAGGCAAGGCCAAAATCCACCAGCTTTACCCTGTCATTTTCCACAATCATCAGATTACCCGGGTTAATATCTTTGTGCAGGATGCCGCTGCAATATGCATAGTGAATCGCCTGGCAGGTCTGGATAAGATAATTGATGGCCATATGAGGAGATATTGTTTTATGCCGTTGGATGATTTCCATAATGGATTCACCCTCAAGATACTCCATGATAATAAATATAGTCCGGTATCGCTCCACCATATCATATACCTTGATAATATTTTCATGGGCCAGCATGTCCACAATGTGAGCTTCTTTTTTGAGTTTCTCAAGAAAATCCGAGTCCAGAACCATGTGGTGCCGCATCATCTTTATGGCAACAGGGTTTCCGGATACCAGATTTTTTCCCTTATACACAATGCTGTATCCGCCCCGGCCGATAATCTCTGTTGTCAGGTAGTTGCCGATGGTCCGATAGGATGTCGGCCTTTTTGAATCAAAGCGGTCTGCAACAATTTCGGTTAAAAATTCCCAAAGATCCGGATCATTTTCCGGTATGTCTTCAAATTCTGATTTTTTGATGACCCAGGCATCAATCTCACTTTCCGCTTCTACATGGGCCAGACTCGGTTCTCCGGTAAACAAAGCACTCATATTTACAAGATCCCCTTCGCTGCGATGATCTACCGGGTAAAGATCGCCATTTTTTTCCACCAGCACAATACAGGCTCCATGTCTGATAATATACGCCTCATCCATTTCTTTACCCTGAAACACAAACCGTTTACCAGGTGGGATAATGATCCGCTTCAACTGCTTTAGAAAGGAGGATTCATTTTGCCGGCAATGGACAAATCTCAAAAATTTAGTTCTAAGGTTTCGCGTGCCCTCTTGGGCAAGAACCATGTGGTAAAAATCACATTCCCTGCACTTTTCTCGTTTATCCATATAGTGACCCTGCTGATCACCGAGACAAAGTGTGCCTGGAACCGCCCAGCAGAACCGGCCCGCATTCTTACCGGAATTGATGCTTGAAAAGCTTTGGTCCGACGCCGCAGGACAAATTTTGCCCAGCCCGGCATTCGCGCCTCCGGGCTCCAATCCGCACCCCATGTATTCCCAACAATTTAGCCGTTTATTGCTCATAATTTTTTAATTTCGGAAATTAATTCTTTCATTTTTTGAAGCCGGGAAAGATTCTCACTGATAATTTGTTTTGTGTTATACCCGGCTTCTTCTTCATCAAATTGGTTCTTTAATTGACTTTTTTCATCTTCGGACAATTCGGTTTCAGCCATGGAAAAAAACAAATGATTCTCTCTGAAGATATGCCGTTTCAAAATTGAAATATAAACGACAAGGTTCTCCAAAAGTGTTGTTGTGGCGATTTCACTGCATGTTTCATATCCCTTGAGAGACGCTTCTATTTTCTTTATACACCGCCGATTTAACTCATGCTGATAACGCAAAGATCCTATTTCAAGATCAATATTACCCTCTTTTTTGGACGCCAGAAAGCTGAACAAAAGATATTCTTCTTTATAATGATGCAGCTCATCTGCATACTCCTTAAAAAAAAGAACAGCTATTTTAAAAAATTCCACTGACGGTTGACGGTTTTGTTCCAGAACATCCCTTGCCTTTTCCAAATAGTTGATCCCTTGGAGGATATGGGCATGTTCTTGAGTTAATCTTGATAAAACATCCATGGCAATTAGGCTCCTTTCCCTATCTTTTGATAGTTTTACAACCAGAACTCCGGATATTTTCGATTTTTTGCCATATTATTAATGATCAAGGCAACTATCAACATGATCACCACACCAACTCCCACAGGGATCAATAAATATAAAAATCCCAGGTCGTGTATTTTGTCACTGCCGATCACGGCTATCAATGCTGTTGCCCCACCCGGTGGATGAAGCGTCTGTGTAAAGTGCATCACGGCAATGGCGGTTGCAACGGAAAACGCCGCAGCAAACCATGGATAGGGATAAAATAATTGATAGGAAGCCACACCAATAAAAGCGGACAACAGGTGTCCCCCCACCAAATTTCGTGGTTGGGCAAGAGGACTTCTGACTGCACCGTAAATCAACACAGCAGAGGCACCAAAGGACCCGATTATATATACAAAATCATTCCCGGGGAAATAGTTGTAATTCAACCAGGCAATGGGTGTGATACCGAGAAAAGCACCTATCCAGGACCAGAATATTTCTATGGAACTCACTTTGGGTGGTCGACGTCCGCCACAATGCAACTGAAACTCATATTTTCCCTCGCTTTGGTATTGGTTTTTTCCCCTTTATCATAAGATCTACCACCCTGGACACATCAATTATCTGGACCCATCAATTATGACGAGTGGCCAAGGTTATGGTCAAGCCAATCACACTAATCCGCGAAGAGCCATTATTAATACTGATTTTAAATATGTTAACATATATCTGTCTAATAGATACCTGAATATAATCACCAAATCATTGACTTAGATCAAGTAATTTTATTTCAAAATTTGATATTCAAATCATCATGCCGATAATTTAATACGGCATAGCTCTTGCCAAATTGACGGGCAATTGGCAAAATGAAATTACAACACAGGCGCATTTAAGAGCTATGCATCATCAGAGATACGCCAATTCAGTTCCATTGATCAAATTGATCCCGAAAAAATGCAAAATAATGATTGTGATGATACAACAACTTAAAGACCAAGAAATTCGCATGCAGGATTCACAAAAAATAATAGGAGACTGAAAATGCCAATTCCGGGAAATCTGTTGACGACTGCAATGGCAGTCATGCCACACACCAATATTGATAAGGCTCTGGAGACAGCGTTGAGCATGGACGTTCCATTCTGGCCACAGCTACCCAGATACAGCTATTATGAAGACATGTATGTTCAGGCTGCAGAACATTTTCCAGGTATCCTTCTGGATATGGATAAAAAAACATTACGGTTTTCCATGAATAAATATAAATTAGTTTAAAGGAACCTGCAGGGCTTTTCAAATATAAATATTATGTGTAAAGTAGTAAACGTGATAATCGAACATTTTCCAAATAACGCCCATGCCCTATCGGGCACAACGAAGATTGAAAATGGCATTATGCCGCCCCCCCCCGACTGGCAATGGGCCCGGCCCGGAACCGTAGACGGCCCAATTGGCCGGTTCCTATTACCCATCGGGAGGGGGCTCTGCTGAGGCTACTTGGACACTTCATTTTCATATAAAGCGTATTTCAAAAAATTATTTCAAAAATTATGAATCATATCAACCCAAAACTTAGGAGACAGACAATGAAAGTATTAAAACTTACCGAAACAAATGAATTTAAGCCGGGAGCGATGAAGCGGTTCTTTTTGGTTGAAACTTCAGAATTTTTTAAAATTATCAACTTTAACCTTGATGCCGGGGTTACATTCCCTGTGCACTCCCATGATCTGGACGGAGAACTATCCATTCAGGTGCTTGAAGGAAAAGGCTGGTTTTTAGGAGAAAATGATACCAAAATCCCAGCGAATACCGGGGATATTCTGGTATCTGAGATACGAGAACCTCATGGTGTTATGTCGGAGACAAAAATGCGAATCATCGTCACAATTGCCCCGCCTATTTGATGAAGCGTACCGATCCCAAGGGACACGGTGGATTAAAAACTTCTGAGTCCCTTAGTCTATCAGAGACTGTCCGAATCAAGGATAGAGACCCTGTTGCGGCCAGATTCTTTGGACATATATAAGGCCTGGTCGGACCGGATAATCAAAGACAGTTCCGTATTACCTTCCTCGGGAACCATAACCGCAACGCCAACGCTCACCGTCACACAATGATGCACAGCGGAAAACCCGTGGGGGATAGACAGTTCTTCTATGTTTTTACGAATGGCTTCAGCAATCAGTAATGCACCTTCCCGGCCGGTATTCGGAAGTAAAACGGCAAACTCTTCTCCTCCATATCGAGCCACGAAATCCCGGGGCCTTTTCGTGGATCGTTTGATGGACTGGGCAACCTGAAAAAGACACACATCCCCCTGGGAATGACCGTAATGATCATTATAATTTTTGAAAAAGTCGATATCTATCATTATCAGCGAAAGTTCCGACCTGTAACGCATGGATGATTTCCACTGCCTGACCAGGGCTTCATCCAGTCCCCGGCGATTATTAATTTCCGTAAGGCCGTCAATGCGAGCCATTTTTTCGAGCATATCGGTCTTGCGTTTCAGGTTCAGATGGTTGTTGATTCTGGTTTTTGTCACTGCAAGATTGAAGGGTTTCCGGATATAATCAATGGCTCCCAACCGCAACCCCTTTTCCTCATACTGGTCAGCATCCATGGCAGTAACGAATATAATGGGAATATCTTTGGTCTTTTCATCATCTTTTAAAATTTTGCAGACCTCAAATCCATCCATCCCCGGCATCATGATATCCAGCAAAATAAGGTCGGGTAGAAACTTGAAAGCCCTTTCCAGTGCCTTTTTTCCATCCTTTGCCACAATGACTTTATGCTCGCCTCCCACAGCGTCCATCAAAGCGCGGATGTTTTCTGGATGATCGTCTACAATCAGCAATTTACATTGTGAATCATCAGTTGTCATATCTTTCCATTCTCCAATTGCTGAGCAATATTTTTAATTCGACCCATGGCACTTTCAATTTCAAAATTGTCCATGTCCTTCTGCAATGCCCTAAAGCCTTCCTGGTAACGAGTTTTATCCAGCAATTTTCTTAATTCTTCCATCAGTTGGTGTGCCTTCCCGGTGTCGGATTCCAGGCATTGTTCCAGCTCCCCCAGTATTTCAGAGACATGATCCGGATTGACTATAGTCTTCAAGGACCGGGAGCATGGTGGCGCATCCTGACCATGCATATCTGTCAGGGTTTCGGGCTGCTGATCCTGTTTTGCCAGGCAAACTGAAAATGAAAAAGTGCTGCCCCGGCCGGGTTCACTTTGTACTTCCATGGAACCTTGCATGAGTTCAACCAGGTTTTTACAGATGGCAAGTCCCAGACCTGTCCCACCGTACTTTCTGGTGGTGGAATAATCGGCCTGGTTGAATGATTCAAAAATTTTTCCCATCTGCTCCCGGGTCAGGCCGATTCCGGTATCTCTGACATCAATTGTCATGCACATGCCATGGTCTTCATCATGGCTCCGGACACGGAACAGGATTTCTCCTTCATCGGTGAATTTCACCGCATTGCTGCCCAGGTTCAATAATATCTGACCCAGCCTTAAGGGATCACCCATCAGATGTGTGGGCATGTCGGGGGCCATATCCAAAATGAGCGCGACATCCTTTTCTTCGGCCTTTAGTGAAATGGTGCTGATCACATCGGTCAGGACACACTTTAGATCAAAGGGCGTGTTTTCAACCTTTAATTTGCCAGCCTCTATTTTTGAGAAATCCAGAATATCATTGATGATACCCAACAAGGAATTGGAAGCGCAGTTGATCCGATCCAAATAATAAGACTGCTGGGTAGTCAATTTCGACTTCAAGGCCAGGTTGGAAAAACCAATGATGGCGTTCATGGGCGTGCGGATTTCGTGACTCATTGTGGCCAGGAATCTGCTCTTGGCCTCGTTGGCCCCCTTCGCTGCGGCACTTTCCCGTTCAGCCGTCTCCTTTTCCTTTCTCTCCATGACATCCAGTGCAGAGCCTTCCATCATGATGATTTCTCCCCTAAGGTCAAGGATGGCACGGATGGAAATTGAAACGATGATGATCTTCTTGTTTTTATGGATCATAGAGGTTTCATAATCCACGAGCTGGGATTGATCCTGCAAAATTTTCAGAATTGTTTCCAAGACTCCTGGATCGGTGTATATGCCCGAAATCATGTGATTTAATGAATCCGTAAGATCCTCTGGACAATCATACCCCAGCATTGCGGCCATGGCCGGATTAAGTTGAAGGATTGTCCCGTCGGGCTTGATCTGAAAAATACCTTCCACGGCGTTTTCGAAAATATCACGGTATTTTTTTTCGGATGTTCGAAGCAATCCTTCTGATCGGTGCAGCTCCACCATGCGTTGTTCCAGGGCTGCCATGGTCCGCTTCAATTTTTCCACCATGACGTTGAATGTTCGACTCAGATGACCTATTTCATCCTGACTTGAAATATCTATCTTTTGGTTTAAATCACCGTTTCCGATTTTCTCTGCATGGAGACTCAGCTGTCGGATGGGTCTGACAATGGTACCCACAAGGGGGATTGAAAGAATTATCCCCAGCACCAGAAAGGCAATCCCTGTTCCCGCAGCCTGATATGTAAGTCGTTCCATTCTTTTTTCAAGGGAGACAAGGGAAAAATCAATCAGGGCCGTTCCCCAACTTATACCCATTATCTGGATATCCCCCAACACACGAAAGGCATGACCATTTTTTTCATGAACACGGATGATTTCCCCGGAATTCAGGCCCCTTTTTTCAAGACAAAGAGACTCTTGCAACTGATTGTCATGCCTGGCATCAAGGGTGCTGAGGACAAGCCCTTTGCTGTTTATCAAAAGCACGTTCATGACATCAGGCTCGTTTTGCGCTATATCCTGAACAAAATCATCCAGGGATTTACGATCAATGTATGTTTCCAGGGTTTCGGTATCAAAGATTGTGATTGCGTATTTACATTTTTCCAGCAGGGAACGAAGAAGCGTTTCTGAATGCCGGGCCTTTTCCTCCGCTAAAATATTCCTGGTTTCACGAACATTCAAAAGGGTGCTGATGGTCAGCCCTGAAAAAAAAAGGAGAATGGCAAAAAGAAATATTTTTCGATAAATGGAATTCAACAAGATAGACCTGCCTTGTCAATGGGAGTCGGCCCATGCAGTTTCCAGCCTCGCCTTGGGATACTGGCTGTATAGATATTTCACCCTGTTGGTGGCCATTTTGTCGTAGGAAAAATAGCGATGGTGGCAATATGTACACTTCCCGGCGATTTGCCGGAATTGTGCATTGGCTTTCTCCGGTGTTGGGCCGGTGGCAAGAAATCTGGCAAATTGACGGGACATCTCAATTTCTTCCTTGAGCAAGATCGAAAAATCAGGGGTATTGTCCTTGATCGGTACATGGAAAGTGGCTGAGCTATCAATGCGCAAACCGTCAATCAGCCTTGCGTAGCTGTCGGACGCACCCTTGATATCACCGCGCTGCAATTGCCTGTCGGCTTGCAGCATGGACGCCTCAACCAGCCCTGCGCCGGTGAGATGCTTGAAAAACTCCGACATCGCTGCAATGGCGTAAGACGCTCCCTTGGGGTCCTTTCCGCCAAGAATCACCGCATTTCCAGTCCCGCCAAAAGCATGGGGTATGACTTCAATGGCACCGTATTGTGCCGCCTTTTGCCTTCATCCATCAGCCTTTTTACCAACTCGTTTTCATAAATTTGTGGCAAGGAAACTCCTGAGTCTTTAGCTCAGGGGTTGTTGACTTCTGCCAGCCACAAAGTAAATTTTCCGTTAAAATTACCATGTTTTGCCAGATTACACACTGAGAAATCAACAATCATGGATTTATCTCTGGATTGCCGGCATGACAGGTAGATATCCAGGGGCCACTTTTCAATGGCCAGATTCTGTTCAAGGGCTTTTATAAGCTCCTTTTGCCAGGCGTTTCCCGGTGACACCAGGATTCTCACAGTTCCATTAACAATAATTTCGGGAAGTGAAGGGCTTGATCTGGTTTCGGTCTGAAGTCTATTGCCATTGCCCCCATTTGATTCATTGTCTGTAGGGTGGGAAACCACGAGACAACGACAATTTTTTACTGTTTGTTTGAGCACACAATAAAAATCCGGGTAAAAAGGGGTGCATAAATCCATCACATGTACCTGGCATAACGCCATGTCTTTACCTTTACAATCATAGAGTCCTGGTGACGAATATGTCACATGTGATAGAAGTAAAATAGACAGGCCACATATCCATGATAATAAAAAAGGAAGATAAATTTTGGATATGGATTCATTGTGTTTTCGACCGTTTTTATCCATTGGCTTTGTCGTCCATAAATCCTGTATCCTGACCTGAATATTTATTTTAATATAAACTGCCACGGGCAGACCGTATTCTGGACCCGGCCTGCCCACAACGAAGATTGAAAGTTTGCCGGGACTTTCATATAAAAAAAGCAGGTACTGGGTACTGGATTTGGCGCACCTTACTTTTTCAATTTTCGTTGTGGCAGAGATCTACTACCATGTAGGTTGATATAAAAGTGCCGCACCGGAGTGCCGATAACAGACCCCCCGGCGGGCGGGCGGTCCGGCCCATTCGAGCCCAAAGGCGATCATATATCAACGATATATATTCATTGAATACTGAAAAACATATGTGTGGGTACTTAACCACATCGGTGTTTGGTCTTCGTGATGTTCTGGGCAATATCCAAAAGTAATGATCTCCCCCCTGGTAAATCCTATTGAAAATGTTTCAGCACAGGGGATGAACTGATAATATAGTATACATTGCCCTTTTCCCTATCCAGCTTTTCGCCCAATACCTCAAGGGTGCTGTTGAGTTTCACTGTGGCCAGAATATCCAGGCCTTTTTTCTGCGACTTTGCCTCCTGAAACTGCTGAGAAGAGATTTTTCCTTTGATATCATAGGCCCAGTAAACAATTTTATCATGGGCCGAGGTGGTGGGTTCATCATAGTCCATGAAAAGTGAGCCCACAAGGTCGTGAACCGCCTGCCCGGACACATCGTTAAATTTTTCGAACAACAGCATGACCCGGTGGGTGGCGGCATCTGCCACCACGCTCAGGTTGCCGTCCATGAATTTGTATGTTCCCGGCGTGGCTCCTTCCACCAGGTGGGAGACAGCCGTTTCCTCCTGGGCAGGGGTGAGGGGGGCACCCAGGGTATATCCATTGCGGCCCAGATGGAGGGAAAGCACCTGA
>Ga0208900_1000628_pt1 | contig 21707 bp, 18 predicted proteins | sample AntAceMetag02UKK_FD_184763 | JGI IMG/M metagenome (GOLD analysis project Ga0208900, IMG submission 184763) | Saline lake microbial communities from Ace Lake, Antarctica - Antarctic Ace Lake Metagenome 02UKK (SPAdes) (version 2) | ecosystem: Environmental > Aquatic > Non-marine Saline and... | reverse complement strand
GCAAATATTTCTCGGGAAGAGTTGCGCCCTTTTTTTTCTGATTTTTTTCGATTATGCTTTAAAAGTAACACGTCAAAATTCTCGAATATATACACTATCGAATCTTTATGAACACGCTTGTTTTAGGTCTAAACCGTCATCATCGGTCATTGGTATAGTATTATTCCACCTGACCCCCTTTTTGTATGCAAGAAACATGCATATTCCCAATGTCTCTTTCTGCCAGGCGAGCGACGGTGGAAATACGGAGTTGCAGATGGGACATTACTGGTCAAAAAGGGTTAAGCGGTCGCCAACGTGTAGCGGTATGCCGCAATAAACCCGATACAGGCAACGGAAACCCAGAAAAGTCGGCGGCCTGCCAAGATCTGCACAATCATTCTCATCACTCTGATAGTACAGGCATATTCATTAAGAATGCCTTTATCGAGCTGTCATGAACGGCCATAGAAAAAGATCACATATGACCTTTTGATCATATATAGCCTTTATTTCGATTTTTCTGGTGTTTAAATGGAAAAGATAATAACGGATTATCTGAAGGATTGTTCATACTATACAGAAGGATGGGTCATGCTTGGTCGAAGGTCAAAGACCTGGCACGGAAATTGAATATAAAAATGAATAAAGCAAAGGACAGTGGAATAACACTGCTTTCCTTAAAATGAGTTTCAACATATTTATAATCTGCGTTTATTTTCAAATTGCACGACTGGTAATCATTAAAGATCATATGTAGTTAACCATACTATAAGGAAGGGAATATTATGAACAAGAATATTGAAAAACTAAAAGCGGACATTGAGCAATTACGGGATGAAATCAAATTAAAGGCCCACCTGGGTAAAGCAGAAACCAAAGAGGGGCTACCCATCTAAGCCGGGGCAATCTGTAAAATCAGTGACGTGGATAGCGTTGATATGCAGGGTCAGCAAGGCTAAAAATTGTCCCGCTTTAGACGGGCAGCCATAAAGTTTACTCCGCTTGGATTGTCGATCAATCCTCGCGTAAATTAAAACTCAACACCAAAAAAGGAGATTAAAAATGAAAAGTCTCATCACCACCGGAGTGGGTCGCACAAGCATCGTTCTCGTATTATGCCTTTTCTTTGGTTTCACCTTGCCAACCAATGCGTTGTCTAATGAACAATACCAGATTTCCAGGGAGATAAAGGCTTCGGTCCCCCTTTCACCGGACCAATTTTTTGAAGTTGTTTTTCTGACAACCCGCACAGTTTTTCATACTTTGGAAGCTGCTACTGCCCTTGAATTAGAAGACACGCAAGGGGCTTTGGAAGAAACCAAAAAGGCTCGTGCCTTGATCGCTGTGGTGGACAAAATGCTACCGGAAACAAATATTACAATCCAGGTCGAGGATGATCAAGGAAGCGTTTTATATGATGACATTCGCAACGTTCAGATCCGGGAAATTCCGATTTACCAAGGTATGACGAATGTCCAGGTAGTCCGGCCGATTATTAAATTTAGAAAGCAGCAAGAGGTTACAGAAGAGTATAAAACAGATTATAACATGGATATCTTCTCACAAGTGTGGGTAGATATTCGATATTTCGAAGGTCGGCTAATCGGAGCTCAAGCATATTTGAAGGCAAATAAGACCGATGAGGCTTACAATACCTTGGCGGAAGCGCTTAATATCGGTGTCCGTATTGAATATGCCGAGGCTGTCAGAGAGTATGCGGATGCGGTCCGCTATTTGGTCTTGGCCACCAACCAGGCTGAGGCTGGCGACGCCAAGGGGGCGGCGAAGAGTCTGAAAAAGGCCGGAAAGAGCCTTTCCAAATACGCGAAAAACGAGTCCATGGCGGATGACCCGAATGTTCAAGCGTTTCTTAAGGATCTCAAAACGATGGAAGATGAAATGGGTTCAGTCGCAAAACCAGGAAAAATTCGTGCGCTCTGGTATAAGCTATTTAAAGGACAGCCGCGGACCTGATGGAAATTTATCCTGGAATGTCCGTTAATAATGTAATGACAACCCCCAACTTTTGCTTATAATTATGGCTCATCACGGATTTGTGTGAAAATTCATAGTGTCCAATGCGTTAACACTGAGAATTGCGCACCACAATCTATCCCAATCACACTAATCCGCGAAGACCCAAAAAGCTATATCCAGGTTCAAGTAACCATCCAAATCTGTTTGTTACCGGCACTGAAGCGGTATAATGCCGCCAGAGGACTGCCCGTGGACATTTGACAAAAGATCTGATTGTATTACTTTTGGTTTTATTGATAAAAAATCATGGAGAAAAAATATGAATCCTGAAAAACTTACAGTCAAATTCCAAGAAATGATCCATTCCGCCCAGGCTCTGGCCCAAAAATATCAACACACCGCCATTGACCCCCTGCACCTGTTGCGGGTGATGCTGGAGGATCGCCAAGGGGTGTCTTCATCCATAATTGCTAAGATAGGGGGCAATCTGGATGGGTTGCTGGGAGCCCTGGACAGTGCTTTGACAAGTCAGGCCAAGATAACGGGTGCCGCAGCCCAGATTTATTTGTCCCGGGAGGCCCAGGCCCTTTTTGACATTGCATTTAAAGAGGCCGATAAGATGAAGGATCAGTATGTCAGCCTGGAACATCTGCTGCTTGCCATGGCCGACACCCGGGGAACCTGCGCTGACATTTTAAAATCCCATGGTATCTCAAGGGACGGTATCTTAAAGGTGCTCCGGGAGATCCGGGGTAACCAGACCATCACCGATCAGAATCCCGAAGAAAAGTACCAGGCCCTGGAAAAATTCGGGCGCAACCTCACCGATCTTGCCCGCGCAGGAAAGCTGGATCCGGTGATCGGCCGGGATGAGGAGATCCGCCGTATCGTCCAGGTGCTCTCCCGGAGGCGCAAGAACAACCCCGTACTCATTGGCGAGCCCGGGGTGGGCAAGACTGCCATTGTGGAGGGCCTGGCCCAGCGTATCGTGGAGGGGGATGTATCTGAAAGCCTCAAAAACCGCAGGGTCATTGCCCTGGACATGGGTGCCATGCTGGCCGGTGCCAAGTTTCGGGGGGAGTTTGAAGACCGGCTCAAGGCCGTATTAAAAGAGGTGGAAGACTCCGAAGGTGATATCGTGCTTTTCATTGACGAGCTTCACACCGTGGTGGGGGCCGGAGCCGCTGAAGGGTCTGTGGATGCCTCCAATATGCTTAAACCCGCCCTGGCCCGGGGAACTTTGCGCTGTGTGGGGGCCACCACTCTGGACGAGTACCGAAAATATATCGAAAAAGATGCGGCCCTGGAGCGGCGCTTCCAGCCCGTGCTGGCCGCCGAGCCCACGGTGGAAGATACCATCTCCATCCTCCGGGGACTCAAGGAAAAGTACGAGGTGCACCATGGGGTTCGCATCAAGGATTCCGCCATTGTGGCGGCAGCCACCTTGTCCCACCGTTACATTGCCGACCGGTTTTTGCCAGACAAGGCCATTGATTTGATAGATGAGGCGGCGTCCCGGCTGCGCATTGAGATTGACAGCATGCCCATGGTCATTGATGAGGTTCAACGCCGTATCACCCAGGCAGAAATTGAACGCCAGGCCCTGAAAAAGGAAAAGGATGACGTCTCCCGGGAGCGGCTCTCAAAGCTTGATAAATCCCTGGCCAGCATGAAAGAAGAGATACAGCCCATGAAGCTGCACTGGAAAATGGAAAAAGGGCTCATTCAGGAGATCAGCGCCATCCGGGAACAGATGGACCAGGCCCAGACCCAGGCCCAGGTGGCTGAGCGGGAAGGGGATCTGGCCAAAGTCGCCCAGATCCGTTATGGCACCATTGAAACCCTGCAAAAATCCCTGGCCGCCAAGAAAGCCGAGCTGGATAGCGCCCAGAAGGAACTTCGCATGCTCAAAGAAGATGTGGAAGAGTCCGACATTGCCGACGTGGTGTCTGCCTGGACCGGCATCCCGGTGTCCCGCATGTTAAAGGGGGAGCAGGAGAAGCTGGTGGAGATGGAGTCCCACATCAAAAAACGTGTCATCGGCCAGACAAAGGCCATTGATGCCGTGTCCAACGCTGTGCGCCGGGCCCGGTCCGGTTTGCAGTCTCCAGATCGTCCCATTGGCACCTTTATCTTCATGGGCCCCACCGGGGTGGGTAAAACCGAACTTGCCAAGGCCCTGGCCGAGTTTATTTTTGATTCCCAGTCTGCCATGGTGCGTATTGACATGTCTGAATACATGGAAAAACATTCTGTGGCACGGCTTATTGGTGCCCCTCCGGGGTATGTGGGGTATGATGAAGGCGGAGCGCTCACCGAGGCTGTTCGGCGCAGGCCCTACGCTGTGTTGCTCTTTGACGAGATTGAAAAGGCCCACCCCGATGTGTTCAACGTGCTGCTCCAGGTACTGGATGATGGCCGCATGACCGATGGTCATGGCCGCACCGTGGATTTCACCAACACCATCATCATCATGACCTCCAATGTGGGTTCCCGGTTCATCCAGGAGGCATCTGGCATCTCATCGGACACCGGTTACATCGGTGCACTGGATCATAATGAAAGAACCGGCCAATTCCAGGATGATGCCGTTGATGCCGGAGACCTGCAGGGAAAAATCGGCACTGACTCCACAAGGGTAGAAAAAGACCAGATGCTCCAGGCCGCCATTGCCCGGGCACTTAAAGAAGCCTTTAGGCCCGAGTTTCTCAACCGCATCGACGAGATCATCACCTTCCAGAATCTCACCCTGGAAGACATAAAGGCCATTGCCGACATTCAGATCCGTCAGCTCAACGCCCGGCTGGCTTTGCGCAAGATCCACATAACCCTGGACGAGGCAGCCAAGACATCCCTGGCCCAATGCGGCTACGACCCGGCCTTTGGTGCCCGGCCCCTGAAACGGGCTATCCAGCAACAGTTGGAAAACCCCCTGGCCCTGGCCCTTCTAAACGGCACCATCAAGGACGGCCAGTCCTTACAGGTGGTGGGGTCTGACCAAGATAACCAACTTGAATTTAAAGAGATATTGTGAGATATATTGTAAATATTCGGTTTGGGAATGTAACTGTTTGGACAGTGCCTTTTCTCGACCCGCTCAAACGGTTCCGTGCCACCGTGGTCTGCTCCGGTGAATCACTCGTTATCAGACTGGCTTCGATTCTCATGGAAGGTGAACCTCTTTTAAATCCTACCCATGCGGGCGAAGATAAAATAAAAAGGAGCTGCCATGAAAAACCATACAAACAACACGATCATCATCGCCATTGATATTGATGATTTCCTCACCAGTATGGAAACAAAAGAGCTACGCAAGAAAGAATGGCTTGATCCTGTTCATCACAGTGAAAACCATTTTATTATGGCTGAATTCAAGCATCATGATCGTCTGCACCAGGTAGAAAATGTGTTGACTCCAGGGTGTATAGAATTTTTTCGTTTTCTCTTTGAACATGACAATATCCGACCGGCTTTTTTCAGTGCGGGAATTCGTGCCCGAAATGTCGACCTTGCAAAAAAGATCGTTCAGAAAGCTGTTGATGCCGGTGGTGATCCCACATGGTTGAATCGTTATGATGTCTATTCCCGTGAAGACTGTTTTGATACCGAAAGGCTTCATTTTAATATAGATACGGATATGAGGCCACAAAGATCATTAAATCTGAAGATGGGGAACGGGCAACAAAGTTTATTGCCATCCGATGCCCTGAAAACGGACACGCACCTTAGAGACGTACCGGTGATTTTCATCAGCGCATTGGGTGAGGTGGAAGACAAGGTGAAGGGATTTTCAGCCGGGGGAGTGGATTATATCAACAAACCGTTTCAGATGGAAGAGGTTCTGGTCCGGGTCAAAACACACCTGACACTGAAAAATCTCACAAAGGAGCTAAAAGAAAAAAACACCCGTCTTCAGCAATCCAACGAGGCACTCCAAGGCGCATTGGATGAAATAAAAACCCTCAGAGGAATTATACCCATCTGTTGTCACTGCAAAAAAATCCGTGATGATAAAGGATATTGGGAACAGATTGACGCTTATATTTCTGAGATGTGACGCTGGTATTTTTTGAAATCAAGCGGAAAAAGTCAAAAAACCTGGGTCATGTGTCGCTGGATCTGAAAAAATTTCGTTATGGTGACATGGATGGCAAGACGGACGACACAAAAATATTGGAAACATTGAAAAATGAATTCATGAACTTACCTGAAATCAAAAACAGGCTTCTTCAGCGCCAGAAAGAGATGAAAAATATTGGAAAAGAATTGGTAAAAATAAAAAGTCAAAAAGATGCGTTAATGACGTCACCTGTAATCGGTTCCAAGGTGGGTAGAAATGAACCTTGCCCTTGCGGATCGGGTAAAAAATTTAAAAAGTGCTGTTATTAATTTAGTTTGGAAGGATATGTGCGGTTTGAATTTAATAATTCCACGTTCATATCAGACAATACCATCAATCCCAACGTTTTCAAGGTTCTCAAGCTCGTTGATAATCAATGAAATATCCTTTTTTTTGTGAAGAATACTGCCATGTTGCGGTGCGATTCGTTCAATGGGAATATTTTTTATGGTCTCCATGGCAAACCGCAGTGATTTATTGCAGGGAAATATCTCTTTATGAAAAGTCAGAATGTCTGTGATGGGGCACTCTGCCACTTGATTGGGACACGCTTCTCGGTCATTGCAGGAATAGCAGGTCTGGTTCAGTTTTAAAAACAGATCCCACTGGCTGGCATAACTGCCAAACAGATCACTGCTGAAAAGGGTTTTTGTTTTTTTGTCATAGGTGACAAAACTGCCGGGGCTGTGGCAATAGGGCGTGGCGTGGAAGTCAAGTATCCGCCCGTTGAGATTCAGTGAATACCCATGGCTCTGGATGGACTCCAGGCGGGGATGATTTTCCCGGCTGATATAAAAGGAGATAAAGGTATTATTCTTTTTTTCAGATATGATTTTCAGGTCGGGATTGTCAATCATATCAATAAAGTTGGGCATTGAACCGCATAAATCGGGATCGTAGTGCTGGTATATGAGGCTACTGATGTTTTGGGGATCAATTCCAGTTTGTAGAATTTTCATCATCACCACGGAAAAATCCGTTCGGCTGCCACTGTCGATCAATATGGCACGGTCCCCCTGGGTGACAAGGTACGGGTTGCAGGTCATGTTGGATGCTTCATCCCGGAATCCCACCCAATAGATGCCTTCTGCCACCTGGATCGGGCGGTCATATTTATTTTCATTGGTCATTTGAATGCCCCTTTAATTGTCTGTTTTGTTGGCTACCAGTCATAAACTGGGATAGTTTCAATTATTATTTTATTTGTAAGGCCCAGTTCATAGGTTTTTTTAAATCCTCATGGTTAAAAAGTGTCCCGCTTTATGTTGGTATCCGTTTTGTTTGTTTTTCACGGATGGCAAAATAGGCGTTCATATTTTTTTTGTGTTTCAGTGCAATGGGGCCCCTGCTTTCAAATTCAAAATGAGTTTCAGCAAGTCTGTAAGTGGTTTCTGATACATTTATTTTGTCTTTTTCCCCGGCGGATTCAAACCGGGACGCAATATTTACACCATCCCCAAATACATCAAACTGCATGCGTTCCTTCCCCACGACACCGGCCATGACCTGTCCAGAGTGGATACCCACCCGCATGTGGAAGGGATGTTGGGAGGTTAAATTAAACGTTTCTATGGAGTTCAGCATTGCAAAGGCCGCTTTGATGGCTTTTATGGCATGATTTTCGTAAGGTGCGGGGGCACCGAAGATTGCCATGTATGCATCCCCAATGGTTTTAATTTTTGTTCCCTTGAATTTGTTTGTATTGATATCAAATTCAGTAAAAATAGTGTTCAGTGTCTCCACCAAAACAGATTCTTCCATTACTTCTGACAGGGCTGTAAATTCCACAAAATCAGTAAAGAGAATTGTGCAGTTATAGGGCCGTGGTTGAAAGTGACCCTGGAGTTTTAATTCTTCTGCAACGGTTTCCGGCAGGGTGTTCTTGAGCAGAGCATCCACCTTTTTTTCCAGCAACACATAATTTTGAATTAATCTTTTTAGAAACCGTTTTTGCAGGGCATCGTCGTCAATGGTGGCAAGGGATTCCAAATTGTTTTTTAGAAGGATATTGCTGGAGATGTCTTCCGGGTGGGACTTTATCCATTCATATATTATTTTATTTTTCAATGGGATTCTCCAAGTTTTGCCCGCAAGTAGTGGTGGCAATTTCAGGTGTTTTGCCTTTACCTTGTATGGTTTCCCTGCCATTGTATCAGTGACAAAGGGTGTTTTCAAATTCGTTTTCATTTTACCACATTAATATTACAAAGAACGTCAAAAGACAACATGGACAGTAAATATTGGGCCAGCACCCATATTTACCTATTGGGGCCTGCTTGCACAACATTTGTATACTACGCAGTTCCCGGCATCCGTGACCTGCCTTTTTTCAAACAATGCCAATCAGTTTCTGCCCGTGGATGGCCTTGCTGATGTGGGAGAGTATACCTCTAAGAAAATCTTGGAGTTGGTTGGTGGTGTGGGGTGAAAAATACATTGGGGTATTGTCAGCCTTGGTAGTGCTGCAATCTGGTGTATTTTTCTGATTATAAGGGCTTTGAGGTAATTTTGTATCTGATCGGGTACTTTGAGGTCAAGTTCAGTTAGAAAAATATAAAAAGTTTCCGATCAGGTACTTTTTCTTGTGTTTTGCGGAATAAATTGATAGAAGTGTCTGATCGAAAACTTTTATTATGGATGATAAGATGAAACCTTCAACAAAAATTAAAAATCCTAAAGAATTAGGGCAGTATCTTCTCAAAGAGCGTAAAAATCTCAAGTTGACTCAAAAAGAAATATCAGAGTTTGCTGATATTGGTAGAAAGTTTATTATAGAGGTTGAAAAGGGTAAAACCACAGCTCAACTTGGAAAAATTTTTGAATTACTGAACAGCCTTGGGCTTGAACTGCATCTCATCAAACGTGGAGATGGTTGATTTTGGAAACTTTGAATGTTTTTTTTGAGCAAACAAAAGTCGGTTCTCTAAGTATTAACCACAGAAGGCTATTTTCATTTCAATATTCTGAAAAATGGATTACATCGCCGGATGTTTTTCAAATATCTATTTCTCTGCCATTGCAGGAAAAGTCTTTTTCTAATGACAATGTGAAAGCTTTTTTTTCAAATTTATTGCCAGAATCTTCAGTGAGACAATTAATTTCAAAACAGCTTGGAATTTCAGACAAAAATGATTTTATACTTCTTAAACGTATCGGAGGAGAGTGTGCAGGGGCACTAACAATTCTACCTGAAGCTGGAATACCTGAATCCCCGGATCAATACCAGTATGATTCTTTATCCGATGAACAATTAGTCGATTTAATAGCAGATATCCCCAGACGTCCTTTACTTGCAGGCCAGGAAGGAATTCGTATATCACTTGCGGGGGCACAAGAAAAACTGGCTCTTTTATACAAAGCCCCTGAATTCTATATCCCGAAAAATGGGGCACCCAGTAACTATATTTTAAAACCGGCTATGACCCATTTTCATTCTTCCATTTCCAATGAATGTTTTTGCATGATGCTTGCCAATTTAATGGATCTAAGGGTTGCTCCTGTTTGGATTTTTCAAAAAAAGGCTCAAACCGTTCTGTTGATTAAAAGATATGATAGAATTTTAGAGGGTGATATCCTCAAGCGTCTTCATCAGGAAGATTTTTGTCAGGCCATGGGGCTTTCCCATGAACTGAAATATCAGGCGGATGGTGGCCCTGGACTGAAAGCCTGCTTTAATTTTGTCCGAGACCATTCGGCAAACCCTATTAAAGATTCTCAGCAACTGATTCATTGGGTGTTTTTTAATTACTTAATTGGGAATATGGATGCGCATGCAAAAAATTTATCTTTTATATACCATAGAAGACAGATTCGCTTAGCTCCTTTTTATGACATGATGTGTACGAATATATATGAAAATTTATCACAAAAACTCGCCATGAAAATAGGCGGAGAAAATAGACTTGAATGGATCATGGAAAGGCATTGGAAAAGATTTGCAGAAGAAATTAAAATAAGCCCTGAAATTCTTCGGAAACGATTATCAGATTTTTGCCATAAATTGATTAAGAAAATTGATGTTGCCTATGCAAACTTCATGGAAAAATATCAACGAAACGAACTATTGGAAGATATTATAATTGCCACTAAAAAAAGAGCGGATAGAACGCTAAAGCAATTTGATTAATCCCCAATCCGGCATCCACAAAAAAGTTACCGAAAACTTGATGATCTCATAAAAAGTCCCGAGTCTATTTTTTGACCACAGCAGATTGTGGTAAAATAGAGCTTGAACCCATGTATATTGTGGTTAAAAATTCATTGGCCGACTTTTTACAGGCCCATCAAGACTTGAAGAGAAACAGGTATTTGATATGATTGTCAGAAAAACCGATGGGAAAGCCAATGCCGGTCAATACCATTGTACTTTTTATTCCCATAACTGGAGCTGTTGACATGTTGGCCCTATCCCTGTGTGATTTGCACAAAACCTATAAAGGCGGGTTTCAAGCCCTCAAAGGTCTTTCCCTGGATGTTGAGGAGGGGGCTTTTTTTGGTCTCCTCGGCCCCAATGGTGCCGGAAAAACCACGGCCATCGGCATTATCACCTCCCTTGTCACAAAATCCGCTGGTTCAGTGAAGATTTTTGGCGTTGACATTGACAAGGATTTTTCCGCAGCAAAAAGATTGATCGGGGTGGTCCCCCAGGAATTTAATTTTGCAATATTTGAAAAAGTTCAGGATATTGTCACCCAGCAGGCGGGCTACTATGGCATTACCCGCAAAGAGGCATTGATCCGTTCGGAAAAATATCTTAAAAAACTGGGGCTGTGGGACAAGCGCAATGTGGCGGCCCGGGAGTTGTCCGGGGGAATGAAGCGCAGACTCATGATTGCCCGGGGCCTGGTCCACGAACCCAAGCTTTTGATCCTGGATGAACCCACCGCCGGTGTGGATGTGGCCTTGAGAAGGGGAATGTGGTCCTTTCTTGAGGAGATCAATGAACAGGGGCGGACCATTATTTTAACCACGCATTATCTTGAAGAGGCGGAAAACCTCTGTGACCGCATTGCCATTATTAATAAGGGCAGAATCGTTGAGAACACCAGCAAACGAGAGTTATTGCATAAGCTGGATAAAGAGACCTTTATTTTTGAAACCCGTAACCCCGTAACAGCAGTGAAGGCTTTGGGCAATATGGAAATTTCCCTGGTGGATGACACCACCATAAAAGTGATAAAGAACCGTTCCCAATCAATCAATTCTATTTTTGAGCATTTCAGCCGTCAGGATATCATTGTTGAGGGGATGGGCCATAAAACAAATAGACTGGAGGAACTGTATATGGAGATGGTTCAATCATGAAAACGAATCTGGTTTCTCTGACAAGCATTGCCCGTAAAGAGATCATCCGGATTTTCCGGATATGGCTGCAGACCCTGGTACCACCGGTGATTATGATCACCTTGTATTTTATCATTTTTGGTGGATTCATTGGGTCTCAACTGGATACCATTGACGGCTATTCTTATATGGCCTTTATTGCGCCGGGATTGATCATGATGGCCATCATCACCAACTCATACACCAATACGGTGTCAAGTTTTTTCAGTGCCAAATTTCAGGGGAACATTGAAGAGGTGTTAGTAAGCCCCACCCCCAACTGGGTGATTATTCTGGGCTATGTTGCAGGAGGTATGACAAGGGGCCTTTGCGTGGGGGTGCTGGTATCCATGGTCAGTTTTTTTTTTGTCCGATTGCCCGTTTCCCATGGGGGCCATGTCATTCTTTTTGCAGTTTTGACAAGTTTTGTTTTTTCTCTGGCGGGCATGATAAACGGGATTCTTGCGAAAAAATTTGATGACGTTTCCATCGTCCCCACCTTTGTGATCACCCCCATGACCTACCTTGGGGGGGTGTTCTACTCGATTGCGCTGTTACCCCCATTGTGGCAGACGCTGTCCAAGGCCAACCCCATTATCTACATGGTGGGGGGATTTCGCTATGGATTTCTTGGTATTTCAGATATCAATCCCTGGACGGGATTGGGAATGCTTGTTTTGTTTTCCATTTTGCTTTTTTCCACGAATCTTTACCTGCTCAAAAAAGGTGTAGGCGTTCGGACCTGACGAGATCTAAAATTCAATAATAACGGAAAGTCTATAAAAATGGCAGCAATTCCCGGTCACCAGTTAACTACCTGATATTCTTTAATATTTATCAAGGTGTTTTCGTGAAGTTAAAAAGGTAAAATTTAACAATTATAGATAGTTATCCTGAATTTGGCCGGTAATAGCTGTAAAAATGGAGATGGTTACTCCGTGAGCAGTATTGATTTTTAGTGAGAGACAGCATTCTCAAGGATAAGAATATCATATTGTTTTATAGTGTTGAAATATCAAAATAATGGCATTTTTTTGATTAAAATAATGTTATTATTTTTTGTTTTTCGACTATATTCTTTAAAAATATCTATATAATTAAATATGTTAATGATATTAATTCAGTTATTTTTATCGCTTGACAAAATATATCATATATCATATAAGCAATTATTATTTATCCCATAATTATAAGGAGGTATGCATGAAAAAAAGCAAAAGTTCTATCAAACGTTTTTTGATGATGGTTGTCCTGGCGATTTCTTTTTGTACGGTGACGGTATATGCGAACGAAAATTTGAGTATCGCATCAGGTAAGGCGGGTGGAACCTGGTATCCCATGGGCGGAGCCATTGCAGACATTATTCAAAATAACCTGGAGGGTTATAATATGTCTGTCATGCAAGGCACAGGAGATGCAAATATCATCGGAGTCAGCAACAAAATGTATACCTTGGGCATCAGTTTTTCCTTTGCCAATGCCGACGCAGTCCCCGGAAAAGCCCAGTTCAAGACCCCAATGACTAACATCGCCGGTCTTGCCGCATTATATCCGGCACCTCTCCAAATTGTCGTTCGCAGTGACAGCGGTATCAACACCATTGAAGACCTCAAGGGAAAACGTATTGCCCCGGGGTTGAAGGGAACCTCTGGGGAGGTTTTGGTCAGAAATATCCTCAAAGTCCATGGCCTGAGTTATAAGGATATGAAAAAAGTTGAACATTTGGCCTATGCCGATGCTGCCATGCAGATGAAGGACGGCCATATCGATGCATTTATGCCATTTACAACTGTTCCGGCACCGGTTATCCAGGATACAGCTGTTTCTATCAATGGCGGTGTTAAGCTACTTTCATTGAATTCAGAAAAATTTGAAGAACTTAAAAAAATTAATGACGGTTATGCCACCTTGACCGTAAAAGCCGGTGTTTACAAAGGGCATGATACGGATTCTGTGTGTGTTGGATCCAATAACGTTGTCATTTGTCAGAAAGGTCTTTCTGACAAATTGATCTATGACATGACCAAGGCGCTTGTGGAAAATAAAGACAAATTTACCAAAGTTCACAAGGTCGTCCAGTCATGGACACCAGAGTATGCCGTAAAAGATATCGGCGTTCCCCTCCATCCGGGTGCTCTCAAATACTACAAAGAAATTGGTGTCATCAAGTAATAGGAATGAAAAGGCCAGGGGTCGCCTCGTGCTTGCACTGGAAGGCGGCCCTGTTCAAGGGAGATATTTTTAATGGATTCACAAACTGATACGGCAAGATCAACCGCCAATAAATATTTTGGGCATTTGGTCTCCACCGTTGCCTGGATGATGGCGGCTTTTCATATCTACACGGGAATATTTGGCATATTCCAATCTGTTTTACAGCGAAGTGCCCATGTGGGCTTTGCCATGGTTCTGGTGTTTCTCATGACCAATGTAAAAGGGAAAAAAAGAGTCGGCCTGCCTCCCTGGTACGACTGGGTGTTCATTGGACTCATCGCCGCCACCGTGGGTTATGTCGTTGTTAATGCCGGGGATATAGCATCGCGGTATTCCTATGTAACGCCACTTAGCCAATACGAGGTCATCGCTGGATGTATCGGCACGCTGCTTCTTTTGGAGGCAGCCAGGCGAAGCATGGGATTGGGGCTTCCCGTTATCGCGGCTGTCTTTTTGGCATATATTTATGCCGGGCCACATCTACCTGGTATTTTAAGCCATCAGGGATTTTCTCTCATGTGGGCGACGGACCAAATTTTTTTTACCACCGAAGGCATCTGGGGCATTCCAGCAGGGGTTTCTGCTACATTTATTGTCATGTTTATTATTTTTGCAGCATTTCTTGAGCAATCCAAAGGCGGCGACTTTTTTATTGATTTGGCTTTAGGGCTGTTCGGCAAAGCCAGGGGAGGCCCAGCCAAGGCTGCGATATTTGCCTCCGGGTTTATGGGAATGCTTTCAGGGTCTGCCGTTGCCAATGTTGTTACCACCGGTGCATTCACCATTCCTCTCATGAAACGCCTTGGGTACAGCAGTCAATTTGCCGGGGCTGTTGAGTCTGTGGCATCATCAGGGGGGCAGCTCATGCCGCCGATCATGGGTGCCGCAGCCTTTATCATTGCCGAGTTCCTGGGCGAACCCTATATTAAGGTTGCCGCTGCTGCGACTATCCCTGCTTTTCTATATTATTTTTCAGCGTTTTCCATGGTTCATTTTGAAGCCCTGCGCATTGATCTGAAAGGCATTCCGGCAGATGAGCTTCCCAACGTTCGAAAAACCCTTATCTACGGAATTCAATTCATTATCCCGGTGGGCGTGTTGGTTCTTCTTCTTGTCAAAGGGAACAGCCCCATGCGGGCAGGGTTATGGGCGATTCTAATAACCATCGTTGTCAGCTTTGTCCGTCGGGAAACCTGGATGACACTACCACGGATATTTTCAGCACTTGAGGGTGGCGCAAAGGGAGCTGTCCAAGTGGCCATTGCCTGTGCCACAGCCGGTATTATAATAGGGGTGCTTACGTTGACAGGACTTGGAATGCGCTTTAATTCCATCATCCTTCTCATTTCCCAGGGTAGCTTGATACTGACCTTGATATTGACCATGTTCACCTCATTGCTTCTTGGCATGGGACTTCCCACCGTAGCCGCCTATATTATACAGGTTTCCCTTACAGTTCCAGTACTCACACAGAACTTCGGGGTTCATCCCCTGGCAGCTCATTTTTTCATTTTTTATTATGCTATTATTTCAGCCATCACTCCGCCTGTCGCCTTGGCAGCCTATGCTGCTGCGGGTATTTCCGGGGCAGATCCCTTAAAAACCGGTATTACCTCCTGTCGGCTTGGATTGGCGGCATTTATCGTACCTTACATGTTTGTTTATGCCCCGCAGCTACTCATGGTGGGATCTGTCGGTCAGATCGTCATTGCAACGGTATCGTCCATGATTGGAGTTATTGCCCTTGCAGGATCAGTGGTGGGCTGGTTTGCTAAAAAAGCACATACCCTTGAACGCGTATTTCTGATGGCCGCCGCACTCAGTTTGATCAAACCCGGGATTTACACCGACATTGCAGGCATCGTGATCCTGGCCCTTGTTTTGATTTATCAGTTGGCCGTAAAGCGGGAGACGCTATCCGCCGAAACGGTTCAAAATTAACATCTGATATTTTATGATCATCGGTTCGACTATTTTTTATAACAAACTGAATTTATTGATATAAAAAATATAAATAAAGTTTTATTTAAATTACAGTATGTTGTGATGGCTATCGAACCGAGGGTTATGAGGGCATGAAAAAAATAAATTGAACGTACCCACATTTGGAATGGATCATGATCAACCCAAAAATTGTTGATGCCCTGGAAAAAATTGTCGAAAAGGCCCATGTTTCCACGGATAAAAGCGACTTGATTTGCTACTCTTACGATGCCAGCCAACAGATGTTTCTTGCGGATGTCATTGTTTTTCCAAAAAACGCCGGTGAGATTGCCCAAATTCTTCGCATGGCCAACAAAGAAAATGTACCGGTGTTTCCAAGGGGGGCGGGCAGTGGCCTGACGGGGGGAAGTCTGCCCACCAAGGGGGGGATCGTCTTGTCCATCGAAAGGATGGATCGGATTCTTGAGATAGATGAAGAAAACCTCGTGGCAACGGTTGAACCGGGCGTCATCACTGAAATTTTTCAAAAAGAAGTGGAAAAATTGGGTCTTTTTTATCCCCCTGATCCGGCGTCACTGAAATTTTCTTCACTTGGGGGGAATGTGGCTGAAAATGCAGGGGGGCCCCGTTGCGTTAAATACGGTACAACAAAGGACTACATCATGGGGCTTGAGGTGGTTACCCCCCTTGGAGATATTATAACCACGGGCTGCCGGACCATGAAAGGGGTGGTGGGCTATGATCTGACCAAGCTGTTGTGTGGTAGTGAAGGAACATTGGGCATTATTACCCAAATTATTATTAAATTGTTACCCCTGCCCCAGGCAAAGAAGACCATGCTGGTTTTTTTCAGCTCCATTGAAGGAGCCGCCAAAGGGGTATCAAAAATCATTGCCGGTAAAATCATTCCCACCACGCTTGAGTTTATGGATGGTCGCACCCTGGAATGTATTCGCCGGGCAACGGATCTCAAAGTTCCCGACGAAGCTCATGCGGTGCTGATCATAGAGGTAGATGGTGACCCGGAAGGGCTGGATAAACAGATCCACCGTATCTGTACTCTTATTGAACCCTTTGGATCTGTGGCAGTGCACATTGCTGAAACGGCTGAAGATAGTGAAGCCCTGTGGCAAATTCGCAGGGCGGTCTCTCCTTCTCTGGGCAAGGCCAGTCCGGACAGATTCACAGAAGATATCTGTGTGCCCCGCAGTAAAGTACCGGACATGATCAGGATACTTGAATCTATTTCAGAAAAAGACACCATTGATATTGCTTGCTTCGGTCATGCTGGTGATGGCAATATTCACGTTAATATCCTGTTTGACAAAAAAGTGTCTGGAGAACGTGAAAAGGCAATAAAAGTGATCGAAAAAGTTTTTAAAGGTGCCCTGAAACTGGGGGGTACCATGAGTGGTGAACACGGTGTGGGGATTGCCAAAGCCCCTTACCTTTACTTGGAGGTGAGTCAAAACGCAGTGTCCTATATGAAGACGCTTAAACATGCCCTTGATCCCAACAATATTCTTAATCCGGGTAAAATCTTTTTGGAGAAGTAACGGCATGGCGGAGTTGAAAGACCTGGCATCATTTAAAGAAGAGATTGAAAAATGCGTCAAATGCGGTGCCTGCCGTGCCTATTGTCCCGTATTCAGTGCAGAGCCCCGGGAGGGTCGTGTGGCAAGGGGTAAGGTGACACTGGCCAAGGCCATTCTCCAGGGGGAAGTACCTCTACAGGGCAAGGTTCTTGAGGAGCTGAGTCAATGCTTGTTGTGTGGTAGCTGCCACGTTCAATGTCCGAATAAGGTTCCCACTGAAGAAATCGTTGCTGCTGCAAGACGGCATATTGCCGAGCAAAACGGATTGTCCACCTTTGGTAAAACCGTGTCCGTAGTGCTTGGCAGTCAGAAGATCATGGATACCCTGATGCGTACCGGTGGTCGGATGACTCATTTTTTATTCAAAAAAGTCCCAAAAGACAGTGGCCTGCGCCTTCGGTTTCCGGGGTCTGTTATTTTTCCTGACCGCACCCTGCCTGCACTGTCTGCTATTCCTTTCCGAGAGAGGGTTCCGGAGCGAGTTCAGGGGGAACGGGGAAAGCCCACTGTTATATTTTTTACCGGTTGTGGTATTAACTATCTTTTCCCGGAAATCGGTGAGGCCATGCTTAAAATACTTCATTTTCTTGGCGTTACCGTTATCATTCCCAAAGAACAGGTTTGTTGTGGATTCCCCGCAGTCAGTGCCGGTGCCAAAAATACGGTGGAAGCGCTTGCCGAACAAAATTTTTCCACCCTGAAAAAATATTCAGCTGACTATATTGTAACGGCCTGTGCTTCTTGCCACGCAGGTTTAACCCGTATCTATTCTGACATGGGCGGTGAATTCAAAGCGATTGCAGATAAAACAGAGGATATTTGTGCTTTTTTGATGAAAAACGGGTTGCTTGAAAAACTTGCCCCATTTGCCCAAGCAAAAAATTTCCAGGCAAAAGAAAAGATTAATGTTACCTATCATGATCCCTGTCACCTGCGAAACAGCGGTATTACCAGAGAGCCCAGAGCAATCCTGAAAACACTATCCAGGGTCAATTATATTGAAATGGCTGAAGCTGGCACATGCTGCGGACTTGGCGGCACCTATTCTGTTTATCATTACGACACCAGCAAAAAAATCGGTGCCAAAAAGGCCGGACATATTGCAAACAGCGGGGCTGACTGGGTTGCCACGGATTGTCCGGGTTGCATTATGCAACTTAACGATAGTCTCAATCACGCAGGGTTACCCCAGAAATCAGTCCATATTTTAGAGCTGATTGCCCGGGAAATTTATGAACATTCTGAATCCCTGTGAATTGTAACTCACTTGATTAAATATATCATGTACTATATAATTGCCGACTATGAAAGCTATCGATAGTATCATAAATAAAACAAAGGCTGAGCAGGTCTACAGGCGACTGAAAGCATCCATTTTAAAGGGTGAGATTTCCCCAGGTGAAAAATTGGTGATTAATAAGCTTGCCGAACATTTCCAAACATCCATTATCCCCGTGAGAGAGGCGTTGAGCCGCCTGGAGGCGGAAAGTATGGTGACGGTGGTTGCCCATACCGGTGTCTATGTCAAAGAAATAGACATCGACCAACTTAGAGAAATCTATCCGGTCAGAGGGATACTTGAAGGGTATGCCGCAAGGCTGGCCACTGAGCATATAACCATCGAGGATCTGGAATTTCTCAACCAGCACATCTGTAAGATGGACGAGGCAATTGCTGCCAAGGATGATACACTGATGGGCAGACTTAATATTGAGTTTCACAAACGAATTTATGCCATGTCTGGAAACCAGACGTTGACCTGCCTTATTGACGATATGTGGCAAAAAACTTTTTTTGCCCGCTTAGTTTTCAAGTTTACTCCTCACCGGGCAAAGACCTCCAACAAGGAGCACAGGACTATTGTGGAGTCGTTAAAGAAAGGTAATTCCAAAAGGGTGGAAACACTGATAATTCGACAAAGTACGAAAACATTAAAATTGTTGAATAACTATATGGAGAAAAAAAAACGAGACGATCTTCGACACTCCTCACAACAATAGATCTATTATTTTTTTCCGTGAATATTTATCTGTTTAAAAAAGGTGTTGGCGTTCTAATGTGATTATATTTCATCGTTATGGCATTTCAGGCAGCCTGTAAACTTGGGGTGGGGAGTCGGCGGCCCTTGTGGATCGTCAGGATGATGGCACCCAAGGCATTCACTGTCCTGGGTGATGGCATCATGTATTTCAGGGTATTGCTGGATGGATTTGCCATGTAAGCCCATGTAAGCCCCATGGCCGTAACATCCGCAGATTGATAAGGCTAACACTAAGAAAAGAGCGTTTTTAAACTTCTTTGTTATTCTTCGCATGGGTTATTTTCCCGTCTAAAAGGGTTATGGTTTTGTCTGAAAGATCCATCAGACTATGGTCATGGGTGGAGAGTATGATAGCGCACCCCTCTTCCCTGCACATGCTGAACATAAATTTTACCAGCAGCGCTCCTGTTTCGGTGTCAAGATTTGCCGTGGGTTCATCTGCCAGGAGCATTTTGGGGCGGTGGGCAATGGCCCTTGCAAAGGCAACTCTTTGGGTTTCACCGCCGGAAAGTTCATGGGGCATGGCAGAGATAACTTCAGGCAGACCGATTTTTTCAAGTAACTCTCTCACCCGGTTTTCTTTTTCCAAGTGATTCAGCTCCAGGGGAAAGGCGATGTTCTCAAAAACAGTAAGGTATGAGAGAAGATTGGCAGATTGAAATATAAACCCCATCTTCCTTCGCTGAAAATAAGACAGTTCGCGCCTGGACAGGGAGTGAAGATCAACCCCCAGACAGTTCACACTTCCGGTGTCTGGCTGTTCAAGACCACCAATGCAGTTGAGCAATGTGGTTTTCCCTGACCCGGATTTTCCCACAACGGCAATGGTGCCCCCACCGGGAATCGACATGGAAACATCGCACAGAACCTGCTTTATCCCTCTCCCCGATTGATAGCTTTTTGATATGTTTTTTGTTTGTATCACCCCTTTTAAATACTCCTTAAAATATCCGCTGGATTTTTTTTGATGACAAAGACTGTGGGCCATAGTGCCGCCGGTATACTGAATAACAGCGCAGAAGCTGGTGGCATCCATATGGAAAATGCCGTTAACCGGGGAAATATCATTCCTGAAACAACAAAATATTGATTGTATGAGGTATAGGCACTCAAGTTAATGCCGATGTTTTGAAAGAGTGATACCGTTGCCACACCCACCATAACGCCCATGGACGATGCCACAAAATTGATGAGGATAACCTCTGAAAAGATAAGAAAAGCCGTTTCCACGGGGGTGATGCCCATGACCTTCATGATGCCGTACTCTCTTATATCCCGGAGAATAAAGATTGAAAAGGCACAGGCAATGCCCGAAGAGACCACCATGAATACAATGAGGATGACAATGCTCATGGACAGATAATTCAGGGAAATGAGTTGTTCAAGATCCGGCATGAGTTCCGCCCATGTTTTAAAGGCCATGGTTTTTGTGTTATTTTTGCGGTACTGGCTGGCAATGATCTCTTTATCCACGCCATTTCCCAGAAAAATGGCTGCCTGCCATGGCATGGATTGAACTGGAAGTGCCCCCTGGGTGCAAAAAGAAACCCCACGATCAAATTGATCAATGCCTGTTTTATATATGCCTGCCACGGTGAGTTCCACAGTATCTGAATTTTTGGCGGGGAAAAAACTCAGATGATCACCCGGTTCGCTGTTTAATTGCCTTGCCATGGGCTGGCTCAGGCAAATTTCATTTTTACCTGCTTCAAGGTATCTCCCTTTAATGATTTTTTTCGCCATGGCAGTAAATTTTATCTCTTTGTCTGGATCAACACAGATTAATGTCACCATTTCCATGAGATCCCCGTGATAAAGAAACCCCGGGGTGGAAACACGTTTCACAACCCCTGCAACCCCATGGATTAAAAGGTTTTTTGCAGGGAAATTTTCTGGAATGTTCATGCCTGAAATATGCCCAGAAAAAAGGCTCACCGCGTTTTTAATCATGGCATCATTCACGCCCATGGCAAGGGAGGATAGAAAAATAAGCGATGAGACTGCACTTACCACCATCCCTGTGAGCAATGCGGTGGAACGCCATGAGCGAAGGAGAAAATGACTTGCCGTTTTAATCCAGAAAAGCATGGACGTTGAATCCTTTTTTATAACTGCCACGGGCAGACCGTATTCTGGCCTCGGCCTGTCCACAACGAATATTGAAAATGGCATTATGCCGCCCCCCCCCGACGGGTAATGGGCCCGGCCGGAACCGTAGACGGCCCAATTGGCCGGTTCCTATTACCCATCGGAGGGGGGCTCTGTTGAGGGTGCTGGGAAATTTTATTTTTAATAAAGAAAACGCAGCACCAGAGTACCGACAACAGAGCCCCCGGCGGGGGCTGTATAATGCCATTTATAACCCTTCAGGCGTATGACTTGATATGGGGTGTCCAAAACTTAAAGATCTGATATAATAGCGTTTTTAGGTGATTGCTTGACAAAAAACATTGTCAAACAGTGTTGTTTTTAATAAAACATAATAAAAACAGAAGGTTAAATTTTTATCGAA
>Ga0208900_1000626_pt1 | contig 21714 bp, 19 predicted proteins | sample AntAceMetag02UKK_FD_184763 | JGI IMG/M metagenome (GOLD analysis project Ga0208900, IMG submission 184763) | Saline lake microbial communities from Ace Lake, Antarctica - Antarctic Ace Lake Metagenome 02UKK (SPAdes) (version 2) | ecosystem: Environmental > Aquatic > Non-marine Saline and... | reverse complement strand
CTTTAATTATTGATAATTTTTTATAATTCCATAAACCTAAAAAAAATTCAATGCAATTTGTTTTCTCTTTAAAGAATAAAAAACTCATGCCTTGGCAAACTGGTTTCCAGGGGGTATAATTCCCAAAATTTTGGCCTTTTGATTTTGATCAGGAAGGTGACTGCTATTATAAGCAGTGTACCCTATTTTAAAGGACGCTACTATTTTAAAGGACGCTATTATAAGAGGATATGACATGACCTATACCATTAAATTTTTACCCCAGAATAGTACTATTGAAGTCAAAGAGAATGAAAACCTTATCCGGGCGGCCATGGAAGCAGGGGTGCATATCAATGCTTCCTGCGGCGGAACCGGGGTTTGTGGAAAATGCCGGGTGCTGATTGAACAAGGAGAGGTGGAGGGGGGTGTTTCGGAACATCTTTCCCCCGAAGACCGGGATCAGGGATATCGTCTGGCCTGTTTGTCCACGGTCTGTTCAGATCTTGTGGTGAGAATTCCGGTGGAATCCCAGATGGAGACCAGTCGTCTTAATCAGACGTCCACGGGCCGGCACACGGCCAAGGCCATTTTCCCCAATTTGGATGAACTCAGGGAAAATGGGCTGTTTATTCCGCCGGTGGAAAAAATTTATCTGGAGCTGGACCCGCCAAGTGAAGGGGATAACCAGGCAGATGTGGCAAGGATTATCAACCATTTGCGTCTTAAGCACGATGAGCACCGCCTGACCATGGGGCTTGGAATGATCCGGAAAGTTCCGGATATCATCCGGCAGGGAAATTTTAAGGTAACCGCCACCATTGTCCGACCGGTGAGAAAGGACGGTAAAAACAGAATCATCAATATCGAACCCTCGGACACCAGCGACAGAAATTTTGCCATTGCCATGGACATCGGTACCACAACCGTATACGGCCAGGCTCTGGATCTGCACACAGGTGACGTTTTGGCCCAGCACGGCGAGTTTAACAGCCAGCTCTCCTATGGGGAGGATGTGATTTCCCGGATTGTGTTTGCGGACAAAGGAGACGGCCTTCAGGTGCTTCATGAAAAAGTGGTGGAGACCATCAACAAAGTCATCGAAAAAATTGTTAAAAAAGCCGGTATAGGAGTCCATGAGGTTTCCAGCATTACCCTGGCCGGGAACTCCACCATGACCCAGCTGTTGTTAAAAATTAACCCCAGCTATATCCGGAAAGAGCCCTATGTGCCGGCCTCCATCATGTATCCGCCTTTTCGTGCCACAAAGATCAATCTTGCCCTTGCCGATCATACCATTGCTCTGGTTTATCCCGGGGTTTCCTCCTATGTGGGCGGGGATATCATTTCCGGAATCATGGCATCGGGTATGTATTTGTCAGATAAACTGACCCTGTATATGGATATTGGAACCAATGCGGAAATCGCCATTGGTCACAAGGATTGGATGGTCTGCACGGCGGCTTCGGCCGGTCCCGCCTTTGAGGGGGGCGGGGTGAAATTTGGCATGCGGGCCATCAAGGGGGCCATTGAGGATTTTTCCATCAATTCTTTCACCTTTGAACCCATGATTATTACCGTGGGCAATGCCAGGGCCAAGGGGATTTGCGGGTCAGGGCTCATTACCCTTGCCGCCAAACTTCTGGAAACCGGGGTGATCGATTCCAGAGGGAAATTTAACCAGACGCTTTCCACCCCTAGAATCCGGAAAACAGATGACATTTGGGAATATGTCCTGGTCTATAAGGAAAATACCCAGATTGACCGGGACATCGCCATTACAGAGCCGGATCTGGACAATTTGATCCGGGCAAAAGGGGCCATGTTTTCAGCTGCTCTGACCCTCCTGGAAGAGATTGGTCTTGGGATCAAGGATATTGAGAGAATTATTTTGGCAGGGGGTTTCGGCTCTTTTGTGGATCTTGAGTCTGCCATTACCATCGGCCTTTTACCGGAGCTGGATCCTTCCAAGGTGACTTACCTTGGCAATGGTTCCTTGCTGGGGTGCCGGATTAATTGTTTGACCAATTCTCTTCGAAGAAATGTGGCCGAGGTGGTGAATATGATGACAAATTTTGAATTGGCATCCACCGCTTCCTATATGGATCATTACATGGGCGCCCTGTTCATGCCCCACACCGAGCTCAATTATTTTCCCAAGGTCAAGGCCCGCCTGGAAGGATTGCGTAAATGAGCTCGGGATTCCCAGAAAGGGAATGCCAGGGGTGTGTCCGGTATATAGAAATTGAAAAACCGGTCCTGGGAAACAATACGGCCGATGCCCAGCGTCTGGAGCAGGCTTTAACCAGAGAATTGGTACGAGAGGGTGGCAACAAAGGGGTAATGGTCCCCTGGCATCTGCTTAAAAACCTTCCCTCCTTTTTGAGGAGATGGGATTACAAGGCCAGGGCGGTTCTGTTCAAGGACCGCAAGTCCTGGCGCCTGGTGGATATTGTCCCTCCCAATCTGACGGATGCGGGTTTGTCTGAATCGGGTCTTGGGCCCTGTCTGGCAGAGTCGGGTCCGGCACGACCGGTGCTGGGTGCGGCCATTGACCTTGGCACCACCCGGGTGGTGATCCAGCTGTTGGATCTTGAATCTGGAAAGACCTTGGGGGAAATTGGGTTTGACAATCCCCAGGTGGTGATTGCGCCGGATGTTCTGGCCCGGATCCATCATTCCCATAAGACCGGGGGACTTGAACAACTCCAGAGGCTTTTAGTGGATGGGGTGAATGATAATCTGAACAAGTTATGCCGGTCGAAGGGGTGTGCCCTGGACGATATTTATCTGGTTATTGGGGCGGGCAATACGGCCATGACCCATTTGTTTTTGGGTATCGAGGCCTTCGAGATCATACGCGAACCCTATATCCCCTGTGTGAATATTCCCGATACCCTGAAGGCCATTGAGGTGGGACTGGAGATTAATGGTCACGGCCTGTTGTTTCTTTTTCCCAATATCGGGTCCTATTTTGGTGGGGATCTTATTGCCGGGATTTTATTTGCAGATCTGGATAAAAAGCAGGCCCCCTGCCTCATGGTGGATGTGGGCACCAATGCCGAGATTGTTGTGGGCAGCCGGGACTGGCTCATGGCCTGTGCTGGCGCCGCTGGACCCGCTCTTGAAGGCGGGGTCAGTAAAATGGGCATGACCGCAGGGCCGGGAGTGATTGACACGGTGATGATTGATCCCCTTAGCCGGAAGGTGGAAATTCATACCATTGAAGAGAAACCGCCTGTTGGGATCTGCGGGTCCGGTATGATCGATCTGGCGGCGGCGCTGTTTTTATCGGGCATGATTGACATCAGGGGAAAATTTTCAAGACAGGCCTGTGGCAACCGGCTCAAGGAAATAGAGGAAATTCTTTCCTTCGTTCTGGTGGACAGGGCCCATTCCGGGACGGGCCAAGACATCTGCTTAAGCCAGGTGGACCTCAACTCATTGACCAGTTCCAAGGCCGCTATGTACACCATCCTGGAGGTGATTGTTAAAAATACAGCCGGTCTTGAATTTGAAGATTTGGAAACCTTTTATGTGGCTGGCACCTTCGGGTCATTTATTAACCCTGACTCAGCCATTTCAATTGGCATGCTTCCGGACATTGATCGATCCCGGTTCAAGGTGCTGGGAAATTCTTCTCTGGGTGGGGCAGCCATGCTGCTCCGGGATCCTTCGGCCTTTGACAGGATTATGGAGATCCGGCAGTCCATCACCTATATTGAACTCAACGTGAACCAGGAATTCATGAATATGTTTTCCGGGGCTAAGTTTTATCCCCATACGGACCGGGCCCGGTTTCCTTCTGTTCCCCTTCTTTGATATAAGATTGATCTTATCCTCCATCATGAGAGTTCTCTTTAATTACAATAATAATTATTTGTATTATGCATCAAAAAAGCTTCGTGCAGAAATGCCGGGCCGGATTGCCTTTGTGGGAACCCCGTGATAGATTAATACAATGCGGAAAATGCAGGCCCTGGGGATCGTTCCATCGGATTCTATCGCCTATTTTTTCGGGCTTTTTTGTTCCGGGAATTTTTTCTTTGACACCCAGGCGGAAAACAAGGCGATATTGGCCTGCAAAGAAAAAGAGCAACGGGCAGAACAGCATGCCCGTGCCAATGAAATCGGAGACGTCCGATTTGCCCTATAAAAAAGGCTGCTATTAAAAATATTCCCCAAGGCCCTGGCGAAAGGTTTCAAATGCCAGGGCCCCCTCCACCAGATTCGGGGGCATATTTTCAGGAATTTCCCGGGGTAGCTTAATGTCCGGCTGGATAAACCTATGGCCAAACTGGGGGATTTGATTCCCTTCAAACCAAAGGCCCGGTTGCACGGTCTGTCTTTCGACCACCACCTTTTTTTTCTTGTTTAAGATCACTTCCTTGAAGGGATTTTGAAAGGAAACAGATGGTTTTAAAGCGGTGCTGCTGTAGCTGACCTTGAGGCGGGCATCGGCAAAATCAATCAGGGGCCACAAATCAGCAGTGAAAAAAAGCTGATTACAGGCTTTGGACAGTTGCCATAAAGAGGGATCAATCTTCCGGGAGATAAGGCGTTGATGAAGAGACCCAATGGATTCTTTGCTGCCGTTGACACTCATGGTCCGGATATGGCCGGTGGGGGTGACATCTTCATGGGCAGCTTTTATCTCCAGAGCATTTCTTGTGCCGGCGCCTGCTCGTTGAAACTGGCTGCGAAAGGTGAAGGAACAATAATTGATGGGCAGAAAAATTTTTTGTTCCAGGGAATAGCGGATCAGCTCCAATGCGGTCAACTCGGTTTCCAGAACCGTGACCCCGGGGCCGTGTAAAAAGGTATATCCTCGTTTGGCCAACCGTTCCCTGTTAAATGAGGTGCACCTGATTTGGTGGAGATTCAGATGATCGACACCCAACCCATGGAGTTTTTTTATAATCTGTTTTGTCAGTTCAATGTCCCCGGGGATGGCCGGGATCTCCACGGTTACCCTGGGAATGATTCCCAGGGCCTTTTTCAGACCCTCCAGGTGGTAATGATTGGCGCTGATGTCAAAGCGGATTTCATCAAGACCGTTATCTCTTAATGCCTTTAATTTGTCTTCGGTCACCAGGAGGCCATTGGTATACATCCATATATAGAGGGGATGGGAAACCTTGGATCTAAGGGTCTTTAAAAAAAGCAGAACCCGATCAAAGGTCAGAAATGGCTCTCCACCGCTGAAACTAACACCTTTTATATTAAAATGCCGGACATAATCGGCGTAATCCCGGGGGTTGCCAAATTCCAGGGTGCTGGTCATTGGCTGGCCTTTCTCCTTCTGGGTGGAAGGGCAGTAAAAACAGTGGGCATTGCAGATACCATTAATAAAAAGGCAGGACCAGTCACCCTTGCCGCACAGGGAACACCCCGGGGAAATTTCATGGGTAAAAAGTTTGGTCCCGGAGAACTGCCACCCAGGTCCAACGGCATGGGTCTCGAATATTTCTTTGAGAAGGGATTCCCTTAAACGGGATGCCGTGTTAGCTGTTGCAGGGGTGAGCCAGTTCATAGCATCATAGGATTCTGAATACACCAGCCGGGTCTGGCGGATAATTTCCGAAATATCAATTGTCATTGTGAGCGCCTGCCTCTATAGTAAATAAAGTTCCAAAAGATTGCAGGATGGATGCCAAAAGAGGTGTTTGAAAATAAGGTAGATCAGAACCATCTGAATTAATGGGCGATTCATGGCGGTTATACTTTCAGATATCTGCGGCTGGGTTTTAGTGATGGGTGAAAAACAAGACATGGTAATTCCTAAAAAGATAAATATAGGAATTGTTATGTCTGGGTTTTTGTCCTGTATCCTGGCTGACAAAGTTTTAAATTTGTGATATACATCATATCAAGATCACGCTGACTTAAGGTCGGTTTCAGATCTATGATGCATTAAATTAAGGAGACACAAATGTCAAAGGGACAAGATTCTAAAAAAGCGGTCAAAAAAAAACCGGAAAAAAGTATGAAGGAAAAGAAAAAAGAGAAACAGGAAAAAAAGAAGGGAAAAGCAGGACTTCTCGAATAAAAAAAATAGCGGTGATCCACTACGCTCTCTCGACACCATCCATGGGTAGAGAGGGCGTTTCTTTGGTAGCTTCGGGTCTGTGTCGACACCCGGTTTATAGTTGGCGATTCGTTCTTCTGATGTCAAAGAATCCAAATTAATGCGTTTTTTAAAAAGGTGACATGAAAGATATTCTGGTTTTATCCACCCGGAAAACGGATTTTCACCTGGTTTCACAGGTGCTTTCAAATTCCTATACGGTGAAGCATGCGCTTGATTTTGAAACGGCCATGGCATTGCACATCCTTTCCCCTTTTGACATGATTATATCAGACATCATGCTTCTGGAACAGAATTTAAACGACAGGGTTTCTATTCTCCTGGACAATCCGTTTATGCGAATAAACCCTTTTGTTCAGCTGGTTGTCCTTTGTGGCCGCAAAGAGGTTCAAAGGGCTGTAAAGATCGTAAAAGAAGGGGCCTTTGGATACCTTACCTATCCCATTGAAGAAAAAGAAATCCAGCTTTTGGTGGACTCGGCGGGAAAAACCCTGAGCAGGGATTTGGAACTGGATTATTTACGGGATCATTTTTGGAAAACAGAATGGCTTGAAATTATTCGATCTAAAAATCCCCGGATGAAAAAAATTTATGAAAGCATCCGGTCTGTATCTCCTACCATTGCAACCGTGTTGCTTCTCGGAGATACAGGTACCGGCAAGGGCATGTTGGCAAGGCTTGTCCACTGGCACAGCCAGCGGTGTGAACAGCCGTTTATTGCGGTTCATTGCGGAGCAATTCCTGACACATTGATTGAAAGCGAACTATTCGGGCATGAAAAAGGGGCCTTCACCGGTGCCAATAAAAGGAAGCCCGGAAAGTTTGAAATGGCCAGGGGGGGCACTATTTTTTTAGATGAAATTGGAACCATTACCGCCTCTGCCCAGATTAAACTTCTCCAGGTACTCCAGGACGGCACTTTCAGCCGGGTTGGCGGAGAATCCATTTTGAAAGCAGATGTTCGGATTATTACCGCCACCAATGCCGATTTGGGGAAACGAGTCGACGAGGGCAAATTCCGAAAAGATCTTTTCTACCGGTTCAACATCTTTCCCATTGAAATCCCGCGTCTCAGAGATCGTCTTGAAGATTTGCCGACCTTGACAGACATGTTTTTAAATAATCTGAATGCCAAATATGGGAAAAAAATTCACACCCTCCATCCTTCCGTCATAGAGGGCTTTGCGCGATACGAGTGGCCAGGCAATATCCGTGAACTTGAAAACATCCTTGAAAGGGCATACATCCTTGAAAGTTCTTTTGAACTGACCCCCCTGAATTTTCCCCCTGAAATAGTGCTGGATCCGGAAATAAAAGTCCTGCCAGTCAGCAGGACTTTTCCGCTGTCCCAGGCAAGACAGATTGCGGTTGATGCGTTTGAGCGGTCCTACCTCACCACAATTTTAGAACAGACCCAGGGGAAAATAAATCTTTCTGCCCGGAAAGCAGGCATTACAACCCGGCAGTTAAGCCGGCTTCTCACCAAGCATGGATTGAACAAAAAAAACTTTAAAAAAATAAAAAATAAAAAAGATATTTGATAGCTGTGGGGGAGTGCCTCAATACTGCGAAAAGGCTTGGAGGCCAAAAATCACTCTTGCCCTATCGCACATGCGATTTCCAATATTATTTTCCCAGGACAGGTTGAATTTTCGACAGGTGGAGGGCCGATTTTCATAGATCCTGCATCTGACATGAAAGCCCACGTCTCCTTCCAGGGCAATACATCGCGGGCTTGTTGTTTGTGTTCCTTTCATGCACCTGTGGGTCTTGTCTGAAAACAAGGTCATGTCACCGGGGACCAGGCCGCCTGGGAAATCATTGGTTTCGGCAGTGGGGAAGGAAACCCGAAAAAATGCACAACAGGCACCACATGACTCACAGGGACTTTTTATGGGGTTCCCTTGCAAATTTCGGTCTCCTAAATAAAAACGGGGCAATTTAAATGCATATTAGCATTAACCATGCCACACTATATAAGCATCTGAATTTATAATTAAACTTTATTCCCGTCATGGTTTTTAAGGGCAATGGCGCTAAAACAGGAATTCTGATGTCCTATAAATTATTTGTATCGTTTTTTTCAATCTAAATCCCTGTTGTTTACTCATATTTTGAATTTGATTCTCTTGGCCATTCCGATTAGGGATAGGCAGGTGTTGAAATTTTATGGCAGATTGATTAAACAACCCTTAAAAAAAGGTGAACAAAATGAAAGTTAACAAATTAAAGAATAAATTGAAGAATAAATTGGTGTGGGTCGGCATACTTGTTCTGGGCCTGGCCGGATTCACCGGCCTTTGTGCGGCCGGCGAACTGGATGTGTTTGCCGGGGAAAACCAGGTGTTACGGATTTCCGGCGGAACCGCCCACATCCCTGTGATGAAAGCTGTGGCCCGGAAAATAATGACCTTTAATTCCAAGATTCAGATCACCATTGCAGGCGGGGGGTCAGGGGCCGGTATCAAGCAGGTGGGAGAGGGGTTGGTTGATATTGGAAACTCCGGCAGACAGGCCACGGAAGGTGAAGTCAATAAATACGGACTGAAAATGTACAAATGGGCCATTGACGGGGTGGCCGCTGTTGCCAATCCGAAAAATTCGGTAAAAGCGCTTTCCACCCAGCAGCTCCAGGACATCTTCTCCGGGAAAATAATTTCTTGGAAAGCGGTGGGCGGGGAAGATAAATCCATCAATGTTTATACCCGGGATACGGCAAGCGGCACCCGTTCCGTGTTCTGGAAAAAGGCGTTGAAAAAGTCCGACATCACGGCCAAAGCCAATGTGGTCGTTTCCAACGGCGCCATGAAAACAGCCGTGAACAATGATCCCTACAGCATTGGATATGTGTCGGTGGGGTTTATTGATGCAGGGGTTGCTCCCCTTGCTCTGGATGGGATTGCCCCCACCATGGACGCGGTTAAGTCAGGTCAATATAAGGTGGTAAGGGGCCTTTTTTCCAACACAAAGGGAGAGGCCAAAGGACTTGCCAAAAAATTTATTGACTATCTCATGGGGCCCGACGGCCAGGCCCTGGCAGCGGCCAAAGGATTTATTCCTGTGAACTGATGGTGCGAGAAAAATTTCCAAAATTTGTTTTTATGGGCGCCTCCCTTTTAAGCGTCGGTATTACCCTGGCCATATTGGGATTCATGGTGGCCCTGGCCTATCCCCTGTTTGCCCGGGGGATGTTCTGGAAGATGCTTATCCAGCCCTGGTCTCCGGACCAGGACCTGTTCGGTCTGGGGCCCATGATCGTTGGAACCCTGTCCATTGCCTCCCTGGCGGTTTGCATCAGCTTGCCCATTAGTTGTGGTGTCGCTTGTTTTGTGGGGATCATACACCCCCGGGGAAAGGGGCGCACCCTTCGGCAGATGGTTGAGGCGATGACGGCAATCCCCACGGTAATTTACGGGTTTGTAGGCATCTTTTTGTTGGTTCCCCTGGTCCGGGAGCTTTTTTCCCAGGGATCCGGGATGTGCATCTTTTCCGCAGGGATCATGCTGGGCGTTTTAATCTCCCCCACCATGATTCTTTTTTTTATCCAAAGCTTTACCCTGGTTCCCCAACCCTATCTAAATGCCGCCGATGCCCTGGGGGCTAACACCGTCCAGAAATTTTTTTATATCGTGCTGCCCTGTGCCTGGAAATCAATGGCCACCGGCCTTATCCTTTCCTTTGGCCGGGCCATGGGCGATACCCTGATTGCCTTGATGATCAGCGGGAATGCGGTCGGGTTTCCAGGGTCCCTCCTGGATTCGGCCCGAACCCTCACCGCCCATATCGGCCTGATCATTGCTGCTGACTTTGACAGCATTGAGTTTAAGACCCTGTTTGTTTGCGGTATCTGTCTCTATGCCATGACCGGAATCGGGGTGATCCTGGTCCGGTTTCTGGCCGGGAAGGGCAGAGTTAAATGAAATCATCGCTCTGGGACAAAGGGTTTCACCTGTTTGCCTGGGGATGCAGTCTGGTCCTGGTGGCCGCTGTTTCGATTATCCTGGGTTTTTTAATCGTCAAAGGATACCACACCCTTGCCCCCTCCCTTATTTTTGGGGACACCCCCTTTTGGGAGGCTCTGCTTTTAAGGCGCCAGGTGTTTGACGGCCTTTTTCCGGCCATGGTCGGCACCTTGTGTTTGATCGTGCTGGCCATTGTATTTGCGATTCCCCTAGGCCTTTTTACCGGTATCTTCCTTGCCGAATACGCTTCGCCTAAGGTGAAATGGCTTTTTTCTCTGGTCTTTGATATCCTGGCTGGCATCCCCTCCATTGTGGTGGGCCTTTTTGGATTCAGCATCACCCTGTTTTTACACCATTGTTTTTTTGACAGGCTTTACCCCTGTCTGCTGATATCTGCGCTTTCCCTGGCGTTTCTGGTGCTTCCCTATATGATCAGAACCACCCAGATGGCCCTGGAAAATCTGCCAATGGATGTCCGTATGACCGCTCCCAGCCTGGGGGCGACCAAGTTTCAAAATATTTTTTATGTGCTGCTGCCCGCTTCTTTATCGATAATCGTCAGCGGGATTATCCTGTCCATCGGCAGATGTGCCGAAGACACGGCCGTTATAATGCTGACAGGTGCCGTGGCCACCGCCGGAATTCCCAGGTCTGTGTTCGCTAGTTTTGAAGCATTGCCCTTTTATATTTACTATATTTCCTCCCAGTATGCGGATCATTCAGAGCTGATGAAGGGATATGGGGCTTGCCTTGTATTGATCTTTATCTGTATGATTCTGTTCGTTCTTGCCCATTGGATAAAACAACGGCTGGCTCAAAAATTATTGTACAGGTCCTGATATGCAGACAAAAATTAAAATTAAAAACTTTGGATTTTATTATAACGCCCACCAGGTGCTGAAAAATATTTCCATGGAAATTGTAAAAAACACCATCACCGCTGTTACCGGGCCCTCGGGCCAGGGCAAATCCACCCTGTTGTTCACCTTGAACCGGCTTTGGGAAACCATGGAAGGGGCAAGGGTGACCGGCCGGATTGAAATCTTGTTTGGTGAAAAATTTCAAAACATTTATGATCCCGGATTCAGGGTGTCAACATTGCGGCGCCGGGTGGGCATGGTTTTCCAGATGCCGAACCCCTTGCCCATGAGCATTTATAAAAATGTTGTGTTTCCCTTAAAGCTCAAAGGGGCGGACAAACAAGCAGATACCCCTTTTCGGGTGGAGACGGCATTAAAACGCTGTTTTTTATGGGAGGAGGTAAAGGACCGGTTGAATGAAGATGCCAGAACATTGTCCGGCGGTCAGCAGCAGCGGCTGTGCATTGCCAGGGCCTTAATCCTGAACCCCGAGGTGCTGCTGCTGGACGAACCTACCTCCTCTCTGGACGACATTTCCTGCAAGATGATCGAAGAACTTCTTGTTGAAGTGAAAAAAGAGTGTACAATTCTTCTGGTCTCCCATTACCTGGACCAGGTGAAACGGATTGCTGATACAGGGATGCGTCTGTCCCAGGGACAGATGATACAAGAATGGTAACTTTCCGACGATCGGAGAGAAACAAAAAAGGAAAGATAATATGATTCAGATTCAGATCCCCGGAGCCCCTGATCTTACCATTGAAAACGTTCTACTGGATTTTAACGGCACCATTGCCGTTGATGGCCGCTTGATTGCCGGGGTGAAAGAAAAAATCAATCAACATGCAGAAAGGCTGGCGTTCCACGTGATCACCGCAGATACCTTTGGGTCGGTTAAAAAGGAGCTTGAAGGTATGAAATGCACCCTGCACATCATACCCGAAGGAAACCAGGCCGCAGCCAAACTTGCTTATCTTGGGCAACTTGGACCCCAACACACCATTGGTGTGGGAAACGGGGCCAATGACGAGCAGATGCTTCGAGAGGCCGCATTGGGAGTTGCCGTGCTGGGGCAGGAGGGTCTGGCAACCAAAACCCTGGCGGCATCGGACCTTTTAGTTTCCCATATTCTGGATTTTTTTGCATATTTTGAAAAATCTAACCGGCTTGTGGCGTCTTTGCGGCAATAATACAAGAAAAAAATCTCACTGGGGACGGTCCTTTTTAACACAGCCTGGGAGCCACAATTACGAAACTTTTTTTTTATTTTTGTACCTAAAAAATAATGTTTGATTAATTTGGGTCAAAAGTTCAAAATAATAGTCGTTTTTGGGCGGTACAAACTTTTTATCTGGTTTAAAAATAAAGCACAACGAGGTTTCCTGTTTTCTTTGATGGTATGGAGACAGCATAAAACAAAGCGTGTCAATATGGGGAGATCGTCATGGGTTCTGCAGAACAGGGGGAAAAAATACAAAAGAAAGAGACAGATTCGGTCAACAAACTCAAACGGGCCTTTGCCTACAATCTTTTTTACAAACAGGGCAAAACAATTCGTTCTGCGACACTGAATGATTACTATCTGGCGGTTGCCCAGACGGTGCGTGACCGTATGCAGCATCTGTTTATCAACTCCATCGAGGCCTTGTCGGAAAAGGAGACCAAGGTTGTCTGCTATCTGTCTGCAGAATTTCTTATGGGACCGCACCTGGGAAACACGCTTATCAATCTCGGGCTCTATGATGAGGTGGCCCGGGCTACCCGGGAGACGGGCCTTGATCTCCAGGAACTCCTGAATCATGAGGAGGAGCCGGGACTTGGCAATGGCGGGCTTGGGCGTCTGGCTGCCTGTTACCTCGATTCCCTGGCCACCTTGCAGATTCCGGCAATTGGCTATGGTCTTCGCTACGAGTTTGGCATGTTTGACCAGGAGATAGAAGATGGATGGCAAAAGGAGATCAGCGACAGATGGTTGCGCCCCGGCAACCCCTGGGAGATAAAAAAACTGGACTTGAGCTGTGAGGTGGGGTTTGGCGGTTATACTGAAACATACAAGGATGAAAAGGGCAAACCGCGGGTACGTTGGATTCCCGACCTGGCAGTAATCGGTATGCCCTATGATACGCCGGTGCCAGGATTCAAGGTTAACACCGTAAACTGTCTGCGGTTATGGAGTGCAGAGGCACCAAAGTCCTTTGATTTTGAGGACTTTAATGTGGGGGACTATTTTGGCGCTGTTGAAGAAAAGATAGCGGCTGAAAATATTACCAAGGTTCTGTACCCGAATGATGAGCAGTTCAAGGGAAAACGGCTGCGCCTTGCACAGCAGTATTTTTTTGTTTCCTGCTCTCTGCAGGATATGATCCGAACCCATTTGCTCAATCATGACAGCCTGGACAATTTTTACGATTATTTCCAGGCCCAGCTCAATGACACCCATCCGGCCGTTGCAGTACCGGAGCTGATGCGGCTGCTGGTGGATTTTTATCATTATGACTGGGACCGGGCCTGGGACATTACCTGTAAAACATTGTGTTACACCAACCATACCCTGCTGCCCGAAGCCATGGAAAAATGGCAGATTGATCTGTTTAAACATGTTCTGCCCAGGCACCTGGAGATTATATTAGACATTAATTATCATCTTCTTGAACTGGTAAAAGTCAAATACCCCGGTGACGATGCCAGGGTCGCCCGCATGTCGATTATTGATGAATCAGGTCCCAGATACATACGAATGGTCAATCTTGCCTGTTTTGGTAGCAAGACAATCAACGGGGTTGCTGCCATGCATACGGACCTGCTGCGCCGGCATACCCTCAAGGATTTTAATGAAATGTATCCGGGCAAGATACGCAATGTCACCAACGGCGTAACGCCACGGCGATGGATAGCGCTGAGCAATCCGAGGCTGACAAGGCTTTTGGTGGATGCCATTGGTGAAAACTGGATTACCCATCTGGATGATTTAAAAAAGATTGAAAAATTTGCAGAGGATGCCGCCTTTAAAGATGCCTGGCGCAAAGTCAAGGAAGATAATAAAAAGGATGTGACAAACCTGGCCTTTCAAAGAGAAGGTATTGTTATTGATCCTGAATCAATGTTTGATGTCCAGGTCAAGCGCATTCATGAATACAAGCGGCAGCATCTCAACCTGCTTCATATCATTACCTTGTACAATCGTATCAAGGCAAATTCCAACACAGATATCACGCCCAGGGTGTTCATCTTTGGCGGCAAGGCTGCCCCGAGCTATTTTATGGCAAAGCGTATTATCAAGCTGATCAATTCTGTGGCCGGGGTTGTCAATAATGATCCTGATGTGCGAGACCGGCTCAAGATCTTTTTTGTTCCCAATTACAACGTCAAAATTGGGCATACTGTTTATCCCATGGCCGATCTTTCCGAGCAGATCTCCCTGGCTGGCATGGAGGCATCCGGAACCGGAAACATGAAGTTTTCCATGAACGGCGCTTTGACAATCGGCACGCTGGACGGTGCAAATGTAGAGATTCGAAATGAGGTGGGGGCTGAAAATTTCTTTCTTTTCGGCATGGATGAACAACGTGTTCATGAAAAGAAGATTGCAGGATACAGGCCAGAAGAATATTATCAGAACAATGATGAGTTGCGGGGGGTTATTGATTTGTTAAAGTCCGGTCATTTTGCCCATGGTGACCCGGAATTGTTCAAACCCATCGTGGACTCATTGCTTTATGATGACAGGTATCTTTGTCTTGCCGACTATCAGGACTATGTTGAATGTCAAGAAAGGGTCAGCCGGACGTTTGAGGATAAGGATCTGTGGACCCGGATGTCGATCCTTAATGTTGCCCGTATGGGTAAATTTTCTTCAGATCGTTCTGTCAGCGATTATGCCCAAAAAATCTGGAATGTAAAACCGTTCCCGGTCAAATTGAAGTGGCAACGGGTTCCTGAGGGGGGAATTGTATTTCCCAGACCCATTAAATGACCCTGTAAATGATATCCTGAAGGAGTCCTATGACACCCAACATCAGATTGCTCATCATTGAGGATAATCCGGCCATCGTGGAAAACATGACCGATTTTCTGGAATCCAAAGGCTATGTTCTGGATTTTGCCATGGACGGCATTGGCGGTCTGCACCTGGCACTGACCCAGGCGTATGACGTCATTGTCCTGGACCTCATGCTGCCGGGCATGGACGGCATAACACTGTGCCGGAAACTGCGCCAGGAGGCCGACAAACAGGTTCCGGTAATTATGCTCACGGCCAGGGATACCCTGGACGATAAACTGCTCGGTTTTGAATCCGGGGCCGACGATTACCTGGTCAAGCCCTTTGCCTTAAAAGAGCTGGACGCCCGCATAAAAGTGCTGGCCAAAAGACGGGTGAGCACCAACAAGGTGCTGGCGGTTGATGACCTTCGTATGGATCTTGGAACCTTTGAAGTTACCCGCCAGGGGGAAAAGATTGACCTGAACAATACCTGCTCTGCCATCTTAAAGCTGCTCATGGAATCGGCCCCTAATGTGGTGTCCCGCCAGGACCTTGAAAACCACCTCTGGGGAGACATGCCGCCGGGCAGCGATGTGCTGCGCAGCCATATGTACTCCCTTCGGAAAAAAATCGACAAACCCTTTGGGAATGCCATGATCGAAACCGTCCATGGCAAAGGTTTCAGGCTCAAGGAAAAACAGGTATGAAATTTTATCAAAGCATCCGGTTCAGAATTGTGGTCAGCATCCTTTTGTTTGGTACCCTGCTCATAACCCTCAATGCCGGAATTACCTTTTTTGTGATGGGTAACAACATGAACCAGATGGTTGCCAATCTCATCGATACGGAGATAGACTCTTTTATCTATAAATACGAAAAGGACCGGACAACGCCACTGCCCCATTCCAAATATATTGATATGTATGAAGGATTTGAAAACATGCCGGGACATTTCAGGGAATTGGTAAAATCGCTGCCGCCTGGCGTTCACACCATTGATGATCCGAAAAAAAAGCACCCGATCAGCGTGGGGGTGATCCAATTGCCGGACAAGGAAATTCCCTATTTCATGTTTTTCCACGGCCGGGAATTTTTCGAGGAAAATTCCCTACTGAATCCCAGACAGATCCTGATGATCTCCCTGGCCCTGTTGCTCATCCCCGGCATCATTATTGGTTATCTCACCTCCCGGATGTTATTTGCACCGGTGGTGACCCTCATGGCGCAAATCAAGGGGCTGAACCCTGAAAATATACCGGTCCGGTTTTCCCATAAGAACGCCAACAATGAATTCGGAATGCTCACCCGAACCATCGAAGCAACCATGAACCGGATCAACGATTTTATCCAGCGGGAAAAACAATTCACCCGGGATGCCAGCCACGAACTTCGGACCCCGCTGACCATTGTCAAAGGGGCGGTGGAAATTATGGAGACCCAGCCGGAGCTTTCGACCAACCCTTTGTTGAAAAAACCTTTGAAGCGGATTTCACGGTCGGTAAAAGACATGGAAACCACAATTGAAACTTTTCTCTGGCTTGCCAGAGAAGAGGGCGGGACCGATGACCTCTGTCAGGTGGAACCGGTGGTGAGACGCGCCTTCAAAGACAACCAATACCTCATCGAAAATAAGGATATCCAGCTTCACATGGAGGTGCTTTGCGAAAAGACGGTCAGGGCCAGGGAAGAAATTCTTTATATCGCGGTGACAAACCTGATCCGCAACGCCTTTTATTTTACAGCCAAAGGATCGGTCACTATCACCCTGGACGAGGCCCACATCGGTATCCAGGATACGGGCATGGGCATTGACCCAGGCCAGCTTGAATCGGTCACCCACTCCCATGTCAAAGGGGAAACTAGTCAGGGCTTTGGTCTGGGCCTGAACATCGTTTCGCGCCTGTGCAAACGCTTTGGCTGGCAACTGACCATTGAAAGTCAGGCCGGGCAGGGCACTCGTGTCAAAATTCTGTGGCAGGACACCTGAAAAGCCTGCTGTAGTTCCGGTTGAGTATAATAAATTTATAAATTTCACATCTTTTTCACATTCTTTTCACGGCGGGTTCACGCCGGCAACTCCATAATTCCAAACATGATTAACAAAAAAAGCAGATCAGTTTTTATTAATAAAAGGAAAAAGAGATGACCATCCAATCTATTAAAGGGTGTATCGGTTGCGGGACATGCGTTAAAACCTGTCCCACAGATGTGATCCGCCAGGATCCAAAAACAAAAAAGGCGTTCATTGCATACCCGGCGGATTGCCAGATATGTCATTTGTGCAGGATGTATTGTCCCGTGGACGCCATTACAATTTCACCGGAAAAATCGATTCCGGTGGTGGTTTCATGGGGGTAAAAATGGGTACTTATATCAAAAGCAATTTTTTTAAGCAGTTCGTACTGGCTTTTACAGGCATGCCGCTGCTTATCTGGGCAATGGGGAATTATCCGGAGCGTTCGTTGTTGAAAGAATCACTTTCCGTCATTACTATTCTGGCCTTTTGCCAGATGATCGGCCAGTTTTTCTGGGCACGGGGGAATAGATCCGCTGTTGCAGAACTTAAAATGAGCAAAATGGCAAAATATCATAAAATCATCGGGTATGCTTTGATCACTCTTCTGTTGTTCCATCCGTTTTTTCTGGTGGTTCCGCGGTTCTTTGAGTCAGGGGTTTCCCCGGTTGACGCGTTTATCACTCTTATTATAACCATGAACCTTGGGGTTGTGCTTGGCATCATTGCATGGTGTTTGATACTGGTGTTGGGAATTACCGCGTTTGCACGGGAAAAGTTGCCCATGAAGTACAAAACCTGGCGGGTTTTCCATGGCATTCTGGCATTGTTGCTAATTGCTTTCGCCGCATGGCACGCCATTGATATTGGTCGCCATTTTAATCTTGCCATGTCAATTTTAATCTCTCTTCTGACGACAGGCGGAATTCTGCTCGTTTTGAAAACCTATACGTTTAAAAAAAAACAAAAAAAAGTGAGGAATAAATGACACCTTCTCAAAACGCAAAAGAGATGTCTCGCCGCAAGTTCATGACACTGGCAGGTGGTGCCGCAGGCCTGGCAGCAATGGCCGCCATGGGAGTATCCCCGGACCGGGGAGAGTGCAGCCCCAATATTTCTAAAATCGATACGGATAAAATGACCGATGTTGAAAATCAAGCAGATGTACTGGTTATCGGCGGCGGAATGGCAGGGTTGTTTGCCGCGGTCAAAGCACATGATGCAGGCGCCAAAGTGATGCTGGTCTCCAAGGGCCGTGTGGGTTCATCGGGTCAAACCCCGTTTGCAAAAGGAATATTTGTATTTGATCCTGATTCTACCAAAACAAGTCTTGATGAATTTGTGGAGACGGTTTCCCGCTCTGCCCTGGGTACGAACAATCCCGTGTACACCCGGCAAATGGCAGCCCATTCCCTTGCCCGTGTCAATGAACTCAAAGAATGGGGATTTTTCAACTCCCCCCTGTATAACAAGAGTTTTAACACCCCCATCAACCAAAGAAATATTCCTGTCAAAGAAAGAATCGTCATCACCCATTTGATCAAGGAAAAAGGACAGATTGCCGGTGCGGCCGGTTTCAGCCTGGATGAAGAAAAGATCCTTTTTTTCAGGGCGAAAAGTGTGATTCTGTGCACCGGGGCCGGTGGTTTCAAGCCCAATGGGTTCCCCATTTGTGATCTCACCCACGACGGTTCTGTCATGGCCTATAATATTGGCGCTAAAGTGACGGGTAAAGAATGGAACGACGGGCATTCTGGCCAGTCAAAAAATGCGGCAGCCTGCTTTGACGGCTGGCATGGCATGTTTGAAAGAAAACCCGGTATAACGGGGGTTGAGGTGCACCATGATTTGGGGGTGGATGAGAATTATAAGGCCTACATGACCGGAAATCCCATTAAGATGGGGCCTCCCGGGATGTCAGACGGCAAAGGGGCTCAAGGCGGACCCTTTGTTCCCGATGAATTTAAACGAAATGGTCCGCCCCAGGGTGAACCGGGAGACGGACCAGGGGGCAGGTCAGGGGGACCTAAAAAACAAGGGGGCGCCCCTCCGGGAATGGCAGGAACACTGGTGGGCGGTTCCTCAGCTGGCATGTCGATTCACAAGTCCGAAGGCCTGGTTCCTATCAATGAGAAATGTGAATCAAACATCCCGGGGCTTTACGCTGCCGGTGATGCATTGGGGTCTTATATGGCCGGCGCCATTTATACCCAGATAGGATCCTCTCTGGCCGGTTCTGCTGTTCAGGGGGCCATTGCTGGCAAGGCTGCTGCTGAATACTGCCCGGGGGTTGTAATGCCGGTTATTTCAACAGCGAAACGGAATGCGGTCAAACAAGAGATCCTTGCCCCGCTCAAGAGAAAGACCGGCTATGGCCCTGCCTGGGTGACCCAAACCCTGCAAGGCATCATGATTCCCAATTTCATTATCTACATAAAAAAAGAAAATCTCCTAAAGGCCGCACTGGCCTATGTTGAAGAGTTGAGGGATCATCACATACCACTGCTTCGAGCTGGGGATTTACATGAATTGCGGTTGGCCTTTGAAACCAGAAATATGATTATCAGCGCTGAAATGAAGCTCAAGGCATCCCTTCTGCGCAAGGAAAGCCGCTGCAGCCACTACCGACTGGATTATCCTGAAATGGACACAAAAAACTGGAATGCCTGGATCAATATTTACAAGGGCAGTGACGGCGCAATGAAGTTCGAAAAACAACCCTTTGGCAGCTGGCCGACGGCAAAGCGTTAATCTGTTAAAGCTGCTTGTTTGTCCCAAACATTCCATAATCGGGAGAGAATGATTCAACAACCGGAACACTTCAGGCAAATAACCATGCAATGGTGGCCAGGCCTGCCAGCCCGACCCCGAGCCAGTTGATCCACAATAGTTTTTCCTTAAACACCGTAATGGCAAGAAAAACAGACAGGCCCACAATGCCGATGCTGTTCATACCAAAAATGATGGAACTTTCAAAAATTTGGCTGTTCAGGGCATTGATCATGAAGAAAATGGATCCGAAATTACAAAGACCCAGAAGAATTCCGGCAAAAAGTACCCGGGGCCTGATAAAAGGTTTCAAGGGCAGTTTTTTTAAGAAACAGGCAATGAATCCTGCAATAAACGCCCAGGTAAACGATGCCCCAGTAAACAGGGCAGAATGACCCGGGGTAATATGTTCCTGCTGGGCATATTTCAAGATGACATCCAATGATCCCATACCAATAAACAAAATGATGGGAAAATAAACATAACGCATATGGATTTTGGAAGATTTTTTTTTGACGGCGGTCAGGGCAAGGGCTGTCACAGCCAGGACAATGCCTGTTAATTTCATGACGTTGACAGGTTCAAGGTAGTGAAAAATGGAATACACCATGGGGATAGCCACCGACATTTTTGTGGACACAGTTGTTACAGCCAATCCTGCTTTTTGGGCGGAGATACCCATCATGAAAAACATGATAATCAGCAATATTCCGATAACAGCAGATAGAAAAAACCAGTCCTGCCTTGACATCTCGAGGTAATATCCCACCAATCCCTTGTCGTAAAGGAACATGCCTATAAAGGAAGCCGTGATATAATTTAAAATGATGACATGGAATAGTTTGATTTTAAATCGTTCAAGGCTTCTGAAAATCATTAAGATGGATGTCGAACTCAGGATACAGAACAACAGGTGAACCATAATTTTTTGAAAGCCTTTTTAAAGAGTAAATGATTAAATTATCAACCCCATTTTTCTTGGCAGGTTATCACAAATAACTGCTTGCATGGTATATATTCTGGATCACATTTAAACATGGTACATCTCCTCTCCCAGTTCCATTTAAAGTTATTATTATCGAGATCTCAACGGCAGTGATGAGATACCCCGGATAAAGGAGCTATATCCTGATTCTGAAATAATTATTTCAGGTAAATCCAGCCTATCCGGCTCCTCAATGTGATTTTTGAAATTTCACATTTTTTTCACATCCTTTTCACGGCCTTTTCACGCATCCTAAGTTAGGCTTCATCCATGATTAATGAACAAGGAAATTAAGAGACAAATGGAAACCTTCTTAATGAGGAAGCACAATGATATTTCATTACAAAAATTTATTTAAGGGTTTCCAGGTGCTGGCTGGATGTTCGCGAACCCGGGCGTTATTACTTGTGATATCGGTGGCGTTGATTTCAGGCTGCAGCACGGCAGCTCATGATGTCAAGGCGCCGCTGTCTGTTCCGGTCCGGTTCTCCGAATCCGGCCATTCCCCTCTGCCGGACCAATGGTGGGCGTCCTTTGAGGATCCGGTGCTCAACGGGCTCATGGATCAGGCCCTTGTGAACAATTTTAGTTTAAAAACCGCATGGGACCGACTCAGCCAGGCCCGAGCCTTGGCAAAAAGTGCCGGGGCTGATCTTTTTCCTGATCTCGATGCCGAAGTTGAAACCTCACAAAATAGGTTATTCGAATCCGGTCAGACCACTGAAGGCCACAGCTATTCCTTGGGGCTTGCCGTAAGTTACGAGCTGGACCTGTGGGGCCGCATCCAATCTAGCCGCGATGCGGCCGCATTTGAAGCACAAGCCAGCGAACAGGATCTGCAGGCCACAGCCCTGTCCCTTTCTGCCCAGGTGGCCGGCACCTGGTATCAGCTGGTCAAACAGTACGGGCAATTGGATATACTGGACGAGCAGATTGTTAACAATAAAAAGGCGCTTGAATTGGTGAATTTGCAGCTGCGCACCGGCCAGGTTGGCATTTCAGACATGCTGCAGCAGCAGCAGCTGATCGAGTCCAACCAGGGCGAAAGAGACCTGGTATTGGCCCAGGCCGGAGT
>Ga0208900_1000625_pt1 | contig 21753 bp, 21 predicted proteins | sample AntAceMetag02UKK_FD_184763 | JGI IMG/M metagenome (GOLD analysis project Ga0208900, IMG submission 184763) | Saline lake microbial communities from Ace Lake, Antarctica - Antarctic Ace Lake Metagenome 02UKK (SPAdes) (version 2) | ecosystem: Environmental > Aquatic > Non-marine Saline and... | reverse complement strand
GCCTGGAACAGAGGTGGTAGCTCCTTCTGAAACCGGTGATGCACAAAAAATGGTTGTCATGATCGGTTCCCGGACCATTGGAGAGGGGGATGATGAGCTGGGGGAAAAATTAATGATGAGCTACATCAGAACCCTGAAGGAGATGGGGGAGGATCTGTGGCGTTTGATATTTGTCAATGGCGGGGTCTATTTTGCCACTGAGGGGGCCGAGTTGTTGCCTGATCTGAAGGCGCTGGAAGAGCAGGGGGTCACTATTCTTGTGTGTGGCACCTGCCTGAATCATTTTGACATTCTGGAAAAAAAGCGAGTGGGACAGACCACCAACATGCTGGATATCATCACGGCCATGCAGCTTGCGGACAAGGTGATTTCTCTGTGATACATCGATTCGATGTTCAAGTCTTTCAGGCTGATTTCTGGGTAAACGGGGTCAAAAGCATGCCTTAACCCATAGCTTCACTTCCCGTTCAAATTCCGCCTGGTGGGATTTTTTTGACATCTGGTGATCGCCATTACGGTGGATAATTATTTTTTTGGGATCACCGGCATTTTTGTATATTTTCTGGCCATTTTCAACGGGAACAACGCCATCCTGGTCGCCATGAAAAATCAGTACCTGGTGCAACAGCGGCAAGGCATCACTGAGATCAAATAACAAATTTTTTGTGAAAAAACTCAGGGGCAGGGCAGGGCGATCCGGGGTGGCTTCCATGGGGATGATTTTTATTGTGCGGCTGTCCACCGGGGCTGCACACAGAATTGCCCCTTGGGGTTGAACCCCCAGGTCCAGGAGTTGTCTCCAGGTAGCAATGCAGGTGGCACCTCCCAGGCTGCTGCCAAACAGCACCAATTCCCGCCGGGTTTTTTTCAAGGCCCAGAGGTAGTCCACCGCATGGATCATATCCTGGACCCGGGTTTCAAGGGAGGTGTCTGTTGCAAACGTTCCCTCACTGCCTCCGCATCCCCGGTGATCAAACCGTAAGAAGGCCACGCCCATCTCTGGAAGTATCCGGGCCAGGATGGTCTGCTTGGCAGATTCCATGGACCCTTCAAGGCCATGGGAACCTACCACCACAGGGGGCTTCTCAACCTCCGGGAGATGGAGTTTTCCCACAATTTTTCTATTTTGACTCATGAATTCAACGGGTAAAATTTTCATGCTTGTTTTTATGGCATACATGCTTTATAATTTCAAGCTTTTATCAGCAAATTTAATTGAAACTGTCAGCATACTTCATATCACTCCAAAAGGGCTTTACACGTTTGGGAAAATGATTCCCTGGAAATGGGATGATTGAGCCAACTGGTGCAAACTGGAAAATGAAGAGTGCCAAATTGCTGAACTTTTATTCAACAGGGAAAAAGCGGATGCGCCGGGAATATGATCCGGTTTGTCCTCTTTATTTAGGAATGAGTTTTCAATAAGTTGCCCATTTGTGCGATTAGGGGAGATGCGCTTATCTCTTATTAGCGTCTCCGCTGTGCTTAGGGGACAGATTTTTAAATCTGTCCCCGTCTCTGAAATGGAAAAGTTATTTCGGACTCATTCCTTACCCACTTATGTATGGGGCTTAAAAAAATAAATACATGGCCATAAAGAAGAGAAAAACAGCAGAACTTGATATCATTGATCTGGCATTTGGGGGAAAGGGGATTGCCAAACCCGATGGATTTCCCGTTTTTGTGGACAGAACGCTTCCAGGGGATAAAGCCCTTGTCCGGATCACCAAAAAGAAGAAAAACTATGCCGAAGGGAAATTGATTGATCTCATTGAACCCTCTCCCCTGCGTCAGGATGCTCCCTGTGATTATGCGGGATACTGCGGCGGTTGTCGATGGCAGGCCCTTCCCTATGAAAAACAACTGGAATACAAAAAAAATCATGTGACTGAGTCCCTGGAGCACATTGCGCTTTTAAAAGATATCCCCGTGAAGGATGTGGTGCCCTCGGATCAGATTTTTGAATTTCGAAACAAAATGGAGTTTTCCTGCACCGATCGCCGCTGGCTCACCCCTGAGGAACTGGAAGACCCTGAAATTATAAAGGGGTTTGGTCTGGGACTTCATGTGCCGGGCACCTTTGCCCATGTCATTGACATTGATAAATGCCACATTCAACCGGATCTTGGGAATCAAATTTTAGGAGATATTCGGGAATACATCAAGGCTTCGGGCTTACCCGCCTATGGCCTGACCACCCACCAGGGGTTTTGGCGGTTTGTGATGCTCAGAAGCTCTTCGGCCCATGGACACTGGATGGTGAACCTGGTGACAAAGGAAGAGAATGATGCCGTGCTGATTCCCCTGGCAGAACAACTCAGGGCAACATATCCGCAAATCACCTCGGTGGTGAATAATGTGACGGCAAAAAAAGCAGGCGTTGCCACGGGAGAATACGAAAAAGTATTGGCCGGTGAACGCTGCATCCGGGAAAAGCTGGGTGATTTTACCTTTGAGGTCTCTGCCAACTCTTTTTTTCAGACCAATACCAAGGGGGCGGAAAAACTCTATTCCCTGGTGTCCCACTATGCGGCCTTGACCGGTACTGAGCATGTCATTGATCTTTACTCCGGCACTGGCACCATCCCCATCTGGCTGTCCAGGGATGCGGCCCGGGTCACCGGCATCGAAATTGTGGAAAGCTCTGTGGCCGATGCTGGTAGAAATGCCACCCTTAACGACATTGAAAACTGCACCTTTCATGTGGGAGATATTAAAACCGTTCTGCCGGAAATTGACAAGCGGTGTGATGTGATGATCATTGATCCGCCCCGGGTGGGCATGCACAAGGATGTGGTGGATCAGGTGATTAACATCGCGCCTGTGAAAATTGTCTATGTTTCGTGTAACCCTGCCACCCTTGCCAGGGATCTTTTCATGCTCAAGGAACACTACAACGTGATTGAGGTTCAGCCCGTGGATATGTTCCCCCATACCTTTCACATTGAGTCGGTGGCATTGCTTGAATTAAAATCAAAAGAGGCTTCATGATTCCCTGGAAACAACTGGATTCAACTGCTACACCGGATGGCAAAAATGAGGTGGTTCTGCTCCAGCGGGATCAGGAATTTTCCATCCGGGTGGATGGCCAGGAGCTGATGAACAGTCGCATGAACGGATCGGAAAAGGTGCTGGCAAAACTGGCCTGCAAACCCATTTCCCAGCGCCAGGGAGCAAAGGTGGTGATTGGGGGCCTGGGCATGGGGTTTACCCTGGCATCGGCCCTGGTTCATTTACAATCCCATGCCACTGTGATCCAGGTGGAGCTTTTGCCAGCCATGGTTCAATGGCATGATCAGTTTCTGGGTCATCTTTGTGATCATGCTGTAAAAGACGGCCGGGTGGAAGTTGTCACCCAGGATATTGTTCATTATCTTAACACCGAAAAGCAGACCTTTGATGCCATCATTTTGGATGTGGACAATGGGCCTGAAGGGTTAACCCAGGCGGGCAACAATAACCTTTACAATGGGGCCGGGATCGGGATGCTCAAGCGCCGCCTTACCCCCGGTGGAATCCTGGCCGTGTGGTCTGCCAAAGATTCTGCACCCTTTACCCAACGGTTGAAATCCGCAGGGTTTGACGCCAGGGTGCACACGGTTTATGCCAGACCCAACAACAAGGGGGGAAGACACACCATCTGGATTGCCACGGCCCGGTGATCAATCCATGCTTGGGAGGAGGGGATCATGATCATGGGCCAATGGGGCCAGTCTTGTGTTCTTGGAGGCTGAGGCTTTTATTAGGCTCCATGCTTTTGATCTTTGCCTGTTTTAACGAAAAAATATACCAAACGCGCCAATAACGCGGTAAGTACCCGAGCATATATTCCTCAAAATAAAACCCATAAATATCAATGGAATATGTCTGTGGAATACCGAAAAACATATGTGTGGGTACTTACTGCTGCCAGGAATGCAAGCTTGCCTCCTCCCCTGATAGAGCCAACTCAGAGAGTTGAAAACCGGGATTTCCCGGTCTGACTTGCTCACGCACTGGTTAAAAACACAGTAACCTCACCATCTTGGAACACATAGCCCTTACCTTCGGTTCTCAATTTACCATTATCCCTTGCCGATGCCCAGGAACCCGCAGCAACCAGATCCTCATAGGGAACCACCTCAGCACGGATAAAATGTTTTTCAAAATCAGTGTGCAAGGCCTTCACCTTTGGAGGCACCTTTAACCAGGCCTGCAATGTCAACAAATTCAATGACAGTGGGAATTATCTTGCCTGATTTACTCAGGTTTGCCAGGACATCAAGACGTTTATCCAGAACCCGGACGATGCCAACATTGGGCTCAATGGTGCAAAACGGGTAATTACTGGCCTCGGCACCGGCTTTGGTGAGGGCGTTAAACAAGGTGGATTTGCCAACGTTGGGCAAACCAACAATTCCAATTTTCATTTGGGGGGTAACTCCTGATCTTTTTGATTGGGTGAGATGAAGATTTTTATGGGGATGGTTGTGCCCCTCCATGCCTCATCTCTGGGGTGGGGATGGTTTTTAAACAAAATTGATTCTTTTATCAGATTAAACAGGTCAATGTAAAGATTCTTTTAAGGATTACTCCAGAACAGTCTGCAATGCCGTACAAGAGACTTCACAGTCTCCATTTCTATCTGAAATATAGGCTGTCTCACCTGTTATGGTGACCGATAATTCCATGGTTCTTTTTACCAGCGCCGCTAAGGACTGTATGCTTTCCCACTGAAACTGAAACACAGATGCCGTCAGTTCATTAAATTTATCCCGACTCTGGGCCCACCAGGCATCTGATTTGGAATTGAAACTATACACCTTTACTGCCGGGGAAAGGTGGGTGGCTTTTTTGATCCTATCCGTGGTGGGTTCTCCAACATCAATCCACAACGAAATTCGACCATCCAAGGTGCGTGCCCATATATCAGGCTCCTCCACTGCAGAAAGCCCTTTAGAAAATGCAAGGTGTTCCTGGGCATTCATGCAAAAGGCCAGAACCCTTGCCATCATTCGTTCAAGGGTTTCAGAAGGATGTTGGGCAATGGTTAAGCTGAGTGTGTCGTAGTAATTTGTGTCGATGTCAGCCAAGGTGATTTTTAGTTTGTAAATAGTTGGTTTTAATGCCAATAGCAATACTCCTAATTGTATTATGAAACATAAACACCCTCAAACCCAGAAAAGAGAACTCATGGATGGGGCCTCACCCCATCAAATGTTTTTCCCAGAAAATCACAGATCTCCACGGGATCATCAATGAAGAACTTGCCGGTGGAAAAACTTTTTTTTGCGTTTTCAGGTAGCGCATCGTCCCCGGTAAGAACCAGAACCGGACATCCCTGGTTTTCCACACCCAATAGTTCAATCACCAGTGGGCGGGGCCTTTCAAAATCCACATGAACAATATCAATGGCATTTCTCACCGCCATGGAATAGGCAAAAAAACCTTCCACAACACCACACCCCGGACAATAAAATGGCCCCTGGCCATCTGTTTCCGTCCAGGGGTTCAGCATAAAAAGTGTATGTTTTTTCATTTGTTTCTCCTTTTTAAATAAGTTAGTGTTAGATTTCAGGCTCTTTTAAAATATCAAATGTTTATCGTGTCGTAGCAAAAATTAACTATACCCCCAGTCTTTAAATCTTTTCTGCAATGCCTGATCCCCTTTAAATGCCAAAAAATAAATATATTCAGGGTCCAGATCCAAACCACCTGGCCAAGTAATTGTGCCCAATTTCGGATCAATAGTCACCTTTGAAAAAAGAGTTTCATCTTTTGATTTTTGAAAAACCCCCTCGGTGACCACTGGTGACAGATCCGCAAGGCCCCTTCGACCATCATTAAATCACCTCTATTTTATAATTGCCCACGTACCGGGCATCAGTGATGTGCAGAAACATATTTTTACTCCAAAGGCTCAATGGGGTGTGGCCTTCCTGAAATTGTGAAGTTTTTTCATTGCATGTCGGTATGTGGGGTTGAGTATCGTATCCAAAAGAATTTTCGGATAACTGTGGCAATAATCCAGAAGAGCACCAGGCCATGTTTTTGCTTGCAAAAAATAAAAAAAAAGAATACTGGTTCTTAGGTAACACAGGCGCTTCCAATCGCAGAATAATATTATAAAAAATGAGGAGGTATTATGAAAAAATCGTTGTTTTTAGGGTTGTTTATGTTCTATGTGGAGCTTTTTCTTATGCAGGAATCACTGATGAAGAAATAAAAAGGCAAAAACTTGAAAAAATAAACCAATTGAATGAAATGTATGAGCCTGCCTGTGAATTTAAAGCAGCAACGGCATTTCCATCCACTCATCCGGCAGATGCCTTTTCCGGAACTGCTTCATGGGCCACCAAAGGATCCAGCCCAGATGAGTTTAATCTATACGTCTGGACAGAGTCTGGTGAAACATGGATAGAAATTGAACCTGTTATTGGCGTACCTTCTATTTATAGCTCAAGTTTTGTTATCATTCAGAACAGCATTCAATATGATACCGTAAAAGTCGAAGTTTTTAGTGGGTCAAGTCAAGGTGGAAGAATTTACGTTCCATCTGTTTTTAAATTAACTCAGTGGTCTTTTTACACCACTCAGGCAGATCTAAGCCAAGCCTTTACTTTGATTTACGATGGAGTTTGGGACGTCTATTCGTTCGACATTCCAGGGCCAGGTTCTACACCCACTCCCACCCCAATCCCCACATCTGATTTGTCAGATACAGACAATGATGGAGTTATAGATATTTGGGATAACTGTCCAAATACGCCACCCAATTCCTATGTAGACCCTGCAGGGTGCCCAGGGACAAATTACTGTCTGGCAATTGGCAGCGACATGAGTTTTACAATTCCCTGTGTTATGGTCGGTTTTGTGAAATATGAATTTAATCTTGATTATTATATAAATCCTGCTGATCCACTTGGGCTGTATTGGAAACTGGATATTAATTCTCTTACAGTAAAATAAATGTACGGTGGTGATCCTGGAGACATTCTTAATAGCTATAGCTCATAATTAAAAGCCAAAAAACATAAACCGTATCCCCATTTTCAAAAGTGAGTTGGGGTGCGCCAAGGGGTTAATAATCCTTGCAAAAAAATAACATTTTCACTTAATAAGTATATCAACGCATAGCAGAACACATTCATTGCAGATATAGACACCAACACAAGGGCCTGCGATAAGTTTTTTTGTTTCTTTTTGAGACTTTCCGCAAAAAGAACAGGCCAACCCAGAGTCATGATCAATATGTTTATGGCTGATGTAAGAATGATCTTGGATTGGGTTGCTGTGCGGCTGGCTTTTTTCTGTCCGTCTTGCCGCTACCTCCAACCAATCTCTATGAACACAGGAATAATCCTTCCCTTCCATTGGAGGATAGTTGCATCTTTTGCTGGGGCTACTGCTTTGCAGTGTCTGGTGTCCATAAGGTCTTCTGATCTCAAGAATAGGGTGGGCGCACTCACCTTCTATTGTCCTTAAAGTTTTTATAACCATAGCCACTACCAGCACCACCAGCAAATGCTATGGTTAATTTCAATAATTGTTCCAAAAAGGCTCTGTCCTTAGGAAGAACATAAATAAGCAAGAACAATATGAAACTGACTCCAAGAACAACATAAAACATGGTAAACCAACGACCTGAACGCTGAAGGGCAAAGTCATTGTTATCATCTTGTTGGATACCGTCCAGATATTTATCTATATGTTCTGGGGTGAATTTTTCAAGCAGAGGGTGGTGTGATGATCGGGAGCCATTTACTAATTGGGTGGTCCTCATGGCCATTTGGATGCTTCTTTTTGCCTCTTGGGGCATACCTTCTGGGAAGATTTCATCAGGAAGGATATTATGGTTATCTTCCTGATGACCATCTTTTTTTACCGGATCGACACTCTTTGAGTCTTTCTCTTCATGGGTAGTCATTTTATCAATATAACCTTTGCTTTCAAAAATGAGTTATTTTTTTATCAAGCCTTTGGGTTTTTGATTCTATTTTTTGTGAAAAACCATTAACGATAGATGCTTCCATTAGACGCTCAATGATTTTAATAAAAACTTCCTCTTCTATTTTCCCCTTATCATAATATTTGCAAATTATTTTTGCTGCTTTCTTGAGGTTCTCTTTATTTGTTTTGCTTATAGTGGAATTGTTTATTGCTGGCAAAAACTTATCAGAGTGGCGGCAAGTATTATAAATAGACAACATATTTTCACCTCCCTTTAGTTATGGTTTTTTGTTAATATTTCATGTTTAAATTATCACACACAAAAGACATATAATCAATCAAAAGCGGGTGTCAAAAAATGAACCTCCACCCACCAAAACATGAGAAAAAGGGGGATGGAAAATTCCATTCCGGTATGTATTAGGTATGTGTTTTGATGCCTTTTTAAAAACAGAACCCATTGAAATTATTAGAAAAAATGGCGGAAGTGCATGGGAATCGAACCCACCCGGGACGGTATTAATGCCCCACATCGGATTTGAAGTCCGAGGGCCTCACCAGTAAGCCGCGCACTTCCATGGTGAAAAGATGTCTTTTTCTATACCCAATGAGCCTTGATTGTCAAGCCTTTTGTTGATTTTTAGTGGGTGACAAGTGGTGTGCGGATGTCAGTTGCTGCTGGCCCAGAATGAGTTACCCGGCCCCACTGGCACAGAGGTCAAAAACTGCGGAGCGTTCTCATTTATGACCCAATTATTGCGGTGTCACTGTCGACACTTATTTAAAATTAAAGATTAATCTGGCCAAAACCCTCTAAATCAATTATATCTTTAACCAAGTTGGTAAATTCATTCAAAAAAATCAGGTACTGTTATCAACCTTGCCTGATGGAGCGTAATCGTGAAAAATATTTTAATCACCTATTTTGTATTTCTTAGCGTTTTTTTTTCAACCAATACTTTGCTTCATGCTCAAGAAAACAATGGATTATCAAATGGCCAGATGATTTATGTGCCGGCATATTCACATATTTATAGTGGGAACAAAGAGGTGCCATTTCTTTTGGCTGTGACATTGAGTATCAGAAATATAGATATTAACCATCCGATTACAATTCTGTCCGTAGATTATTATGGAACAGAGGGAAAACTGGTAAAAAAATATATTTCTTCGCCTTTAGTCTTGAATGCTTTAGGAACTACAAAATATTTCATAACCCAAAAAGATAAAGCGGGTGGTTCTGGTGCGAACTTCATTGTTAAATGGAAATCGCATAAGCCGGTCAATAAACCTATCGTTGAAGCTATCATGATTGGGCCTCGTGCGTCCTTTACCTCCCGTGGTCAGGCGATTATTCCTTCTGATTAGAATATGTACAAAAATATCCGATCTGGTTCTGGTCGGGGTCTTAGGGATTTCTTCTTTCAGCCAAGCGCCAACGGCTTCGGGGTTCTACTTGTATGCCTTCCGAAGGGGCTTTTGAGGGGTGAAGCCCCACCGATCTTGATAAATTTCTCAAAAGTTCATCTGATACATGTTGTTTACAGGCTCATATTGCATCTTTTACGACCATCCTTGATAGCTAAAAAGGGAAGCGACTATGAAAGAATTGATTAGGTACATTGCTCAAGCACTGGTTGACAATCCAGACCAAGTAGAGATTTGCGAAATAAAAACCCAAAAACTCATTCTCTTGGAATTAAGTGTTGCAAAAGAAGATCTTGGAAAGGTGATTGGAAAAAAGGGTAGAACCGCACAAGCCATGCGAACTCTTTTATCCTGTGTAGCTGCGAAAGAAAAAACCAGGGGAGTTCTTGAAATTATTGAGTGATATCCCTCTCACGGATTAGCAGCCACCAGATACCAACTCCAAATGCTCTGCTGTTTTCTATATTTGTCTCAACCAGTGAGTTCAATCGTTGGCAATACTTACGTTCAGGTTATCCAATAGACATTATCGGAAATAAAAAAATCAGCTTTTTCCCAAAAAATTTGGAATCCAAAATGCCTGAAAATATGGACTTCCTACTTATCTGGCAATCCCGTTTCAGAGGGAAATCCTTATTTCCGATAATGTCTAATCAGTATAGTTAAAATAACCTAGATATGGACGGGCAGGCTACCTGTCTAAAGCGGGACAATTTGCCGTCTTGAGGTATCCGAAATCATGCTCTTTGCAAGTCCCTGATTTTACAAAGTGTCCCGACTTAGGTGGGTAGCCCTTGATTACAAAGGTGTTCGGGCTGAGACAATGACGGCTTCTCCAATTTTTTCAGACTGTTTTTCAGTTTGCTCCATATGTTGATATACTGATTCGTCATCTATACTTGAACGAATTAAGGCATTTGTTTCGACGATTTCCTCTGCCGATAAAAAGCAGTAGATTGAATCGGACTTTTGAAAATCAGTATCCAAGGCCAACCGGGGATCACGATAATATTGTTCCTGAAATAATTTTCCAGATGGTATGGTTGTTTTAATATCTGTAAATCCTAACTCCTCAAGCCTGGATAAAAGCATTGGGACAGGAATAAATCTTGCCTGCATTGCAAGGGCTGCTTTTTCGATGTATTTATAGTTCCAATATACACCGGAATTCGGATTTAGTTGTTCCTGTGTGGATGTGTTGATGGTCAGTACTCCACCTGGTTTAATGACACGTCTGCTCTCTTTTAAAAAAAGGGTCAAATTGGGGTAGGAGGGTTCTGTATCAAGATGGTGCAGCACCTGGTTAACCATGTAGGCATCGAAAAAATCATCAGAAAAAGAAAGATCAAGAATATTCCCTATTTGCAAATGAACATTTTTGGCATCTCCAACTTTTTGTTTGGTTTCTTCATATCCTTGTTCAGATCCCTCCACCCCATAGATTTCTTTCATAGGGTGTCTGATCTCATTTATGTATGCACCTGTACCAAACCCACCTTCCAGAACTACTTGTTCTTCCAAAGGTATCTGGGTTTCTTCAAAGATGTGTAAAAGTTCCTTCAAGCCATTGGGCTGGCGATTCTGATCATAGGAGATAAATATGTCATTATAGTTACAATAAGAAGAGGCATTTCTTTTTTCAGTTTTTTTCATACACATATTTTTTAACTTTCATAGGGAAGTGATTTGAAAAATAATTTTTCAAATCGGTTAAAGTTGCGCTTTTTTTCAAGCCAGGTCAAAAATCGACTATACTGTTGCAAGTATTTTACTTAAAAGCAAGGCTCTATAACTATTTTTATGTTATAAAAATTATTGGTAACCCAATTGCTGAAATATATTAACGGCGTTAAGTCATGTATGCATGACAGATATCTGTCAAGCCGTCAGGTTATTTAAAGCGAATCTTCACTCGTCTTTGTTTGTTTGTCTTTTATGGATTTTGGTTTTTTCAGTCGAAACGGTTTTATAGGCAAATCATACCAGAATACAGGGGTTGTGTAGGCCTTCCATGCCCATTTAACCACCCCAATGAGCCCAAATGAAATCCACAGTGCCCAAGCCAGCATTGCCAGCCGATAACAGAGCATGGGAATGGAGATAACCCAGGCCACGGGCAGGGTGCTGACACTGACATCATGGTACCATCTGAGCAAACTGGCACTTGAACCGTTTCCCATGATATTCATGTCTGGATGACCTAAAAGCCCCTGGGAAACAGCGGCCAAAAGAGATCCGGCAGCAACAAGGGTAAGGGTGGCAAGCCCCAGTTGAATCAGGTTAAATCGTTTTTTCTTTGATGTTTCTGTGGCCACAGTTGTCATAGCTTTTTGTCTCCGTTTCATGGCCACAAGCCAGGTCCCCACAAAAAAACAGGCTCCAAGACTGCTCATGCACATACCCAGCCCCAGCAGAAAAAGATGATAGAATCGCAGGTGGGTCAGTCCTGACAGGGCCAACCCGGCGCTGATGATCACCACCACAAAAAGCACTGACCAGAAGAGTACCGCAGGCCCAGTGAGGGGCTCGCCCCCCATAAACAAGGGCCAACGATTCCCGGGGAGATGCACATCCACACTGGCATTGACACTGGCATGGCCAAGGTCAACATCGGAGGTGGGATAAAACATCCCCATGCCCCGGGCCTCCCGCCATTTGAGTGCCGCCGTGTGGGTTCCCGGTGCCACAGGAAGGGTGACAGAGCGGCCTTCCTGGCGAATCAACTGAACCTTGCCATCAATTCTAATTTCCTCCAATCTGGCATTTTCGGGCAGTTGCAGCGTATGTTGCCCCCCTTGGGTGCTTTTCATTTCAAGGGATAGCCGGGCCTGGGTGGTTCGCTGACCCGGCCTGAGCACCAGATGGCTTTTTTCCAGGGTCAGGGTGTTGCCCTTGATGGCTTTGGGTCGGGAGATTTCCAGGGTCACCTTCTCTCCGGGCCATGGATGCCATGTGGGCATCCACCGTTGGGAGACCTGGTGAAGAATCACGGGTATGCCATGGGTTTCCACATGGAAACGAGGTGCCACATCCAGTGTCCACACCTCTGTCCAGTCCCGGGTTTTTTCATGGAAGAGCACCAGGGTATCAACGGGCTCCAGGAAAGAGTTCCATTTAAATCGGGTCTGGCCTGCATTGATATTCACCAGAACTTGATTTTTTTTAACCTTGACTCCCCGGGTGATCACCGATTCACCGGGCAGCAGGGGAAGACGCAATGCCATGGCACTATCTGCTGGGGTCATCCGATGTACGGTGGTTTCCACCTGCCATTCCTTTCCCAGCACAATATGACGTTCCACCCGGGCAAAGGCTGGCAAAACACCGGTTTCCAGAATTTCGTCCAGGGGTTCTTTTTTCGTTGATATGCGTGTAAAATGGAGAGATCCATCCAGGGTGCCGTCCAAATTATGGCCCTGCACCGTCCATCCCTGGGCCGTCACCGAAGCCACATGGGGTTTCAGGGGAAAGGAGAGCTGAAGGGAGTTCCTTTTTTGCAGCCTTCCCTGGAGCACAATTTCATGGGAGCCAGAAGGTATCATCATCCACAAAATTTCATTTTTCCTGAAAATGGCCTGGGATTCAAGGCCATTTAACAAAATTTTACCCGGTAACCAGTGGCGGGCATGGCCGGGCAGTGGCACCATTGTATCCAGCTGGGCATTTATTTCCAGGGTCAGGGAAAGTTCCTGGGAATCAATATTTATATTCACCGCACCCATGTCGGCACAGGCAGGAAAACAGTCTTGGGGTTCAAGGAGTCTATCCTGGAGGGCCTGTAACATTTCAGGGGAGGGGATCTCCGAAGCATGACAGGGGGGGGCATTGCCCATGAGGGATAACAGCACCAGGCAAAACACCAATCCGGTACCAGCCCAGGAAAATCCTTTTTTTCTTTTCCATGTAACACCCAGCAAGCCTGCTGCCAGAAGGGCTATGAGCCCCACACGTAAAAAGGCAAGAAAACGGTTCATCCCTGGGCCTATGAGGGTAAAGGAAATTGATTCTCCCGGTTCCATGGGACCGGACCAGCTGAATGGCAGCGTTGTAAAGGGCCGCCACCGGGGAAGCCCCGGACCGGTCTGGGTCATGGCATCGGGGTCCACCATTATTTTCATGGGGCGGGGAACAGACATGGCAGGGGCGCTGCCCCGGGATAACAGGGATCCTGCCATTTTCCGGGCCTTTTTAAGGCTTCCCAGGCGATAGGGTTCGCTATCCTGCGCTGACATGGATTCCTGGAACCCATCATTTTGACTATGTCGGGCAACGGGTTGAACAGCGCCATCCGTGTTCATGGAGATCCAGGGTTTTTCCAGCTGGGGATAGATGCCCACCTGAAGGGTATGCACGGCATAGGGAATGGCAGTGAATAAAAGACTTAACACTACTATCCCATGGAGAATTCTAATTGTTTTTCTTAGCTTACCCAGGGGCAGATGTTTAAGCAGGGCAATCCCCACCAGAAGGGCTGGCCACACATAGCGGGGGGCAAGGGGTTCATGGAAAATTAAAACCAGTGTAACAAAGCCCACCAGGGAAAGGGGCAGGGAAAAGAGCTTTGCTGTGGCAATGGTAAAAATAAGTACCACGAAAAAATCCAGCAGGGTCCATTTTTTAAGCCAGGTCCCAGGAATTTTATCAATGCCTCCGGCATGAAGCAATTTCCATCCCGGGGGCAGGTTTAGCCGTCCTGTCACCTGATTAAAATCATGGTCCCATCCTGTGGCGGGTATCTGGTAAATTCCCTTGTCAAAACTACTTTCCGCTGTCAGGTCCAGTATGCCTTTCCTGAGTTCAAGACCGGGTTTGTCCGTGCTCGCTCTTTTGGTGATCAACTGTTCCATCCCGTCCACAGTGACCTTACCGGGAATTATATTTAGATCCATTTCCAATCGCCAATCACTGTTTTTACGACCGGTTATTTTATCCTTAATGGTATATCCTGATCCGTCAAATCGGAGCCACAGGGTTCTGTCCAGTGTGAGACTGTCCGGGGCTGGCATGGGATCGCCGCGTTTTATCTCTTTAAAAATCATCTGTTCATTGGGCCGTATGCGGTATGCGGGATAATTTTGCCACTCCCTGGGAAGGGATGTCTGGCGCGGATCCACCGGGGGTACCCCGGAAATTTCCATAATGCGTAATTCAGGACGACGTACAATGGACCATATCTCATGGTCGGGCTGAAACCGGGGTTCGCCCTCGTTAAATGTCAGTTGTGACAGGGTGTTTAAATAGCGCAATGTCAGGGTGAAATCATATCTGCCAGGCCTCACCTGTAGGCGCAGGGTACCATCCTGGGAAAGACGGGAGGGTAAGTCGCTTTTAAGGGAAAGGGGAATAAATAAGGTGGGATCATATAGGGGGCCCAGGGTGATTTCCCGGGCCTTTCCGGCAACTTCCAGGGTGGTGTACAGGGTCACCCGGGGGGGGATATCATCTTCAATTTTCCGGAATCGCTCCACCTTGAGGCGATTGGCCTCTTTTTTGACCTTTTGGGTGCTCTTTAACCACAGTCGCCCCGCCGTATCCACATGGGGGAATTCAACAGGTTGATCATTAACTTGCAGGGAAAAAAGGCCGGTTTGGGGGGGTATTTTAAGATATTCAGGCGTTGTCTGCCATTTGAAATCGCCAGTGATACGATACTGGCCGGGGGACAGATGAATGGCAGGGGCCTGGTTGTGCATCATTAAAAGACCAGGGGCATCGTTCACCCGCACATTAAGGGGCCACTGCCCGGCATGCCCAGGAAGGGGTGTCCAGGTGTCATGGCGGACCTCCCATGACTGGTCAAATTTTCCCCCTTTATCGCCAAGGGAAATGTTTAACCTGCCGGGCCAGCTACATTCAAGGTTTTGGGCATCATTGTAATGGGGAATGCATGAGACCTCTTTTTCTTTGTCGTGGAGCACCCATTTTATCCATGGTTGTAATACCCTGGGTAGATCAGATGGATCTACTCCAGCCTGGCAGGGCTGGTGCAAAAATCCCACAATAATAGCGATCATCAGAATCACTTCTGCAATCCACCATCCTTTTACCGGGCCGTTCCTTTGACCAGAAAATAGCATTTTCCCCCCTTGGCATGCCGTTTTTCACCAGTTCATCAAAATGGGGAAGGGTCAGGCTTGGCTTCTGGGCGTTATTACTCCAGATTTATGAAATTCAGGGATTCCCAGGAATAATGCCCAAACCAAGCCTGACCCCATTGACCCACCAAATTATGATAAATGGCATATGTTATGACCAACCCCAAAAAACGTATTATCAAATCACAGGAGCAGTATCATGAAAATATACTGTCCGTCATTAACATTCACCGTAAGACTTGCCCCCCTTGCCTGGGCATAATAAATCCATGGTTCCACATCTATTTTGCCGTCCCCACATGCAAAGGTGGGGTAAAAGTGCCCTGTGGTACCATCCTTCCATGATAGAATCATGGCATTGCCATAGGTGGTTTTCACCATTTCTTTGACATTATTTTTTGCCATGACAAAATCCAGAGCGGGATCATCAATCTTGTACTGAAGGATCTCTTCTTTTCGGGGCGTTGCTTCTGGTGATATTTGCATATTTTCTCCTTAAGTTAAAGGGTAATCCGCCATCCCGCATTGGCAAAGGCAAATTTATCTTTAAACCGATTGTAGCATATGGCGGCGGCCTCATTGCCGGTGCAGTGGGAAACGGCAATTTTTTCCAATTTAAAGCGGTCAAAGGCTTCCAATGTACGATCCATTTGTTCCCCCAATTCCAAAAAGCCAAGATGGGTGCCGCCGATGACGGCATGGAAGGTGTCATAACCGCTTTTTTTTTTAAAGTGTTCCATGACATTAACAATACCCGAGTGGGCACAACCGGTGAGAATCACCGGGCCAGAATCGGTTTCAATTAAAAGAGAAGTATCATCAAGCAGGGGATCCTGGACAAATTCATCGCCCTGTTTCACCTTGAGATGAGTGTCTGGTTTCTCATAATCCGTGACGCGGGGTACTTGTCCGGAAAAGAAAATACCCGGTTCAATTTCTTCATATTCTCGTTTAAAAGAAAACGTCAACCCCCGGTTTTCTTCCAGAAAGCGCCGATCATCCTTTATACCAATAAAAACTCTTACCGGGGTGTCTTCCTGCATGATTTCGGCATATTTGGGGATAAAGACATCGGGGTGGGCAACAACCTCCACATTTCTTTTGGGAAAAAAAAGTTCAGACAATCCGCCGGTATGATCCAGATGGCCATGGCTTAAGGCCACTTTGTCAATGCTGCCAAGATCCACGGACAAGACCCGGGCATTGTTTCTCAGGGTGAGCCCCTGGCCCGTATCCAGGAGCAATTTTCGGCCGTTTTTTTCAATCAATGCAGAAAAACCGTGTTCTCCTGTTATGCCCATCATTTGACTGGCTCTGTTTTCACATAGAATGGTAATAGTGGTGCTTGCCATGATATTTCAGCTCCTTTTTTAATATAAAAGAATGGGCTTAATGGCTACCCACTTAAGGCGGGACAGCCTTTAAAATCAAGCGTCTTAGCAGCCTTGATTTTAGGGGTTAAAAGCTAATTATCCACATAAAAAGTCTTGAAAATATCCCGCCTTAAGTGGGTAGCCAGCTTAATCATAGCACATGCACACTCAGGGAGATGGAAACTAATAATTGATCAATTGCCAAAGTTGAAAAAGCGCTTGCTCACCATTCTCAGACTATTCTGGACAATTATATTTTTCCATCTCCCTCACGTTGAAGTGGGGACTCATTGCAATGGCTAATTTTTTGATGACCAAGCCGCCTTTTCGCAAATGCATAAAAAATATATCAAAGGGGAAGGTTAAAAGCAATGACTCTTTTCAGACGGGAATTGATGGAGCTTTGATAAAGTTGCTTCTCGTATTTTTAAAGAGAGATCCCGGGTCAGTTCCAATACCTTTACCGCATGCTCCATGCTGAGGGAACCGGTGCCGCAGCTAGGGGTGATCAGGGTTTGTTCCAATATCATGGACCGGTCAAGCCCCATGGATTCCAGCTGTTCAAGTTGCTGTAACCACATTGTATAAAGGGAGTCTGTGGAAGCGCTGTCAATATATTCTGGGCTGGACGTGGGAACAATGCCCCAGGCCAGGATACCGCCGTTGTTGATAAATGTTTTTAGCTCTTCTTTGTAGAGAATCAGCCGGTCAAAATAGGAAAAGGCATCAAAATTAATGATGTCCGTGCCAGATTCCAAAGCCAGGGACCAGTCACCATTGGCACAGATATGAATGCCAGCAACACCGCCCCCCAGATGAATGGCATCAATGCAGGCCCCCAGGGATTCAATGACCTGTTCCCTTGTGATGCTGATATAAGTGGAAGATCCAATCCCCACCACTCCGGGCTCATCCAGAAAAATAATGGGGGGATTGACACAGCCAAGTCGGGAAAGCTGCGATACCTGCCACAGGGCCTTCATGGCCACCTGTTTGGTGACTATATCCCGCATCTGTTCGTCATAAAAAAGCAGTTTGCCTGCCTGATCCTTCATCCCAATACCCAGGGTGATGGGGCCGGTGACCTGGCCTTTCACTGCCAGGGGGACATGGGGAAGACCTGCAATGGTTTCCATGAATACCAAAAATCCCCGTGCGGTTTCTGCTGTCAGCGCAAACCGGGAGGTTTCAATCAGGCCCGGATCTTCGATGGTGGAAAGGTAGTCCTCATAAAATGATAACACCTCCTGATCAAAATCATCCCCTGCGGTGTTGATGTAAACATCTTTGTTCTCCCTCCGGGTCAACCCCGGCATCTCCGGTGAAAATTGAATTACCATTCCTTCTTCCAGATGGCGGGGCAGTTGCACCCACAAAGGAATGTCAGGGGTATGATCCAGCATGAGACGGGTGGCTTTAAGGTGATCTTCCATGGGAAGACTGCCCACCAGAAGAGGAAGACAATTGGGCTTAAATTTTTGGGGTTCGACAGTATGTATCGGCATAAAAAATAACTCCTTGTGTGGGGTTGGGGTAATAGAATTCGAGATCTTCTATACCAAATTCAGAATTTGATCACAACATCGCAAGTTTGCTTCATTGATATTTTTGGGGGGAGGGATCAAGGATCCTAAGATGGGGTTAAGGAAAAAATAAAGGGGGAACATCAAATTAAGTGTTTGATGTTCCCCGGCAAGTCTGAGTTTTTCATATTACAATTTTACTTTCATTATTTCAGTACATTCTAGTGGTATTAAATTCTTAGCTCTCAAGTTTAAATGATACCTTGAGTTTTACACGATAGGCCACGATTCGGTTATCTTCCAGACGCATATCCATCATGACCACTTCTGCGACACGGATGTCGCGCACACTGTCATCCACTGTTTTAATGGCAGTTTTGGCAGCATCTTCCCAGGATTTGGGGGACAGTCCTACTACTTCGATTATTTTGTATACACTGTTTTCCATAAAAATCTCCTTTTTGAGTATTATTTAAACCTTCGACGTTAGTAGATTCGAGGCACGCTGATAACAAGCGTGTCAGGTTAAAAAAATGGATAATTTTTTTAGAATTTGACCATGGCCCTCCTTTCAACTCTCCGCCAAGGAGTCCTCTTCTGAATCTTTGATTCAGTGGGGGAGGAATTGGCGCTACTGACTTATGGTTGTTTGGTTTCTGCATATTAACCTTACCTCTCGTAGATTGACCTGGGTGTACTTTTTAGCCGGATTTTTGATATAATTGCCTTGGATATCGACAATACGACATCCTGAAGAACCCGAGAATCCTGAAATAAATCCAGTCTTTCCTTTATACTTTACCGCATCCCACCGGCGGAATCTTTTGAGAGCAAAAACATTTTTGTTGTTCCGCTTTTGCGTCTGATTCGGTGTTTTTCGGCCCTTTCTTGCTGTTGCTTCATGCAGACTTCGTTTCCGTGCCTGTACATGCCTGGTTTTGATCTGTCGGTTAATAGGAACAGCCTGCTTGTCTGCAATGATGACAGCGTCGTTTACATGGGATTTTTCTATCCCGGCTTTGTTCCGGTAATGGCCGGTGATGTATCCAAACGTCGTTGTCAAAGGGGCTATCCTGGATAATTCTCTCTGTAAATAATTTTTTCCCTGCTGAACATGGGCTGCTGAAACATAGAAAGAACTTTTTTGCCGAGGAAGCTTCAGCCCCTCTTTGTGGTGTCGATCATGACAATCTTTACACAGGGTCATCAGATTTGACAGCTTGTCCGTTCCGCCCTTTGATCTTGGCTTGATGTGATGACATTGCAGGTTTGACTGCGCTTTACAAACACGACACTTGAACGTGTCTCGCACCAGACAGGCCTGTTTGAAATTTTTATGATAAAGTAAATCACCATGCTGATATTGATCTCCTGAAATGTCAGGATTTTCCATTGCCTGAAAATCAAAATAGACATCTTCCAGTCTGATGGCTGAAATTGGCAACGGCATTTGTTGTATTATACGGATAATGGTTTCTTTTTTGGCTTTGATTGACGGCGAAATCCGAAAGCTTGTTTTTTGAATTTTGGCATATTTTTGATGGCACCCTCCCACTGCATCCAGGCACTTTTTACAAATTATTTTTGAACTTGGCGCATTGCCACCACAGACTTTACACGTTGGTATCGACTGTTTTCTGTTCAGAAATCTTGCCTTTCGATATCTTGTTTTGCGGTTTCTCCTGGATCTGCGGTATTGCCTCCGGGTATCGAGTTTGGACTTGATATCCGAGCGCAAAATCAGTTCTTGTTGAAATAGAACCTTGCCGTTTGAAACCGCTGCAATCCCGATATTGATCCCTCCGTCATCGATCCCCACGGTGACCGGTTGAATATGGTCTGTGGTGTCATACAAAAGCTGGAGCGTAAATGGGGTTCTTTGAATCACCCGGGCCTTTCCCTGCTTGAGCATAATCCTGGCATTGGCCGGATGGGTCGGCATCAGCCATTTTCCTGATTTTGATTTGACATAAACTTGCATAAAAAAACCTTTCGGTTATGATCACCCTCCGAAGAGGGGTAAGGTTCGCCTCGCCAATGTTCAGCAGGCTTCGCAATGTGGTTGACCGCTCCTACCTCACAGAGTTTTTACAGAGCCACGATAGAGCTTTGGACTGGCGATTACATCCAAAGGTATCTACATCCCGCCGAACGTAGTAGTTAAGACTCAGGCTAGTCAACTTGGGCTTTTACAAGCCCCTTCTGAATCTTTGATTCAGGAGGGGTAGTTGACAGCAGATACTGCCTTTATAATTGAATACACCGTTACTTTTGGGCTTGAGCCTAATTTTAATTAGACTGATAATTGGATGCCATCACGGTTTTTGCCACCCGATCATTTCTTCTAAAGTACCATATCAGCTTGAATCCATAGCTGTAAAGCCAAATGAGCAAAAAGAGCGATTTTAAGATGAAAAAACTGGGAGTACATCGTGATTTCAAGTGGCATAAATCAGAAACAGGCCCTTAATTTTTTGATGTTGAAACCCCTGGGCTGCAATGATAGGCTCTGCCACGTTGGCGTGTGGCAGGCAGATCTGCCATGGGGGTCATCAACTTACCCTTTGATTTTAATCGTTGGTGGATCTGGGTCTGCTTGTTTCAGGCATTCCGCCACGAAAAAGGCCTATCTATAGTGCCGGTCACATGACCTGATACTATTTTTGAATCATAACTCATTGTTTTATATTATTTTGAGGTTGATTTTTGGTATCAAGTCATGTGACCGGCACTATAGCTGGCCGGGATTGTGCGTATGAAACATATTATTTTGATCCAGCCTCCGGTGGAGGATTTCTATTTTACCTTTAAGCGAAGTGTTCCCTATGGACTTGCCAGCATTGCAGCAGGTCTTATCCAGAGGGGATTTTCCGTGGAGATTGTGGATGCCCTGGCCGTGAAAAAATCCGTTATCATCCCATACCCCCGGGAGATGGAGTTTCTCAACGCCTTTTATGGTGAACCCGATGTCTCACAATTTTCGCTATTTCACCATTATCGTCATTATGGCTATAGTTTTGAACATATTGGGAAAATTGTTCGGGATAAAGCGCCTTTTATGGTGGGAATCTCCTCCCTGTTTACCCCCTATGCTGAAACCGCATTGAACACGGCCCGGATGGTGAAAAAATTTTATCCCCACTGTCCTATTGTATTGGGGGGGCATCATCCTACCTTGTTTCCCCGGGAGGTGATGGCCTGTGATAGTGTTGACTTTATCCTGGGAGGGGAAGGGGAGGTATCCATGCCCCTGCTGGCAGAAACATGGGATAAAATATCCGGCTCCATCACCCCTGGAAAAGAAATCAAGGAGCTATCACTTGATCAAGAAGCACAATTGGCAAAGGTGCCAGGCATCACTTTTCGCACCAACTCAGGCGGGCTTCATATGTCCCCCCCTGCCTG
>Ga0208900_1000624_pt1 | contig 21789 bp, 19 predicted proteins | sample AntAceMetag02UKK_FD_184763 | JGI IMG/M metagenome (GOLD analysis project Ga0208900, IMG submission 184763) | Saline lake microbial communities from Ace Lake, Antarctica - Antarctic Ace Lake Metagenome 02UKK (SPAdes) (version 2) | ecosystem: Environmental > Aquatic > Non-marine Saline and... | reverse complement strand
CTTCTTGACACTTTTTTAAAAATCCCCAGAGAATAAGGGAATGCTTTGAGAAAGTGGCAACCAGTGAGTATTAAGAATGCCGAACTTTGGAGATTTTTCGTAGTGTACCGAGCCTAAAACAATTCATCTCAGGTGCCTGTATTCTGCCCCATGCCCAGATGCCAGGCCCCCGCCTCTTCTTGCATGATGCGGTCCATAATATGAATTTTGGTATCACGGAGTTCCGTGCAAATGGCTTCTCTGGCAGCCTTTGGGTCTTTTGTCTTCAACGCTTTTATCAAGGGGGCATGGATGAGAGCCAGATTTTTCCCCGCCCGCCGGATCACCATGAAACGGGCCATGCGGTCCAGAAGATGGCCCAGTTGCGCCGCAAGTTCCTGATTCCCCGATGCCTGGGCAACAATATAATGAAATTGACGATTCTCATCCGTATAACGGGTATAAGAGAACTCATCATCCCCGGTATAACCGGCATGAATCCCCTCAAACTGCTTGATCTGCTCGTCTGTAATATTTTCCACGGCCCGCGTAACTGTAGCCGTTTCCAATATTTCCCGGAGATCCAGCATATCATGAAGATCCTTAAGCGTGATGTGGGCAACATAATAACCGGAACGGGGCTTAATGGTGACCAAGGTTTCCTGATTTAACATCTGAAGCGCATCCCGAACCGGGGTAACACTGGTACCGTAGGCGGTTTTCAATGCCTCAATGGAGAGACGCTCACCCGGTTTTTTTTGACCCGTAATGATCTCACTTCGCAACCTGTTATAAATGACCGTTTTAGCCGTGCCATTCTTTTGTCCTCTGGACATTCTCCTCCCCGTATTTAATTTAAGACATAGGATCTCATATTAATTAAAACATCAAGTGTTCTCATTTTTGCTCTGGATATGCGTTCATAAGTTATCACTGCCAAAAAATGATATCAACAATATAATATATTATCAATTATGGAATTGACATTTAAAAATTTAAAATATAAACAGGTGTTATATCTATTGTTCAAACTGATACATCAAAGGGGCAAAAAAATGATATCAACTCGCGATTTAAGCATGGAAAGCGGGCATTATGCACGCATGGGCGACCAGGAGTGTCAGAAAATTCACATGGCAACATTGGAAATTCTGGAGCGCACCGGTGTGGATGTCCACGACGAAAAGGCAAGAAAAATCCTGGAACAGGGCGGTGCAGATGTGGAAGGTCTTCGGGTGCGCTTGCCCGAACATATGGTCACCCAGGCCCTGGCAACAGTGCCCCAGCGCATCACCCTATACGACCGTAATAAAAAACCGGCCATCCGGGCCTGGGGTCACAACACCTATTATGGTGGCGGCTCGGACTGTCTGAACATCCTTGATCACCGCACCGGTGAAAGAAGACGCCCTGTGCTTTCCGATGTGGTGGAAGCTGCCAAGGTTATGGATTCACTCCCGGAGATAAATTTTGTCATGTCCCTGATTCTTCCCGTGGATGTGGACCAGAGGATCTATGATCGCTATCAGATGGAGGTGATGCTCAACCACACCACCAAAACCATTGTCTTTGTGGCCCCTGATTTTGAAGGGTGCAAGGCTGCCGTAGAGATGTGCGAAGCCGTTGCCGGTGGTGAAAAAGCCTTTCGCCGTCATCCCTTTGCCACCTGTTACATCAACGTGACCTCCGGCCTTGTGGCCAATGACGAGGCCCTGCAAAAAATCCCGGTGTGCGTGGATAACACCACCTGCACGGCAGCCCTGCAACGGCCCATGGATTTTGGGGTGGACATTGTAATCCTCTCCATTTCCAAATTTATTTCAGGTAATGGCTTCATACTGGGAGGTGTCGTTGTGGGCCCTGAAGAACTCATCGAGGATATCCGCTGGAACACCACAGAATTTGTGGGGTCCATCATGCAGCCCACCGAGGCCTGGATGACCCTGCAGTACATGGAGACCCTGGGGATGAGAATGGAAAAGCACAGCAGCAACGCCCAAAAAGTGGCAGAATTCCTGGAAGCCCATGCCAATGTCACCCATGTCAACTATTCAGGATTGAAAAGCCATCCCCAGCATGAACTTGCCTGTGAACAGATGAAAGCCCATGGGGGTCTCATGTCCTTTGTGGTCAAAAATGGCATGGACGGCGCTGCAACGGTGATGAACAATCTCAAACTGGTGGTACATGCCGTCACCTTTGGCACCAGCCGCACCATCTGCATGCATCCCCCCACCATCACCCATGAGCACATGACAAAACAAGAACGGGAAAGCGTGGGCATTGATGACGGCCTCATCCGTCTCTCCGTGGGCATTGAAACTCCGAAAGATATCATTGCCGATTTGGAACAGGCCTTGAATCTATTGTAAAAAATTAAAATCTTGTTTTTGCTCGCAACAACCGAACAAGGACCGTTTTTATACTATCGGCCTTTAGGCCGTAAAACCCAATGCTTTAGCTTTGGGATATAAGTTTTGCTTTAGCAAGGTATCCGTTGACATACGCCTCTCGTTTGATAAGATTCCTCCCAGTTCTTTGACAAGGTGTGTTGGTTGTGCCTGAAATCTATGGCATGTAAAACCTTAATAGTGCTTGCACTTAACCTTAGAGCCAAAAACCAAAGCTCTTAGGTCTAATAAGTTTTAGAAGTACCGTACTTTACCGTAGGAGCTACGGGAATCTAAGCCTGTGGAGAAGATGTAAGACTTAATGCCTTTTTGGGCGTTAAGCTGACTTCTGAGAAGCAGGAAGCCCAAGTCCTTTAGACTTGGGTAGCTCACATTCCTTCCAGAAATAAAACAGTGTAAGGTATGTTAAACTTTTTCTGGAGGACAGTTGCATGAACAAAACCTGGCAGTTTAACCGCATGGAAGTTGCAGGCTCCCTGGGAGATCTGGGAACCCTTTTACCCATCTCTCTTGGGATGATACTTGCCAATGGACTGGACCCCACAGGGACATTCATGACCATCGGGCTTTTCTTTATCTTTTCAGGTATCTATTACAAGGTCACCGTACCGGTACAACCCATGAAGGTGATCGGGGCTTATGCCATTGCCACGGGTATGACCGCCTCCCAGATTTCAGCATCTGTTTTTCTGGTGGGGTGTTTTCTGCTCATCATCGGCGGCACCAACACCATTACACTCATGGGAAAATACATTACCAAACCTGTGGTCCGGGGGGTTCAGCTATCCACGGGCATCCTTCTCATGGCAGAGGGAGTTCGGTTCATGGTGGGCACCTCAAAATTTCAGCTGCTAAAAGCCAGTGCCGAACCCTGGCTTTCCCTTCAACATCTGGGCCCCCTACCCATTGGCATTGTCCTGGGCCTTGTCGGAGGCATTCTTACCCTGCTTTTTCTGGAAAACAAAAAATTTCCCGCAGGCCTGCTGGTGATCATCGGCGGATTGCTCGTGGGGGTGCTGCTGGGAAATATAGATATCTTCAACACCCTTTCTCTGGGGATTCATCTCCCTTCCTTTTTACCCCAAGGGTTTCCCTCCCAGGTAGATTTTTCCTTTGCCCTCATGGCCCTTGTGCTGCCCCAAATTCCCATGACCCTTGGAAATGCCGTCATTGCCTACGCAGATCTTTCCGAAGATTATTTTGGCGAAAAATCAAAAAAAGTGACTTACAGGGCGGCCTGCATTTCAATGGCTCTTGCCAACTTTGCTTCATTTTTCATGGGGGGGATGCCCCTTTGCCACGGTGCCGGAGGCCTTGCTGCCCATTATCGGTTTGGCGCCAGAACCGCAGGCTCCAATTTAATCATCGGCGGATTTTTCGTAATTCTGACCCTTTTACTGGGTCCTGGGCTCATTGTACTTCTTCACCTCATTCCCATGGCCATCCTGGGGGTGCTTTTGATATTTGCCGGAAGTCAACTGGCCTTAACCATAATGGATTTAAAAGAGAGAAAAGAGTTCTTTGTGGCCATGCTCATCATGGGCATCACCCTTGCTTCCAATCTTTCTGTGGGGTTCATGGTAGGTATTGCCGTTCACTGGATTCTAAAATCCCATAAAATGTCAATATGATCTCCACAAATTGGGCCATTTTAAAAAAGGAAAAATACCCACATGGGGGAAAACCAAAAATCTGAAAAAAAAATGCTGGAGGAAAAAACCGTTGCGGACAGCATGGCCCTGGATTCAATGCTTTCAAAAATTTCAATTCCCCCCATGCCAGCCAACAGATTACAACTGCTTTCAATTATCCGACTACCCAACGACAAAATAAACATTGGTCCCTTAACCAGACTGCTGGCCGTTGATCCCGGTCTTTTTGCCATGATTTTAAAGTTGGCCAACTCGTCCTATTACAGGGGGGTTGAAAAAATCAGCAGTTTGAGAAGTGCGATCACCCGTATTGGCCTGACGGACACAGTGAATGCAATTTCATTCTTTTGCGTTCAAAACACATTGCCAGCTTTTCCAACATTTAAAGACTTCTCATCGGAAGCGTACTGGAAATTTTCCTGGGCCTGTGCCATTGTGGCAAGACGACTTGGTCATCCGAATTTGGGAATGAAGGTGCTCCCTGGGGAACTTTACATGGCCGGACTTCTTCATGGCATCGGCAAGCTGATGATGGGCATCCACTATCCTGGTGATTTCGAAAAATGCCTTGCAAAGGCAGCAAAAACAAAACAGCCGTTGCACAAAATAGAACAGGAAATATTCGGAACCGTGGATGGTTTTTTGACGTCAAAAATCATGAAATTCTGGAATCTCCCGGACAATATCTGCGCTGGGGTGGCATTTTACCAGATACCCGAACTGGCACCACCTGAATACAGAGAAATTGCAGGCCTAATACAATTTGCCTGCAAGATCACAGCAGACATGGGAATAGGTGCCAATGGGGACCCTTGTACAAGAAATCTTTCCGCCACCTATATTGCAGGGCAGTCTCATCTTGTACTTTCCAGAGAATCGGTTCAGATGGATCTTGTGAAAGAACTAAAGGAAACCGTAAGACAAAAGTCTCAACGCATGGCCGGGGTTCCATATCAGGATGGGGTAAAGGCTTCCGACACCGATATTAATCAAAATAATTGTTCAGATGAACATCTCCCTTGTGAGCCGTCCCATCCAGATCCGCCCCAGCGAAAAACATTCTTCAGGCTATGCTCTTTTTTTAAAAAACTGACTTTTAAATTTAACCGCTGAGTTTGGCATCCTTCAATCTCCCCCAAAGTCCTTTACGCTTTTTGAGGAATGATTCCCGAAAATGGGCACATTGGGCCAGCAATCTTAAACTGAAAAATGCCCCACAGACAAATGGCACACCCGAGGTGCCACTTGACGTAATCATTAAACATCTGGACACCCTTTATCGCAGTGATACCGCCTATGCCGAAATGGAAATGACCATTGAAACCCCGCACTGGAAACGGACACTGACCATGAAAAGCTGGAGTGAAGGCCTGGATAAGACCTTTATTGTCATTGAATCTCCCCGCAGAGAAAGGGGCATTTCCACCCTGCGCAAGGGCAATGAGATGTGGAATTTCTTTCCCAAAATCAATAAAGTCATGAAAATTCCCCCCAGCATGATGATGGGCAGTTGGATGGGCTCGGATTTTACCAATGATGATCTGGTCAAAGAGAGTACCCGCATGGCGGATTATCATGCAAAGCTGATCCAGGGTGAAAACCAAGACAACTACCATGTGGAGTTTATCCCCCATAAAGACACGGTTTCCCTCTGGGGAAAAATCATCTCTGAAATCGATAAAAAAAGCCTGTTGCCCCTCCGTGAAATCTTTTATGATGAAAAGAACCGAAAAATACGGGAACTCCATTTTAAAGAGGTTAGAGCCTTTGGCAACAAAACCATCCCTGCTGTGATGGAATTAATTCCAACCACAAAAAAAGACCAGAAAACCATTGTCAGGTATACATCTGCCCAATTTGATACACAGCTTAACAAAGAGACCTTTACCCTGCGAAACTTGAAAAGAAAACGACGTTGAACACACCAGGGACATGGTTTGTGGGGCTTGGTTCTGTGTTCGGCCATGTCGTAGATGGGTCAAGGGAAACAAACCCAGAACCAGATTCACTGGATACAGGATCAGATGATGATAATCCCGAAAATTGCGTTTAGAAATATTTTCCGTCAAAAAAGACGGTCCTTTTTCACTGCCCTGTCCATGATCATCGGGTTTGTCCTCCTTGGCATCTCCTTTGGATTTGGAGAGGGGGGATATGGGCACATCATTGAAATGTTCACCCATTCCCACACCGGGCATATTCAAATTCACAGTCAGGGGTACCTGGAACGTCCCAATCTTTATAAAAATTTTCAATATACCCCGCAACTGCAAACACTTTTAAAAGGCATTCCAGAGGTCCAGGCCCAGGCCCCCCGGGTCTATTGCGGCACCCTTGCCTTTATTGACAAAAAAACCACCGGAGCACAACTCATCGGGGTGGATCCCCTTAAAGAACGACGGCTTTCCACCCTGGCCGACAAGGTGGGTGAAGGCCAATTTCTGGACACCACCTCGGCTGGGGCCCCCCACAATCAGATTATCATCGGAAACGGCCTGGCACGAATTCTGAACGCAACCATTGGCAATGAAAATATCTCCATGCAGCCTGGTGCTTTTTGTGCTGCTGATCTATCCATGGTCCCTGGTTCATGCCGATGCCCCCCCGGTGTCCCTGAGCGGTTATCTCAAATCCACCATAATGATGCAGGACTTTGCATCAAACATGGCTCAGCCCCCCTTGGAGGATGACAAGGCATATACCATGCTTCAGAGTCAATTAAGGCTGCGGCTGTTCTATGAACCCTCTGATATTTTTTCCTTTGAAAGCGCCTATGCCATCTCCCCCACGGTGGCCATTCCTTCCCTCATTGCCTCCCAGAGCTTTATCAATCCCCGGGGAACTAACTATCGCATCTACGATTTTGACGACAAACTTCAAGAGAACACCTCCAGGGATCTATCCTTGTTCCACAATCTGGACCGATTTAATATCAATTTTTTTTTTCCTTCTGCCGACCTTCATTTAGGCCGTCAGGCCATTGCCTTTGGCAGTGGTAAATTTATCAATCCCACGGATATCTTTTCACCTTTTCTTTTCCAGGATCTTAATAAGGAGGAGAAGACCGGGGTGGATGCCCTGCGATTAACACTGCCCACCGGCGATCTCAGTGAAATTGACCTGGGATTGGTCATGGGAAAAGACGGCAAAATGGAGAATAGCGCCATTTTTCTGCGTACACGTCTCTATTTTTACAATACAGATATTTCTCTCATGGCCATGGATTTTAAGAACAATCTGATGCTGGCATTTGATATGACCCGATCCATATCAGAGGCGGGATTCTGGCTGGAGGCGGCCCACGTATTTGCCAGCCAGTTTAATGGTCATATTAAAAAGGAGGATTACTTCCGCCTGGTCAGTGGTGTTGATTTCAGCTTCCCTGATAACACATATCTCTTTGTGGAATATCATTACAACTCAGCTGGAACACAGACAAAGGAAGAATATATCACCAACACCATCCGCACCATAAATCCAATCAGCGGTATTACTACTTTAAAAACAGCCTACGCCCACGGAGGAACCTACTTAATGGGGAGGCATTATCTTCTTCCCGGGGTGACATATGAATTCACCCCGCTCTTTTCCGGTACCATGCACAGCCTGATAAACCTCACAGATCTTTCCACTTACATGGGAATCAGTGTGGAGTACAGTTTAAATCAAAATATTTTTCTGGAAGCAGGGAGTTTTATGGCTCTGGGAAAAAGCGCTGACATGCAGGGGGCCGCATTAACACCGAATTCAGAATTCGGTCTTTACTCAAAAATGATCTATGCTGGCATTCGTTTCTATTTTTAACTCATTGTTCTTGCCCGGTGGGCCGCTTTCCGGTATTTACACCGGCATAGGTGTGTGGTTATTCTCAGGCACCATTGGCCAGCGCAAGTTCCGTAAGTTCCTCAGCCGGAATATGACACATAATATAATGGCCATTATCCAGTTTTTGCATTTTTGGCTCTTCCTGTTCACAGATGCTGCCCCCATGGGGAAGGTGGTTTCTGCGGGGACACCGGGTATGGAAATGACATCCAGTGGGTTGATCCAGAGCGCTTGGCACATCCCCTTCCAGGCGACTAAATTTTTTCTTGGCCAAAGGATCAGGCACAGGTACCGATGCCAGAAGGGCCTCGGTGTAGGGGTGATATGGGGGAGGATAAATGGACTCCACCGGGCCATATTCCACAATCTGACCCAGATACATCACGGCAATATAATCAGAGATGAAGCGCACCACACTTAAATCATGGGCAATGAAAATCATTGTGGTGCCAAGCTCCTCTTTGATCTCGTTCAAGAGGTTCAACACCGCCGCCTGCACCGACACATCAAGAGCAGACACGGGCTCATCACAGATCACAAGATTGGGTTGGATGGCCAGGGCTCTGGCAATGCCCACCCGCTGTTTTTCACCACCGCTTAACTGGCGGGGAAGTCTGTCATAGTAATATTCATCGAGTTTCACGGCCTTAAGCAGGCGTTTGGCCTCAGCTTTAACCTGTCCTGATGGAACCGTCTTAAATTTTCGCATGGGCCGCGCAATTTGTCGCCCCACGGAAAACGAAGGATTCAACGTGGAATCGGGATTCTGGAACACCATCTGCAGCTCTTTAATAACCTCACCGGTTCTCTGGGAGACAGGGTCTGAAATATCAATGCCCATGAGTTTGGCCTTGCCAGCGGTGATTTTTTCAAGGCCCAGAAGCCCCTTGACCAAGGTGCTCTTGCCACACCCGGATTCCCCCACAATACCAAAGGTAGACCCCTTTTTAATCTCCATGGAGATGCCGTCAACGGCCTTTACATATCGTTTTTTACCAAATCCCAAGGTCTCCATGAGTGACCCGGTGCGATGATCATAGTAAACCTTCAGATCTTCCACCGAGGCGATGATTTCATCGGATCCATCGGACATGGCATCAAAGGTTTCATCTGATCTGTCCAAATTTTTTCGTTTGCCCCTGACATATTCGTTCCAGGGCACGGAAAGAGGTTCATCTCCCAAAAAACATCGCGTTTTATGCGCGCCACCCAGCTCCACCAGATCAGGGTGTTTCACCGGGCATTTATCCTTCAGGCCGACGATGCCTTCTCCTGCCATGGACCTTTTCAGCCAGTCACACCGGGGGGCAAAGATACAGGAGTCGTGTTTTCTCTCGGAAGGCTGGGGAACCCTTCCACTGATGGACCAGAGGCTTGCAAATGAAAGATCATCGGAAAGTCTGGGGATACAGCATAAAAGCCCCCGGGTATAGGGATGAGCAGGTTTTGCAAAAATATCCGTGGTCAATCCGGTCTCCACCATCTCCCCGGCATACATCACACAGATACGGTTACTCACCCGGGCCACCACCCCAAGGTTATGGGTGATAAAAATAATGCCGGTGTTGTAATCTTTTTTAAGATCTTCAATGAGATCCAGCACCGCCGCCTCCACCGTGACATCCAGGGCCGTGGTGGGCTCGTCCATGATCAAAAGAGACGGGTTATTGAGCATGGCCATGGCAATGACCACCCGCTGCTGCTGCCCCCCTGAAATCATGTGAGGATATCGTGTCATCACATTGGCGGCATCGGGCATATACACCCGATCCAACATCTTAATACTCTTTTTTTCAGCATCGGCGTAGGAGATATCGTGGTGGGTGGTCAACACTTCACACAGCTGGGAACCAATGGTTAAAGAGGGATTCAACGCCTGCATGGGGTCCTGATAGACAATGGAGATCTGATTGCCACGAATCTTTTGCAGCTCTTTTTTGTCCGTGCCCACCAGCTCCTTTCCCATGAACTTGATGCTGCCCCCCACCACCTTTCCATTGGAACCCAGGAAATCCAGGATACCAAAGGCAATGGTACTCTTACCGCAGCCCGATTCACCCACAATGCCGATGGTCTCTCCGGGGTGGATGGTAAAATTTACCCCACGCACGGCAGGGATGTCTCCCTTACGGGTCTCATAGGAGATGGCAAGATCTTTTACTTCAAGGACAGGACCGGATTCATCGGATCTGAATTTTTCCATATAAAAATAACCACCATGGCAGCAGGAAACTGCCTTAACAAAATATTAAGTATTATACCCCGGTTATAACCACTCATTTTTTCCGAAGTTTCTCATATTCCTCCATGCCTGCCGAACATAACAAATCACAAACAAGCATAAGCACAAAGGCGTCCAAATTCTGATTCCCACAAACTCAATCCCCACCCCACAAACCGATTCTTAATCACTGATACCGTGACATCTCTTCCCGAAGACCATCAGCCAGCAAATTCAACCCCACCACCAGGGAGGCAATGGCAATGGAGGGCCAGATGGATGCCCAGGGACTTCCAGAAAGGATGAACTCCCTTCCCTTGGCCACCATGCTGCCCCAATCTGGAGATGGTGGCGGCATGCCAAGCCCCAGAAATCCCAATGTTCCCATGGCAAAAATGGCATATCCCACCCGGAGCATGGCATCAATGATAATGGGACCTTTAGCATTGGGCAAAATCTCCACAAACATGATGCGCAGCGCACTTTCCCCCCGGGTCTCGGCGGCCCGGACATAATCCTTGGTTTTAATGTCCAGGGTCAAGCCCCGGACAAGCCTTGCCACACCCGGGGTTCCCACAATGGCCACGGCAAATACCACATTCACAGCCGAAGCCCCAATGGCAGCCACAATGATGAGATAGAGGAGAATCACCGGCACCGACATCATGGCATCCAGACACCGCATGATAACTTCATCGGCCCAGCCCCCCTTGTACCCGCTGAGCAGTCCCAGATAGGAACCCAGAAGCAATGATGCAAAAACCCCAAGAATGGCGGTGCCACCGGGAATCCATATTTTATCATTCACCGGTAAAATCACCAGTACAATGCGGGCACCATAGACGACGCGGGACCAGAGATCCCGGCCCAATTCGTCGGTTCCCAGAATATGGGTGGTGGACGGTCCCTGATTGGGTGCCTTCCAGTCTTGTTCCATGGGACCATAGGAGGTCACCAGGGGAGCAAACAAGGCCACAAAAAACCAGAAAACAACCATAACCAGGCCCACCATTGCTGTTTTAGATGACAACAGCACGGAAAACGTTTCCATAAATTTATTTTTTTTCACTTGCTCTTCGCTCATATTTTTCCTATTGAATCTGATTGGATTTCAGAGGCATGGCATATTTTATAATGTTAAGAACCTTTTCAAGGGGTTGACTCAGCCTACCCTTAGCTGTGTTTACAATGCCCTGTCAGTCTCCTAAGCGTGTGGATTACTCAGAACTGACCTCTATATGTTCTTAACGTAACTCCCAAAGGAGCTGGATCCTAATCAGTCAGAAATTCTGTAAAAGCAATTTCTAAACCCTTAAGATTTGAGCTTTTTCAAGCCCAAGTCCTTTAGGCTTGGGTTGCTGATTACGAAAATCTTATTTTGGGATTTAAAAATGTATATAAGACATCCGCCACCAACTGTGTTCCGACAGCGATGAGAACCATGATCATGGTCCCTGCCTCAATGGCGTTGACATCCTTGTACAGGGCAGAATCCAACAGATACTGACCCAACCCGGGATAGCCAAAGACCACCTCCACAATGACGATACCGCCCATGAGCCAGTTCACATGGAGCATGATAACCGTGATGGGAGCGATGAGGGCATTTCTGATGGCATGTTTCCAGATCACCGTAAAATAGGGAAGGCCCTTAAGAAATGCCGTTCGAATATAGGCGGACTGCATCACATCTGCCATGCTGGCCCGGGTGATGCGAAGGACATAGCCAAGCTCGATGAGGGTGAGCGTCAATACCGGCAGCACCAGCATATCCGGTCGTTGCCAGGGCGCTTTTTCACCAAAAACGGTGGCACCGGGTACCAGATCCAGCCAGTGGGACAAAATCAAAATTAAGAAAATACCCGTGGCAAACTCTGGAATAACAGAAAAAGACATCCCCACAATGGATAAAAACCGATCCTTGAATGAACCGACCTTAAGCCCTGCAATCACTCCTAACAACAATGCCAGGGGCATGACAATGACAAAGGCAATCCCCGCCAGGACCAGGGAGTTCCGAAGCCTCACATAGATGCTTTTACTCACCGGCCTGCCAGTACGAATGGAGACCCCGGGATCCCCCCGGAGAAATCCTTTTTTCAGGGGAATATATTTTGACGGTCCCCCCGTGGTTTTCTGCCACCCCGAGCCCGCCGTAAAGGTCCACACCTCTTTTCCAGAACCCTTTTCCCAGAGAACAGCATGGTTGGCACGATCCAGGCCCCAGAAAAAGCTGTTTCCATCCTTGTCCGTTTTCCAGCGCTGGTTATCTGTTTTTTTGGTAATAGTGCCGTCAAGGGCCCGGAGATCGGCGACAAGATTATCGCCATCAAGGGTCCAGCGCACCAGGGTACCATCGGATTCTTTAACCCACCACTCTTCAAATCCGGTGTCTGTGGTTATACGCTTAAGGGGCATCTTGACCTTTCTTGCCGCATGCCAGTCACTGCCGGTGAGCCAATACATATATCGCGTGGTCATGGGCTTATCAAACCCCATCTGGGCCAGGAAAGAAGCCTCCTGTTCCGGTGTGATAAAGGCACCCAGTATATTTTTTGCGATATTACCCGGTGATGATTCCACAATAATAAAAACGGCAACGGAGACCACAAACATGGTCAACAAAAGAAGAAAAAAACGTCGTACAATAAATTTGGCCATAGAAGTCTCTGTTTAAAGATTAACCGTTAAAATAGACTATCCGACCTATCTGGTTTGCTTAAAAAGTAACAAACAAATAGATAATGGATGATCCATTGATATGGATTTCCGAAAAAGCGGCTCTAAATCAGGGCATCATTCATATCACCCCAAGCGTACCTTACATTTTGGGGGAGAATGATTCCCGGTCAATGGGGGCAATGCTACAAGAGTAAACTGAACAATGAAGGATGCTTAAAAGAGTACGCCTTTTTTACCATGACGCACAATGAAATAAAGATTCATTTTTTGAGCAAGCAAAGTTAAACAAACTTTCCCGTAAAAAGCAACCCTTCTTCTGATATTTTTTTATTTAAAAACAAAATATCAGATAAGAATTTATAAATATCAGTCATAAAGCATTCTACTGGTTGCATTCAAGATTATCTTCTGTCAATCTGGAATAAAAGCAAACCATGATTAAATCTTATGACTGACGAGATACAAGATACAGGGATTGAAAAAGGATAAACAAAAATGGGAATTGAAATCGAACGAAAATTTCTGGTAAAAACAATATCTGGCAGGATGCCCTGGCAAGCCCATGACATTGCCCCATTAATGCTTTGCCAAGGATATCTGAAAAACAGTAAAAACGCCACGGTGAGGGTGAGAACATTAGATCAGAGGGGCTTCATCACCATAAAGGGTCCAACAAAAAATGCTACCAGAAAAGAGTTTGAATACGAAATACCACTGCCAGAGGCCCTGGAAATATTTGATCTTTGCCAGGGGGCTCTCATTGAAAAAAAACGATATTGCATTGTTTATAAAGAATTCACATGGGAAATTGATGAATTCTCAGGGGAAAATCAAGGACTTGTTGTGGCGGAGATCGAATTAAATTCCCCGGATGAATATTTTGAGAAACCACCATGGTTGGGACGGGAGGTCACTCCTGATCCCCGTTACTGCAATGCCTGCCTGGTGAGGCATCCCTTCCACAAATGGTAATTCAGCATAAAAAATCATACATCCAACAACGCCTTTACCCGTGTGGAAATTTCATCCCGGATATCACATACCACTTCAAGGGACTGCCCTGCCGGATCAGGAAGATCCCAGTCCACCACCCGGCACCCGGGAATAACGGGACACGCCTCACCACATCCCATGGTGACGATGCATTCAACATCTCTCTGGGCCAGCGCATCTTCCATGGAACAAGGCACGTTAAATGCGATATCAATACCCTTTTGGGCCATGGCCGCAACGGCCATGGGATTTATCTCCCGGGCCGGGCTGCTGCCGGCACTGATTACATCATATGCATCACCGGCCAACTGCCTTGCAAATCCTGCTGCCATCTGACTTCGGCCTGCATTTTCACGGCAGGCAAACAAAATCCGTTTTCTATGCTGCAACGGTGTTAATACCCTGTCAGCCAGATGTTTCACATCATCCACCACCCCGGGATGCTTTTCAATGGCTCCCCGATCATCAATGCCGGGGTAACACAGCTCATCGGCAAAGGAACAATCCATTGCATCAAAAAAATAACGGGTGGTGAGTCGGATACCATCAAATAGGTTTTTTCCGTGGGTGGCCCCCACAGACAGAAGAATACCCCTGCGATGATCTGCTCCGGGATCTTTTAATTTCAAACGATATTTCCTGGACCAGAGGGTCTGGATTCGATCAATAATGCCCTTGATCCGTGCCGGAACACCATAAAAGTAAACCGGCGTGGCCAATACAATAACATCTGCTTTGCGCATAAGCGTAAAAAGATCCTGGGCCAGAGTATCCTTAATGGAGCAAACCCCTTTTTTTTCGCAATATCCACACCCGATGCACGGCTCATAGGATTCAAAGGCTGCCGAAACCGTGTGGGTTGAAAATCCTTTTTTTTCAGCATCATCCATGAAAAGAGATAAAAGATAATCGTTGTTTCCCTTGCGTCGGGGACTTCCATTCAAACCTAAAACAAACATGAATTACCTCCTCTTTTTGCCATTCTTTACATCAACTTTTTAAGGGACATCAGTTTTCATAACCCAAACGATAATGCCGATAACACAAGCCTGACCCCTCCCCAGAGTGGCCTAAGAATCTAATGGGGAAGGTCAGGCCTTTGAATTTGAAGCCTGAAAGATTATTTAATGCTCAACAATTCCACATCAAAGAGCAGTGTGGAACCCGGTGCAATGGCCTTTCCTGCGCCCCTGTCACCATAGGCAAGCTCCGAGGGAATAAACAACTTCCATTTGGAACCCACCTTCATGAGTTGAAGGGCTTCGGTCCATCCTTTGATGACTCCACCCACCTGAAAGGAGGCGGGCTTTCCTCTTTTATAAGAAGAATCAAATTCTTTCCCATCAATGGTGGTTCCCTTGTAATGGCATTCAACAGTGTCTGAAGCTTTGGGAATGGCACCGTCACCCGATGTGATCACCCGGTACTGAAGACCACTTTCCAGGATCACAACGCCCTCTTTCCCTTTATTGGCCACAAGGTACGCCTCACCCTTTGCTTTGTTGTCCTGGGCAGCGACTTTCATTTGTGCCATCTGTTTTTCCCGCATTTTATTTTGAAAAACAGCCATGGCCTCTTTCATCTCTTCCTGGGTCAGGGTGGGTTCCCCTTCTCCCTGGCTCTCTTTAAATCCCTGGAAAAAAGACGCCACATTGACATCAAAATCCCGTTTAAGATTCTGGCCAATATTGTACCCCAGGGAATAGCTTATTTTTTCATCTTCCGTTGTGACTGCTTTCTTGGTTTCATCAGCGTTGGCACCATTCCAGGCAGGGCACAGAACCAATGCAAAGACAGACAGTGCAACCATTTTTTTTAAACCGATCACGGGACTCCTCCTATAAATTAATGTAATGCAACATTTAGATATAAATTCCACTGTCTTTGCTATCAGAATTGGGGACAAATGGCAATAAAGTTCTCCTAACATTTGATGATAAAATTTTTTATACTGACAGATATGAAGGAAGGGTCAGGCTTGCGTTATGGGATTATCGGTGGCGAACTCATTCATGTTGGGTAAATTGTTTCCTACGAATTTCCTAAGAGTAAAAAATCCCCGGGGATTACATTCTTTTCCTCAACACATGGGCAATCCACCTTTCCCCCGTTGCCAGGAGGGAATGGTTTTTTGAAGTATTCAATATTTTAAGGGAAATTTGCTGAAATATAGCTTCCAAGGCAGCATCCTGCCACAGGTAAAACCGTCTGCCTTTTTTATCCTCCCGAATACCATTGCCCTGTTTCAAGGAAAGAAACAGTATTCCTCCTGGTTTCAGACCAGCTATAATAGCGGTCAAAAGAGGGGGCAGCTCCTCCCAGGAAACATGGACAAGGGCACCGGTTAAAAGGATGGCATCCACGGCCAGCCGGGAGAAGTCAAAGGTATTAAAATCCCCCTGTATCACCTGACACCCCGAATGCGCCGCAGCCAGCCGGGCAAGCCCTTGGGAGCGCTCCAGCCCCACAGCCTTAAAACTCCTTTGTTTAAGCCATAAAAGATCTCTGCCTGATCCACAGCCCACATCCCATACCTCCCCCCCGGGGGGCAGATATTTTACCACGGGGTCCAGGAAAGGCGTTGAATCCACATGGACCGTGTCATGGAAATAAGATTGAAATCTTTTATAATAATAATCCATTATAATCACAACAGTTCTGTCAGGGCTTCCATGCTGATTTTTTCCACCACAGCATTTCCAATACCGTTTAAAAAAACAAAGCTGATGGCATCATTTTCCTTTTTCTTATCCCGGCTCATGGCATTCAGCACCTCTTTTGCATCAACAGCACAAGCAATGGGCAGATCCAGCCGGGTGAGCACCCGGGAAATCCGCTGGCACTCTTCCAGGGTTAAAAGGCCCTTTTTCCGGGAAAATTCAGCGGCGGCAACCATGCCCACACCCACAGCCCGCCCATGGCCCATGCCGGTTATTTTTTCCAGGGCATGGGCAAGGGTGTGGCCAAAATTAAGTTTTTTACGCTCCCCGGCCTCCCGTTCGTCCCGCTGGACCACCCCGGCCTTGAGTTTTACGGAATCAAGCACCAACCGGTTAATGACATCATGGTCCAAAGCCAATGCTTTTTCACAATTTTCTTCAATGTAGTCCAGCATGGCTGCATCGGCAATAAGGGCGTGCTTGACGATCTCGCCAAACCCATTGGACACCTCTTCAGGGGGCAGGGTTTTTAAAAGTGCGGTGTCGCAGATAACAAATTCCGGCTGACAAAACACCCCCACCATGTTTTTATAGGCATCAAAATTCACCCCGTTTTTACCCCCCACACTGGCATCCACCTGGGAAAGAAGAGTGGTGGAAACAAAGCCGAACCTAAGCCCCCGCATGTAGGTGGAGGCAACAAATCCGGTGATATCACAAACAATGCCGCCACCAATACCCAGTATAAAAGTGGAGCGATCTGCCCCCAATTCAATGAGTTCTCTGTATATTTTTTCCACGGTGGCAAGGGTCTTAATGCCCTCTCCCGTGGCAATGGTAATCACCGGTGTCACGGGAAAATCCTGGCCCCAGGCTGCCTTTACATTGTGGTCGGTGATAACAATTACTTTTCCCTGGGGCAGATATTTCCCCACATTCTTCAGGTGCTCTCCCACATGTATTTTCGAAATACCGTTGGCCCCTTCAACTTGAATGGTCTTCACACAAATACTCCTGTAATGCCGTGAATGGCGTTAATTTTGACACCATTTGTATTTCTGCACAGATACAGGTGTCAAGAAAAAAATAAATTGAGTTCATACCCCGAAATGCATTATGATAAAATTTGATCATCAAGCACCATGGAAACCCAACAGCCATGATTTTTATTCAACTTTCTCAATTGGGCTATTTAAAAGGGCTCAAACAAAAACAATTCCAAAGATTGAGACTCATACATGGGCCGATAGAACTAACCGACATCATGGGCGTATTTCAACCCTCGGCCACGTAAGCGGTTGCCCAACCGATCCGGAGTGGCCAAAGTTGGAAGCAGAGTCAAAACCCATTACCAAAACAGAGCAACCCAGGGGGTAAACCGTGACATTATGGGAAAAGGTAAAAGGCGAATTCATTGATATCATCGAGTGGACCGACGACACGCCAGACACCATGGTTCACCGATTTTTACGGTATGATAATGAAATCAAATACAATGCTCAACTGGTGGTGAGGCAGTCCCAGGCAGCGGTGTTTGTTAATCAAGGAGAGGTGGCAGACGTCTTTCCTCCAGGGCAATACCGTCTGACTACCAAAAATCTGCCCATACTCTCCACCCTGATGGGATGGAAATATGGGTTTCACAGCCCCTTTAAGGCAGAAGTCTACTTTGTCAGCCTCCAGAATTTCACCAATCTCAAGTGGGGCACCAAGAACCCTGTTATTTTAAGAGATCCGGAATTCGGGCCGGTACGTCTCAGATCCTTTGGGACCTATGTGGTGAAAATAATTGATCCAGGCGTATTCATCAAGGAGATTACCGGCACCCAGGGACATTTTTCCCTGGATGGCGTTGTGGAACAACTTCGCAATCTCATTGTCTCTCGATTTTCGGATCTTTTGGGTGAAAAGAAAATCCCGGTGCTTGACCTGACGGCCAGCTATGATGAGCTGTCAGCCATTCTCACCCGCATCATTGCCCCGGAATTCCTTGAGTATGGCCTGGATATAACAAAACTGCTGGTGGAAAATATCTCCCTGCCTGTGAGTGTTGAAGAGGCCCTGGATAAAAAAAGCAGCATGGGCATTGTGGGGAACCTGGATGATTATTTTAAATTTCAATCTGCCAATGCCATGGCAGCGGCGGCGGAAAATCCCGGGGGGGAGGCATCCGCCGGTGTGGGCATGGGCATGGGATTTGCCATGGCCAACCAGATGGGTCAGGCCATGATGCCCGGACAAAAGGATACTGCCCCCCCATCTCCTGTAGCCACACCGCCCCCCATCCCGGATCAGCCCTCGGGAATTATCTATTACCTTGCCGTTAAGGGAAAACAGCTGGGTCCCCTGGGACAGGATAAAATCATCCACAATATTAAAATCGGAAAAATAAAACCTGAAATGCTCATGTGGCGCCAGGGGCTGAAGACATGGCAACGGGTCAGTGAAATCCATGAACTGTCCCCCCTGTTTAAGACGACTCCACCCCCCCTGCCAGAAAATTAATTTACGGGGCTTTCAGAGGTGATAAATTTCAATAATGAAAGGATAATACCATGGCAAAATGCACAAGCTGTTCCGCCCCACTTCCCCCCAATGCCATTTTGTGCGAATATTGCGGGACCAGAAATGACACCGATCTTGCAGGGATACACACCTACACCACCCATGAACTGGAATCCACAAGGATCTGTCCCAGGTGTCAAATTGCCATGAAAACCATTGACCTTAAACTCAATGGAAAATTTTATATTGAACGATGCGACCAGTGCATGGGATTGTTTTTTGATCCCGGTGAGTTGGAGGTGCTGCTCAAGGCATCGGTGAAAAACGTATTTCACATCAATCGGCAAAAACTGGACAAAATCAATGCCACCATGGCAAAACAGAACCCATCGGTGAGCTATGTCAAGTGTCCGGAATGCGACAAGGTGATGAACCGGGTGAACTTTGGTTCCAGAAGCGGTGTCATTGTTGACAGATGCAGCGAACACGGTGTATGGCTGGACGGCGGTGAACTTCGCCATCTGTTTGAATGGATGAAGGCCGGAGGTGAAATCCTTGACCAAGAGGTCAGGGAAGCAGAAATACGTAAAAAGGAAAAAGAACAAATGGCCATGGAAAAAAAAGACACATCCCTCCAGATGGGGGGCTTGCATATTTATGATAATAAATTTACCCCGGGAGACACGGATCTGTTTCAAGTTGTTCAGGGGGTGGTACGATGGTTCATGAAATAATCAAGGGATACCGTCTGAAAATAGAGGAAATGGCAGGTCCCCTTCTCATGCTGGCGGCGGCCATTTTATTCACCCTGCTTAACTTCATGATCAAACTGTTGAACCCTGAGTACACCGTATGGCACATTGTCTTTTATCGCTGCTTTGGCGGCATGGTGCTTCTTGTTTTAATGTTTGGACACAATCGCCAAAACCCCTTTAAAGGGTACAATATTCCTCTGCTTATGACCCGGGGATGCATCGGAAGTGTGGCATTCTGTTGCCTGGTCATGGCCATCAAAATACTGCCATTGTCCACCGCAGCTGTGATTTTTTACTCATATCCTGCCTTTGCGGCCCTGTTTGCCTTTATTCTTTACCGGGAAACCCTGGGGATGGGGGAAATGGGATCTATTTTTGCCGTCATTGCCGGGGTGGCGGTCCTGTTTGATTTCCATCTGGCAGGGGGGCTTTTCGGACAGACCATGGCGGTGGTGGCAGCGGCCTTTGCCGGTATGACCGTCACTTTAATCCGATCCCTGCGTCAGCACAATGGTCCTGTGGTGATCTACCTCTATTTTTGTGCCATGGGAACATTGATTACCCTTCCCATGTTCATTAACAGCTCCAGCATCCCTTTAAATTTCAAAGATTTTTCCATCATTGCTGGCATGATACTCACCTCGATATCTGCCCAAATTCTGATGAACCAGGGCTTTTTCCACTGCCGGGGATGGGAAGGGGGGGTTTTCATGTCCAGTGAGGTAATTTTCACAGCCATTGCAGGTATTGTGTTTCTCAATGATCCGGTTCCATGGCGTTTCTGGACCGGTGGTGCTATTATCATGGGCAGTGTGGTGATACTGGCCAGACTTAAAAAAAACAATATCCAGCCCTCACCTCCGGCCCATATCTCACATCCTTCTGAAAAGGCTTGATCACTCAAGGTTCTCAGAGGGATCAGGGTGCATTTTTATATAGCGGCCAACAAATATTGACATCAGCATTGGGAATCAGCAATTTTTTTCATCCAAGCCGCCGTGGTGTCCAGCATTCTATTGGCAAAGGCCCATTCATTGTCAAACCAGGCCAGAATTTTCACAAGATTTTTTCCACTGACCCGGGTTTGACACCCATCCACCACCGATGATCGGGAATCATGGTTAAAATCACAGGAGGCAAGGGGCTCTTCCGTATATCCCAGAATCCCTTCAAGCCGCCCTTTGGTGGCCAGTTTTAAAATTTGATTCACCTCGTTCACATTGGTTTCCCGCCCAAGCACCATGGTGATATCAAGGGCAGACACATTAATGGTGGGCACCCGCATGGAAACCGCCTGGAATCGGCCACAAAGCTCGGGCAGAATGCGGTCAATTCCCCGGGCAAGTTCGGTGTCCACAGGAATGATGGACTGGCCTGCACAGCGGGTACGACGCAGATCATGGTGATGATAGGCATCAATCACCGGCTGGTCGTTCATGGTGGAATGGATGGTGGTGATAATCCCGGATTCAATGCCCAGGGCATCGTTAAGAACCTTTAAAATGGGAATGCTGCAATTGGTGGTGCATGACGCATTGGAAATCACAGTATGGGCGCTGCTGAGGGTCTCTTCATTGACCCCGTAAACAATGGTGGCATCCACATCCTCCTCAGCGGGATGGGAAAAAACAACCCTTTTGGCTCCGCTTTTAAGGTGGTGTTCCGCTATTTTTCTTTCCGAAAAGGCACCACTGCACTCCATGACCACATCCACACCAAGCTCTGCCCAGGGAAGACAATCCATCTGCCTTTCATGGGTCAGTTTAATGTAATTGTTGTTCACAAAAAAATCATTCCCGCACAGTTCTACATCCCCTGAAAACCGTCCGTGGGTGGTGTCATATTTTGTCAGATGGGCAATGGTTTTTGCCTCTGCCAGCTCATTGATGGCCACCACCTCAAGGTTTCTGTAATGGTGGGATTCATACAATGCCCGGAGCACTGATCTGCCAATTCGTCCATACCCGTTAATTGCAATTTTATACGCCATGTTTATCCTGAACTTATCATCTCATGTTTGGATCTTCATATCCCTGGGCCCGGACAAGCCGAAATTCCAGAAATTTATCTCTTTTTTAGCTCAATGATCCAGAAATCAACAAAAAA
>Ga0208900_1000623_pt1 | contig 21840 bp, 14 predicted proteins | sample AntAceMetag02UKK_FD_184763 | JGI IMG/M metagenome (GOLD analysis project Ga0208900, IMG submission 184763) | Saline lake microbial communities from Ace Lake, Antarctica - Antarctic Ace Lake Metagenome 02UKK (SPAdes) (version 2) | ecosystem: Environmental > Aquatic > Non-marine Saline and... | reverse complement strand
TAATTTTGGCAAGCGATTATTCGAGGCACATAAAAAAATAGCATACGCCGGGAAGAACTTGCCAGGAAGATAAACATAAAAGGTTTGGTAATTGGTCGTAAACAAATGAAATTTAGATTATGAAAGTACTTGTTGATGTAAAAGATAATAAAGGGGATTTCATTCTGGAGTTGCTTAACAATTTTTCATTTGCAAAAGCAAAACCGATTTCACCTGCAAAAGCACAGTTGTTTGAGGAGATAAAAGAAGCCGTGGAAAACCTTAATTTAGTTAAACAAGGTAAATTAAAAGCACGGCCGGCAAAAGACCTTATCGATGAGTTATAATGTTGTTACAATACCCCCGGTTTCCCTGGAAGCTTTTATTTACTAATGTTTGTTTTTTTTATCCAATTTTGCTCAAATTCCTCTGGGGACATTTTAAAATTATTTGATGCTTTATGCATGAATTAAAAATCCGCGCCAGCTGGGAATAAACGATTAACTATTTTCAATTAACGAATAACAATTTTCAAATAACGATTAACCCGCCTTACTGGCGAGGCAGGCTATTTTCGATTAACTAAGATTATGCTGGAAATACCCTCGATGCAACTTACCGCTTACCTCAGCTTTTCAAAATCGATCGAGATTTCCTCTTTGTTTTTGAAGTCGAAAAGGGTGAGCTTGCGCAGCTCGTAATAATTTACCCAGTAGGTTCGCAGGCTGCTAATGAAATTAATCCTTGCATTATCGCTGCTCGATTGGGCATCGCGCAGGTTAATAATATCCACGTTACCGATGAGGTAGCGCTGCTTGGAAATATCGAAACCTTTTTGGGCAACGGTATCTGCTTTGGCGGCAATGGCAAGTTGGCGTTGCTGCATCCTGAAATTTTGTACTTGCAGGTAAATGCTTTGGTCGAAATCTATTTGCTCCTGCTCAACGGCAGTTCTCACAATCTCCCTGTCCGACTCTGCCATTTTAATCCTGCCTTTTGCCAAACCCCAATCCAAAATAGGGATGGACAGTCCCAACGAAATTTGTTGCTGATTTTGCGGGCTCTGATATGCATCGCCAAATTGCTGGGCACTTTGTGTAAGGCCATATTGTGCGTAGAGTTGGGCACTGAACCGATCGGTGGTTTGGGCGCGGTTTACTTCGCGGTCGGCTTCGAGTATCCGGCGTTCGAAGGTAAGTGAAGTAGAACTGTTGAGCTGTGCCAAAGTGGTTGCTTCCTCCACCGCAATTTCGAAAAACGATATTTCACTTACCGGTAGTATCAGCTCGATGGGGGTATCGTTCTGCATGCGCAAAAACGATTTGAGCTTAAACATCCGGTCTTCCATTTCAACCAGGTTGCTCTCAACCGAAGCCTGCGCCTGGAGCAGGCTGAGTTCAAGCTGCAACAGCTCATTTTCAGGAATTTTGCCAAGGTTAAATCTTCCTACACCAATTTTATAAAGGGTATCGTAATTGGCAACATTTAATTCCTGGATATTTTGCCTGATTTGGGAAATGAGTAAGTTGAAAAAATAATTTGTTGCCGTGATGGCTATTTGTTCCACATCTTCGAGGTACTGACGTTTGGCTTCGTTGTATTTGATGGGGTCAATTTTCTTGGACCATTTAAAAGGATTAAATGTGAAAATATTTTGCTGGTAACCCACGATGAGCGGGCTTGAGAGGTAGGATATTCGTGCAGTATCCAGGTAATCGATGCGCTGAAGATTTGAGCCCAAAAATACCTGCCCGCCGGTAAGCCCTATGTTTTTGCTAAGAGATATTCCGGCAGAAGTATTTATCTGCGCCGTTTCGAAAAAGTAATCGTTCCCACCCAGGGTTTGCTTTGAAATTTGCCGCTGAAAATTTGGTAGAATAGCATCAAGGCTAAGCTTTGGCAGCAGCAATGCTTTGGAGGTACGCATTTCCCAAAAGGCTTTCAGGAAGCGGTTTTTTGCAGACAGTGCATCCGGTGATTGCTGCTCGGCAAGACTGATGACCTCCTCCAGCGAAAGCTGACTTTTTAAAACCTGCCCATTGCCGGCCATAGCGCCAAACAGGAAAAATGTAACAATAAATATTTTAGTTTTTATCATGATCGATGATATGTTGGATGTTGGTTAATGGTTAATCGTTGATGGTTAATTCTCAAATTGTTTGAAAACAAGGTTCTTCTAACATTTTTGTGGATGTAAATAATGGCTATTACTGAAAATAGATTTCTCCCGGCAAAACTCCGCTCTGCTGCGTTTTTTGGTCGTGCCATAGGTATCCCTACGGGTAAATGACCCCCCTCCACCCAAATTATCGCGTGAACAAGGTCATGTCGAACGAAGTGAGACATCTATTTCATTGAGTCACCTTATTTCATAACAAGCCCTTAGTTAATCGTTTGTAACCAAAAAATCAATAACTCTATGAACTCTAAACCCTCCCCTCTAAACCCTCCCCTCTAAACTCTCCCCTCTAAACTCTCAACTCTACCCTCTAAACTCCAAACTCTTTAGTCGTGCCTGAGCGAAGTAACGGGGTCTTGTTTCGAGGCTGTTTGTGCCGGCATCAATCCAAAAACAATCCCAACCGTAGCTGATACCCCAAACGAAATAACTATCGAAAGCAGTGAAACTATGGTTAAAATTCCGGTAACCTGCATGATGATCTTTGCCAGCACCACGCCCAGAATCACACCGATAAACCCTCCTGAAATACTTATTAAAGTTGCTTCGGCAACAAACTGGAAAATAATGTCGGACTTACGGGCACCCATCGCCATTCTCACGCCGATCTCCCTTATGCGTTCCATTACCGAAGCCAGCATAATATTCATAATGCCAATACCCCCAACAATGAGCGAAATACTGGCAATGGCTCCCAGCACAATATTGAAAATGTCTTTGGTGCGTTGCTGTTGTTTTAACAGCAACTCAGGGATTTTAATCTCGAAGTCTTCCTGTCCTGCATGGCGGCGGATGAGCATACGCTTTACTAAATTTGCAGTTTCGAGAAGGCGCTCACTATCTTCTACCTGGATAATAATTTTATCCAGCTGATTAATGTTTTTAGATTTTGTTTGGCTGTTATCATCGTTATTGGTGTTGAGGCTTGACTTTGTGATGAGCGATCTGTCTTTGTAGCGCATCAGTATTGTTTTGATGGGAACAAACACGGTGTTGTTAAATTCGCTCACGCCGAGGTTTTCGTTTGCCTTTTCGCTTACAATCCTACTTTTGAGTACGCCAATTACTTCCAACCAAATATTTCCACATTTAATACGCTTGCCGATGGGATTTTCCTGCTTGAAAAAACGGGATCTGATTTCCGGCCCGATAATACAAACCGGATTTCCATTTTCAAGCTGGGGTTCGGTGAACATCTCACCCTGTTGTAATTCGATATTAAACACTTTGAAAAAAGCAGGAGTTACACCCGAAAACTTCGCGGTGCGCTGTGTTCCTGATTTTACTACGGGGGCATTAAAAACTACCTCCGAACTAATCAGTTCTATGCCGGGAAGTATTTGATAAAAACTCTCCACATCATTCAGGGTCAATCCAGGCGAAAAATTCTTTGCCTTGTTGGTTGCACTACCCGATGCGGCAGCATCCTCACCTCCCGTAGCAACGCCATCCTCTTCATCGGGGAGTTTGGGTGTGATTACAATATTGTTCACACCCACCATCTTTATCTGCTCAAGAATTTCCTGCTGCGCTCCTTTGCCGATGGCCATCATGGCTATAACAGCAGCCACACCAAAAATAATTCCGAGCGCGGTGAGTATCGATCTGAACTTATTTGCAAAAACAGCCTCAACTGCAGAATTGATGTTATGTATATGTCTTTTCAAAACCGGGGTTCAATTTTATTTTTCAAGGATGTTCAAGGTCAGATCATTGGCATTTTCAGGAATGGAAAGGTAAACTTCATCCCCTTCGGAAACTCCTTTTTCGATGATCACTTCATTTTCGTTGCTTTGCCCAATAATTACCTCCTGCTTTATCGTGCGTGAGCCATTATCCATAAAAACAAAAGTAAGCGAATCGTTGCTATGAATGGCTTCTAACGGAACATACACCACGTCCTGAAAAGATGCGGTGATGATTTCATTTTTAGTGGTCATTGATGGGCGCATTATGGAATCGGATTCATTTACAGAAATAATCACCTCAAATACCTTGGCATCCGAGCCCTGGTTTTGCTGGCCGATGTTGGCAACTTCATCTACAACACCTGAATATTCACGATCGGGAAAGGCATCGATGTTAATTTTTACAATTTGCCCGGTGCGCACTTTGGAAATGTCGATTTCGTTGACGTAGGTTTTTGAGATCATTTTGGAAAGGTCGGGGAGCTGCGCCACAACATTGTCCCAGGGGCTGATGGATGACCCGGTTTGTGTTTTTCGCCCCCGCCAGTCGCGCTTATAAATCAACATCCCGGGCTTGGGGGCAAATACCCTGAATGTACCCAAAATATCGATCATACGTTGTTTCTTACGTTGGGCTTGCTCAAGGGTTGCCGAAACCTCTTGCATCTCGGCCTTTGCTTTTTCGTATTTCAACACATAGTTTTCAACCGACTGGCTGTAGTTTCTTTCGGCTCTATCCCGAGAAATTTTCGCCTGCCGTTGCGTGGCGGGCGGTTCAAATTTCGACTGGTCAACCGTAATTTGTGCTTCTTCCATGGCAAAATGCAGGTTTACCAATTCGTCTCTTGTACTCCTCAAATTCAGTGAAGTATCGAGCATGGTTTTGGTGTATTGCGATTGGAGTTTCTCCAACTCTGTTTCCAGATCTTTGAGTTTACTCACCACCTCGGTTTGATCTAAAGAGGCAACAAAATCGCCTGAATCGACAATAGTGCCTTCAGGGATCAATTCGTTAACTTTAATATCTCCCCATATTTGGATGGAGCGCAGGTTTTCGGGACCAAAAATATTTTCGGAGCTTTTGGCTTCAAGCTCACCCGTTGTTACCACGTCCACCTGGAAGAGGCCGTACTTTGCAGGTGCTTTAATGTATTGAACAGCCCGCCCTTCATCACCTGCAAAATACCAGGCTGCCAAAATTAATACGAGCGCTAAAGCAAGGGTGATATAAATTTTCCTTTTCATCTGTATAGAATTAGCCACCAATGCACGGATAAAACAAAATTATGTTTCTCCATAGGAGTCCTTTGGACATTCGTGCCCCCCGAACAATCGGAGTAAGCGTGGGTGTTAATATTTCATATTTATAAAAATCTTTTTAGCAAACTAAATAGTTGTTTAATTGTCTTTCAGCAATTCATCAATAATATTCTCGATCGAAATTCCGGCGGCCTCAGCTTTATAGTTTCTTACAATACGGTGACGCAAAATGGAAGTGGCCACTTTCCTCACATCTTCAATGTCGGGCGAATATTTTCCGTTGATTGCCGCATGGCATTTAGCGCCAACAATCAGGTATTGCGATGCTCTTGGGCCGGCACCCCAGGTAAGGTACTGGTTTGCCCAGGGGTGAGAATCCTTACGGTTGGCACGGGTTTTTGTTGCCAGCCTTACCGCGTATTCATACACATTTTCCGGAACCGGAATTTTTCTAATCAGATTTTGAAAATAAAGAATTTCTTCAGCAGAGATCACTTCCAATGGGTTTCCCTGGTATGTTGTGGTGGTGGTTTTCACCACATTTATTTCTTCTTCAAACGATGGGTAATCGAGCCAGATGTTGAACATAAAACGGTCTAACTGGGCTTCGGGCAAGGGATAGGTTCCCTCCTGCTCGATGGGGTTTTGCGTGGCAAGCACAAAAAATGGCTCATCAAGTTTATAAGCAGTTCCGGCCACGGTAATCGACTTTTCCTGCATGGCTTCGAGCAGTGCCGATTGGGTTTTGGGGGGCGTACGATTTATTTCGTCGGCAAGGATAATGTTTGCAAATACGGGCCCTTTGTTGAATTTGAAATTCCTGTTTTGATCCAAGATTTCGGTGCCAATAATATCTGAGGGCATAAGGTCGGGGGTAAACTGTATGCGGCTGTAGCTTAATCCCAAAACCTGCGAAATTGTATTTACGAGCAGGGTTTTTGCCAATCCCGGCACTCCAATCAGCAAAACATGACCTTTTGAAAAAATGGAAATGATTACATTTTTCACAACCTCGTCCTGCCCAACAATCACCTTTGCAATTTCCTGACGCAACTCTTTTACTTTTTCACCAAAAGCATCTATGGCTTCAACATCCGATTTATATGTTTTCATAATTTATTTTATTTTTAATTAGTACTCATCTTTTTAGAAATCTGCGGGAGCGTTTTTAATTATAAACGCTTAATTCCATGTTTGTTCAAAATCACACTCCATAAATTTACCATTGATCTTAATGTAAGTTTTTTCGGCATTCTTTGATATCCACTCAACCATGGCTTTTTGTCTTTTTTGTCCCAGTGCCCATTCCTGAATTTCGTTGTAATCTTCCTCAAGGTTTGCACGATGTGGCTGTGTTCGCCTTTTTAGCAGCAACAAGCGGTATGCTTCTTCACCCTTTTCATCAGCCATCAAAACCGGTGTGGAAACTTGTCCAACTTCCAGTTTGTCGATAACAAAAAACACCTTCGGGTCGAGCTGATCAACGGGCCATTGTGCAGCGCCGGTCATCTGATTAATGAGCAGCCCGCCATTGTTTTTAGATGGGTCGGTAGAAAATCTTGTAACGGCATCTTCAAAGCTCAACGAATCAATCCTTATTTGATTTCCAATACTGTCGAGGAAAGTACGGGCATGAGCCAAAGCAACGGGCGACACTTTTGGCCTGATAAGGATGTGGCGTACCCTCATAAATTCTCCCCTGCGCTCGATGCCCTGAATAACGTGATATCCTGCTTCTGTTTCTACAATTTCCGAAATATCGCCGGGTTTCAGTTTAAAGGCAACTGCCTCAAACTCGGGGTAAAGTTCGCCACGGCCATGAAGACCAATATCGCCACCCTGCTTGGCCGAACCGGGATCTTCGGAATACAACACGGCAAGCGCTTCAAAGCTTTCACCATTGAGCACCCTTTCGCGAAGTTTTTTCAAACGCTCTTTTACCTCAAACTTTTCTTCGTAGGAAATGGGTGGTTTTTTAACGATTTGAGCTACCTCAACCACCGAGCTTATCAAGGGAATACTGTCTTTGGGAATATCCTTGAAAAACCGCTTCACCTCCGAAGGCGTAACCTGTGTGTTCATGGTTATTTCTTCCTGAACCTTGCTTACGAGCAACTGATCGGCGATAACATCCCTCAGTTCATCTTTAAATTCGAGGATTGACTTGCCATAATAATCTTCCAGTTTTTCCTGCGAGCCGAATTGTGATATAAAATAACGCATCCTGCGATCGAGCTCCGAACTTACCTGGTCGGGAGTTATTTCGATACTATCGATGGCAGCCTTGTGGAGGAGCAATTTTTCGAAAAGCAGGTTTTCGAGAATCTGGCATTTTACTTTGGGTTCGGTTCCTTTTATTCCACCCTGCATCCTCATTTGAAGGTACTGATTTTCGATGTCGGAATTGAGGATGAAATTTTTACCTACAACAGCCACCACCTCATCGATAATAATAGTATCGGACTGAACCTGGGCTGCGACAGGTAAAGTCTGCATCAGGCAAATAATGATTGCCAATTGAAATTTAATATTTTTCATTTGTAAAAAAATTAGCCACTGATGCACGGATGATATTGAATGATATTTTTATTCATATCAGTGGGTGTTATTAATAAAATAAGTATTTCACCTGTTTAAATTAAAAAAACTCAAAGTTGTTTTCCTTTACCGCTTGCTCATAAACCTCTTCGTGCATTTTTTTAATCAACTTTTTTTTTCGTTTGTTGAGTATAATCGAAGAAATATTACCTCTTTCGAGCGACAAGGGTGAAATACTGTCTTTTAGGCCAAAAGCCAAAATATTTGTATAAAACCAATCAGGTTTTTGATAATTTTTAATTTGTTGATTATTAACAAGAAATACTTCCGGATTTTCCACCACAAGGGGAGTCATGTCCAATAATTCATCAAATGTAATCCATTCGTTGTCAATCACGCCATAATCAATGGCGTACCTGATACAATAAAACTCCAGGGAATCCCTGTCGGCCTCGCTATCAGAAAAAACAAGTTTACTAATTTTTTTCCGATAAGGCGAATCTTCATTTACTTTAGCATAAACAAGCTGTAGAATATTTTCGCTAAGTTTAAAATTCCCTGAAAACTTAGTGTAGTAATCTTCTATTTCCCCACCACTAACCACAGTGTCGAGGTTTTGCCTTATAAATTCGGTTTCGTAATTAAAAATGATTAACGAATTCCTGTAATCATCCAGTTGTCTTGAAAAATCCTTTTGTTCATCTAATAAATTTTTCTCGGCCTGGTAAACCAAAAGCTGGGTTTTCACCCAATTATTGATGTAGTTCCGGGTTATCGAAAGGCTGTCAGATGGCAGGGTAGCGGGCGGAATTAAATCCCGGATATCGGAAAAATAAAGATACTCATCATAAACCCTTGCAATAACACGATCAGAATCGTTGAATGTTGCATTGTTGCAGGAACTTACAATGAGTACCAGGATAAAAACTGAAAGACAATTTATTTTCAAATCAAAGTCCGGTTATTTTAACTCGGATAAAACGTCTTCGTTTACAGTTACTGTATATTTCTTTCTTAATTCTTTTATCCAATTCTTTTCGAGATAATTTTGATAATCGGCGGTAATAAGGCCTCGTGCTTCCGATAATGACTTGGGCTCAGGGGCAAGCAACGCTTTAATAATCACCAATCCGGGTTTGCCATTACTGTCGTAAGTAAGCGGTGCTAATCCTTCTGCCCACTCCACATTATCAACAAATTCGTTTTCGCCCTTCGAATATTTTTTGGCCTTGATTTTAATATCCAATGGTTTTTCATTCACTAAAATTGTTTCCAGGTTCTCCACAGTCATCCCGTCTTTCAGCAGGTCGTACGATTTTGAAACATCAGCCTCGTTCTGCGAGGTGATTAAAACAGCATCAACCCTGTTGCCCCATTTATAGTCGCCCTTATGGTCTTCATAAAATAATTTGAGCCCGGAGGTATCTTTTATGGCCTTACTCCACACCAGTTGGTCGGTAAGTTCAAAAAGCAAAATCCCATCCCTGTATTCTTTAACCAGCGACTTAAACGCGGGATACTGATCTTCGAGCCGTGCATCTTCAAACTCGATAACTTTAGCATCAACAAACTCATTAAAAACCTTGTCAACAAAAAATTCGATGGTTTCTTTTGAATTGATGGACTGATGTTTTGAAAGGTATTGGGCAAATTCGTCTTGTTTGTAGTTTTTACCGCCAAGGGTAAATATTTTACTGTTTAGGCCATCGGCTTTGCTGACATCCCATTTCCGCTTGTAAACTGACGAATCTACAACACTGTAAAATGCTTTAATGGCTTTATCGTTTTTTTTGTAGCCCGCATCTTTTTTAATTTTCCTGATGATGGATTTTTTACTCTTGTCTGATCTTTTATCTTTTGAGAGGCTTTGTTTCAGATCGGCTTTTTCATCATCAAAAGATCCAATAGGTTTGGTTTCGATAAGCTTTATGATGTGCCAGCCATAGGTTGTGAGGATGGGCTTTGAAATCATCCCGGTGTCGGCAATTGTTCTTATGCCATCAATAAAATCGGGAACCATGCGGTTGGAGCCAAACCAGGGCAATTTACCGCCATTGTTCGACGAACTTTTATCATCGGAGCGGGTTGCAACCATATCAGTCCAATCAGCTCCATTCTCAAGCGCGGTATAAACGGAGTCGATTCTTGCTTTGAGATTGGCTATATCTTCTGCCGTGGGATCCTGGGGCATTTTCAGGAAAAAGTGTGCTACCTGAACTTTACCAAGAGCAGGCCTCAGGCTATTTAAATCGATGAGATGGTAGCCAAATTCAGTTCTTACGGGCATCGAAATATCACCTTCGTTGAGGCTGTATGATGCATCCTCAAAAGGCAAAACCATATCAAAAACAGTAAAATAACCTATGTCGCCCCTGTTGCCTTTGCGGGCGGGCTGAAATCCTTGGGAGGGCATATCGCGTGCTGAAGGATCCTCCGAAACTTCCTCGGCCACCAGGTTAAAATCTTCACCACCTTCAACAATCCTTTTCCTTATTTCCATGATTTTGTTGTAAGCAGTGAGGGTGTCGTTGGGCGAAGCATACTGGTCGAGCCGGATAAGAATATGACTCACCCTCAAATCTTTTTGCTTGCGCTTGTAGGCATCCTGCAACAACTGGGCATTTACTTCTTCGTCAACAAAATAGGGCTTTGCCAGTTGATCGCGATAACCCTTTAGTTCGTTGATAAATGATTTTACAGTGTCGAGCCCTAAAGCTTCGGCTTCTTTTACTTTTAACTTAAAGTTTATAAAAAGCTCAAGATATTCTTCAACAGATTTTTTATCGAGCACTTCACCTTCAACATTGTTTTTTTGATACACGGCAAGAAACTCATTGGTGGTAACCTGCTCATCACCTATGGTAAGCAATACTTGTGATTTAGATTTCTGTGCATTCAAATTAAAAGAAGAGAAAACGAAAACCAGCAATAATGCCATGAGAAGGTTTTCAATTTTGACTTTGGAAATGGTAAGTTTTGTCATATCCTGTTTATTAGTTTTAACAATTATGTATTTATCGATTTATCAAAGTGTAATCAGTTACGTTTAAATGTGCTAATTATTTTCCTTTTAAAGTTTTTCAACAATTAATGTTTGCTGTAATTTGGTGCTTCGCGGGTAATGGTAATGTCGTGGGGGTGGCTCTCGGCGATTCCTGCCGGAGAGATTTTTATGAATTTTGCCTTTTGCAATTCACTAATATTTGCAGAACCGGTGTAGCCCATTCCGGCCCTTAGCCCGCCCACCATCTGGTGTACAATTTCGGAAAGCGAACCTTTGTAGGGAACCCTGCCAACAATTCCTTCGGGAACAAGTTTCTGGATGTCGTCTTCCATATCCTGAAAGTAGCGGTCTTTAGAACCCAGTTGCATGGCTTCGATCGATCCCATGCCGCGATAAGTTTTATATTTCCGGCCTTCAAAAATAATGGTGTCGCCCGGCGATTCGTCCACACCTGCAAACAGCGACCCGGCCATAATTGAATGGGCACCAGCAGCGATGGCCTTTACAATATCACCGGTGTATCTTATCCCACCATCAGCAATTACAGGTACATTGGTGTCTTTAATAGCCCTGGCAACATCGTAAACAGCAGTGAGCTGTGGTATGCCAATTCCGGCAATAATACGTGTGGTGCAAATCGAACCCGGCCCTATGCCAACCTTCACAGCATTCACTCCAACTTCTACCAGCTTTCGGGCGGCATCGGCAGTACCAATATTTCCAACAACAAGTTGAAGGTCAGGATATTTTCTCCTTATATTCCTGGTAACTTCAATTACTCCTTTTGAGTGGCCATGGGCTGTATCAATTACAATGGCATCAACCTGGTATTTTACCAGTTCATCCACGCGTTCCATGGTATCGGCACCAACACTAACGGCGGCGGCAACACGCAACCTTCCCCGCCCATCCTTGCAGGCGTTTGGCCTGGCCTTAATTTTTATGATGTCCTTGTAAGTAATCAAACCTACAAGCTTAAAATCTTTATCCACAACCGGAAGTTTTTCAATTTTAAACTCCTGGAGAATATCGGCGGCTTTTTCAAAATCGGTGAATTCGGTGGTAGTGATCAGGTTCTCTTTGGTCATTACCTCGTAAACCGGCCTTTCCAGATTTCGCTCGAAACGTAGGTCGCGGTTTGTAACAATTCCAACCAATTTATTGGCTTTGGATACTACCGGAATACCTCCAATACTGTACTCTTTCATCAAAGCCAGGGCATCGGCCACCTTAGCTGTTTTATCCAGGGTTATGGGTTCGAGTATCATCCCGTTTTCGGCACGCTTCACCCTTCTCACTTCATTGGCCTGCTTTTCGATGCTCATGTTTTTGTGCAACACCCCAATACCGCCTTCCTGGGCAATGGCAATGGCAAGTTTGTGCTCTGTAACGGTATCCATTGCTGCCGAAACTATAGGAATATTCATGGTAATTCCGGAGGTAAACTGCGTGGATAGATCAACCTCACGGGGAAGGACTTCACTATAATTTGGTAAGAGAAGTACATCATCGTAGGTTAATCCTTCGCCTGTGAATTTATCCTGATATTGAGCCATTTGTATCAAATTTGAAAAATTTGCGCAAAGGTAAATATTTTGTAATGAATAGCTAAGGGTGGATATGCTTTTTATTCGTCCAAAATAATCGTTGAAAAGTTGCATTGATAAAGCAAAATCTTGCTCCTAATCCGTTAGCTACATTAAAAATTAAGGTATGCTAGGAATTTGGTAGAAAATAAGATATTAATAATTTCATACTTGTTGGTGATAAATATTTGTCAATAGATTTCTTCCCGCACGTGCGCATAGCCGTCAGGTTAACGATTTTGCAGCACAGTTTTCCATAGCCCGGTCATTCATGGCCGGGCTAAATGAATCGCAACCCTCGCTATCTAAGGCCGTTAACGGCCTTGTGTAGTTCCAGGCCTTGTTTCGCAAACCCCCAGGACTAACTCGCCTCGCTGCGAAGCGGGAGCCCCGGGTTACGAAATCCGTCTTAGCCTGACGACTATGGGCACGTGCGGGACTGCGCTCCTATCAATGACATGTTTTTGCAAGCGTCTTGTTCTCAAGAGATTTCTCCCTTCGGTACTAATGACAACTTTTCGCAAAAGCCTGTATTTCAGGAGATTTCTCCCGTTGGTCGAAATGACCCCATCAGAGTGGGAAAAGGGGTAGGTGAATCGGGCGCGAAGCGCCCGATTCACCTACCCCCACTATCCAAACGGAAGCATTGTCACCTCGAAGGAGCGAAGCGATTGAGAGGTCTGTCTAATAGTAAGGATTTCAGTACTTTACACAAACATATCATTGGTACCAAAAAATGATGCAAAACAGCCTACTCCAACTCTTCCTGAAAGTTTTGAAAGGAGAAATTCATTTACAATGATAGCCATTATTTACATCCACAAAAATGGTAGTAGAACCAAAAATTACAAAATGAAATCAAAGAATTTACCATAATATGACTCTATTCCATTTTGATTTAAATGTTTTATAAAATGATGATGAAAAATGATAACCTGTTGTTTTTAGGTTGTTTAATTTAAATCACAAAAAGCATAAGCCAACCTGGCAGCATTATTTTCTATATTTATAAAATACTATTTTGGATTTCTGAAAATTGCAGCTCAAAATGCAATATTTTTGTTTCCAAACTTTTACAAATGAAGACATTAAAATTTCAAGCGTTTGTTTTATTGTTTCTCGCAATTTGCGGAACTACCTTTTCGCAGCTTAAGCAGGAAGAATTACATTTTTCGAAAGTGGAGACCCACACTGTTTCCTTTGGGTATTTGCTGTATTTGCCCCCCGGATTTGAAGCTGATGGCACCGCGGAATATCCTTTGATGCTTTTCCTCCATGGTTCGGGCGAACGCGGCATCGACCTGGAACTGGTGAAGAAAAACGGCCCGCCTAAGGTGGCCAGGGAAATGGAACTTCCATTCATTATTCTTTCGCCACAATGCCCCGAAATTGCATGGTGGAATGTGGACGATGTTAAGGTTTTGCTGGATGAAATTACCGCCGACTATCCGGTTGATAAGGAGCGGATATACATCACCGGGCTGAGCATGGGTGGGTTTGCAACCTGGGATATGATTGTTAAATATCCCGATGTTTTTGCCGCCGCCATTCCCGTGTGCGGCGTTGGCTACCCTTTTCGCCTTGACGTAATCAAAGATTTGCCCATCTGGGCTTTTCACGGGCAAAAAGACAATGTAGTCCCGATTGAATACAGCCAAAAAATGGTGGATGCCCTGACGAAAGTAAACGGGGATATCCAATTTACAATTTATCCCGAAGCCAACCACGACTCCTGGACTGAAACCTACAACAACCCCGAAGTTTACGAATGGCTGCTGAAGCAGAAAAAATCAAAATAACCCTTAAAACTTTTCCAAAAATGAATATCCGTATTTCAATTTTAGTTTTAATAATCTTTTCTATTCAAAATATTTTTGCCCAAAAAACAAGCCCTGAAAAAGTTGAGCCCCCGTTTTGGTGGACAAGCATGAAAAATACAGAACTCCAACTCATGGTTTATGGCGAAAACATTTCAGCTACCGAACCTGAGATCGCTTATGAGGGTGTTTCATTGATTAAAACCTCCAAAGTTGAAAGCCCGAATTATCTATTTATTGATTTGGAAATAGGCAAAAATACCAAGCCGGGAAAGTTTGAAATTAATTTTAAAGATGGGAAGAAAATATCGGCAACCTACACTTACGAACTTTTGGAAAGAGAACCCGGTTCGGCACAACGCATGGGATTCAACGAAAGTGATATTATTTACCTTGCCCTGCCCGACAGGTTTGTAAATGGCGACCCATCCAACGATTCGCAGCCCGATATGCTCGAAAAGGCCGACCGCTCGATTCCTGATTCCAGGCATGGCGGCGATTTGCAGGGGGTGATGGAGAAATTGGATTACATCCAGGATTTGGGAATGACTACCTTGTGGCTCAACCCGGTTTTCGAAAACAACCAGGAAACTTACTCGTATCATGGTTATGCCATTTCCGACTTTTACCGTGTTGATCCAAGGTTGGGAACAAACGAGGATTTTAAAAACTTAAATGGCCAGCTTCACCAACGTGGGATGAAAGCGGTGATGGACATGGTGTTTAACCATTGTGGCATTGGCCACTGGTGGATGGCCGATCTCCCTTCGCAGGACTGGATTAACCAATGGCCTGAATATACAAAATCGAACTTTAGGGGCGGGACAGTATTCGACCCTTATGCTTCCGATTACGACCGCGACCAGTTTCAAAAGGGCTGGTTTGATAAAAATATGCCCGACCTCAACCAGCACAACAAGTTTATGATGAATTACCTAAGCCAAAATAGTATTTGGTGGATCGAATATGCCGGCCTCAACGGCATTAGAATGGACACCTACCCCTACCCTTTCAAGGAAGAAATGGCCGAGTGGGCAGGAAAAGTAATGAACGAGTACCCCAATTTTTCGATTGTTGGCGAAGTTTGGATGGGGCAGTCAGCGTTTATTGCTCCCTGGGAAAGCACACCGGCCATAGAAACCGGCTACAGCTCAAACCTGAACTATGTGTTCGATTTCCCGATGTACGATGCTTTTAAAGTAGCTTTCAATGAACAAGCCGGATGGAATGGCGGACTGATAAAATTTTATGATGTGTTGAGCCACGATTTCCTTTACGGCGATGAAGTGAATATTGTAAGCTTTGCCGACAACCACGATGGAAACAGGCTTTTTACCAGCCTGAAAGAAAACCTGGCCAGCCAAAAAATGGCCATGACACTTTTGTTGACTACACGTGGAATTCCACAAATATATTACGGAACTGAAATATTAATGACCGGCAACGACAGCAAAGGCCACGGCAGAATGAGGAAAGATTTCCCCGGAGGATGGGCCGGTGATGAGGCCAATAAATTTGAAACTTCAGGACGAACTGAAGCCGAAAATGAAATGTTCGATCATTTAAGCACACTCACAAAATGGCGGAACAGCAATGAAGTAATGCAAAATGGGAAACTCAAACATTTCATCCCCGAAAATAATATGTACGTTTATTTCAGGTATAATGATGATGATTTGGTGATGGTGATTTTGAATAATTTGGATCAGGACCAAATATTAGAAATGGAAAAATATAAAGAAATGCTCAATGGTATCAGTTCAGGGAAAAATATCCTGGACAGAGAAATGATAGATTTGGCGAATTTGCTAATCCCATCCAAAAAAAGCTTTGTACTGAAGTTAAAATAAAACCAACAAAATGAAAAAAACAATCAACATTCTAATTTTACTTATTGCTATTACCTTCGGATCTGTCGGTGGTTTTTCGCAGCCCGTTTTTCCGGATGATGGGCAATTATACCGCGATGATGTGGTGGGCCGAGTGGATATCCTCATCAACCCTGATACCCTGCAATGGATTTACGAAAACGTTGAAAGCGACATCGAATGGCGGGCTATTTTTATTTTCGATAACGGCATTATCCGCGACACCATCCAAAATATTGGCTTCCGCCTGCGTGGAAATACCTCACGGCAGTCTGCAAAAAAATCGTTTAAGGTTTCGTTCAACACCTTCGAGAGTGGCCGTAAATATCTTGGAGTGGAAAAGATGAACCTTAACGGCGAACACAACGACCCCACGGTAGCACGATCGAAAGTAAGCTGGGATTTGTGCCGCCAGGCCGGGATTCCTGCTTCGCGATCAAACTACGTTCAGGTATATATTAACGACACTTTTTATGGCCTGTACATCAATGTTGAACATATTGATGAAGAATTTGTGGATAAAAGATATGGCAACCAGGACGGAAACCTCTACAAATGCCTGTGGCCGGCAGATTTGAATTATTTGGGTTCAGATCCCGAAAATTACAAAGGCGGGGCTTATACCCTAAAAACCAATGTTGAGGCTGACGACTATTCAGATATTGCCAATTTTATTGGCGTACTAAACAACACACCCATCGGCGAACTTGAATGTGAACTGGAGAAAATTTTCAACGTTCAGGATTACCTCAAGATTATGGCTATGGACGTGTTTACTGCCAACTGGGACGGATACATTTTTAACAAAAACAACTTTTACCTCTACCACAATACCGAAACTGGCAAGTTTGAATACATCCCCTACGACCTCGACAATACTTATGGAATCGACTGGTTTAACATTGATTGGGCTACACGCGATATTTATAACTGGGAAAATGAATACCGCCCGCTTTACGAGCGGCTTTTGGAGATACAGAAATACCGTGACTGGTATTCGTGGTATTTTTCACAAATCATGGAACTAATGAACCCCGACATCTATTTTACACGCATCAACGAAATCAGGGATCAGATTTATCCATACATCCAAAATGATGATTATTACACTTATGATTACGGTTTCACGCCACAGGATTTCCTGGATTCCTACGAAACCGGGCTTGGATCACATGTTCCTTACGGTTTAAAAGAATACATTACTACCCGGTACAATTCGGCAAACAACCAGCTTGATATTAACAATATTGAACCCATCGTGAATTATTTAAAGGCTGAACATAGCGGCCCGGGTAGCATAATGGAAGTTTCGGTTTATATTTTTGATGATGAAGAAAATCCATCTGCCAATTTATTGTTTAATATTAATGATGAAGGATGGGAAAGCGTAGCAATGACTTCTTTGGAAGATGGCAAATTTGTTGGGCAGCTTGAAATCCCGGAAGGCGAATCCACCGTGCTTTATCAGATTGTTGCAAGCGACTTTTCGGGAAACACAAGCGTTTATCCCTGCGAACCTATCGAAGTTATTTTTGCCCCCGGAGAAACCTACCAGCTTTACATCAACGAATTTTTGGCCAGCAATGCCGCCACAAATACCGATGAGGCCGGCGAATACGATGACTGGCTCGAAATTTACAACGCAGGAAATGACCCTGTTTGGCTGGGCGACAAATATTTATCAGATAATTTGGGCAACCCCGACAAATGGCAATTCCCCGATTACACCATTCAAGCCCAGGAATTTTTACTGGTATGGTGCGATGAAGACCAGGAACAGGGTCTATTTCACACCAACTTCAAAATTTCGGCCGGTGGTGAAGAACTTGGTATTTTCGACAGTGAAACAACCGGCTTTGCTGTGATCGACCAAATTGTTTTTGGCGAGCAGCAAACCGACATCTCCTTTGGGCGCGACCCCGATGCGGGTGAAAACTGGATTTTTTACGAGGATCCAACCCCCGGAATCAGCAACACGTTAAATGCTACAGTCGAAATTATTAAACAGGGGCAAGCCCTGCAAGTGTATCCCAATCCCGTGAATGGAAATACCATCAACCTGAATAAAATATCAGATATTAAAATATACTCCATCGCAGGGCAGGCTCTTATTAGCCAGGATCAGACCCGGCAAATTTCTGTTGAGATTTTACCAACAGGATTGTATTTTATCAAAACCAGGAATGGTGAAGTAATCAAATTTATAAAACAATAAACTAAATATAATACATCTGGGCTTATGTTACCATTTCAAAAGAAGTTAACTAACGGTTTTTATGTTGTTCTTGGCCTGCCCGCAACAGCTATGGGCTTTGGACTTTCAATCCAAATTGCGGTGTTGAGCTGGATATTGCGCACACAATACAACCTCGACATCCATGAAATTGGCATCGTGTGGGCTGCCGGCCCCATTGCCGGAATTATCGGGCAGCCCATAGTCGGGCTTATCAGCGATGGCACCTGGTTTTGGGGCGGACGGCGCAGGCCATTCATTTTTATTGGTGGCGTTCTCGCAGCACTTTCCATTTTTGCACTTCCCAATATCGGGCTTATCAGCGAAACCATGGGCATTGGCAGTATCATGGCGGTGGCCATTACCGTGGCACTTACCCTCGATTTATCCATCAACATCAGCTTTAATCCAACACGTGCCATCATTGCCGACGTAACCCCGGATGGTGACCCACGAACCAAAGGCTACACCTGGATGCAGGCTATTTCAAACTTCTTTGGTGCCGGCGCTTACCTTATTGCTGCCCTTATCGGGAATGTCGAACTTATTTATATCGGGGTGGGTGTTGTGTTTCTGTTTTCGATAGTCCCCATGTTTTTTATCAAAGAGCCCCACGACCTCACCTCCGTGGAGGAAGGAGACGTAGAAGCCACTCACACCGACTGGAACCAGCTTTTTAAAATTTATTTTGCCCACTCGTTTTCATGGTTAGGTATTCAAACCATGTTTATTTACTCCATTGCATTTTTTGAACAACGCTTCGATACTACTGACGCTGCCTTTTTGGGAAGTATGATTGGTTGGTCCTTTTTTATTTTAAACGCGGTTGGCGCTGTTTTCCCCATCGTTTTGCTGGAACCCTTGTCAAAAAAAATCGGGAAAGTAAAAACACAGGTTATTTCGGTAGCATCCATGGCGCTGGGGTATTTTTTAATTGTGCTTTTTGTGAAAAACACCTTTACCATGTACGCTATTTTTGTGTTGCTGAGTTTGGGCTGGGCTGCCGTGGTAAGTTTACCTTTTGCTATTATGACCGAAAAAGTTAACAAGAAGAAAATGGGTTTTTTCATGGGGATTTTCAACCTCTCCGTAGTCATTCCGCAATTGGTGGCAAGTTTTGTTTTAGGATATTTCATCCTCAATGCCGAAGACAAATCCATCATCTACCTTATCAGTGCCATCGCTTTAGCCATTTCGGCAGTTTTGTGGATTTTGGTAAAAGAAAAAAGTGCGCATGAAGTCGATAAACCAGGAGTTTCGATGAAAGGCGGGCATCATTAAATATAGCTTGTCCATAAAGTAGGGCAAGTACTGCTGATTAATGCAATTTTTTTCTGCGAATATCTGCGCAATCTGCGGGAAATCTCGACTAAAAAAGCGGGAATCATTAAATAGTTGTATGGTTTGAATAATTGCTTTTATAAATGAAAAAAGAAAGTCAGCATATCGAATGGAAAAGTATTTGGAAGGACGAATATTACAAGTTGATATGCGGATTTGCTAATGCTGATGGAGGTACAATCTTTATTGGAGTTGATGATAATGGCCAAACAGTTGGGGTAGAAAATGCAAAAAAATTATTAGAGGATTTACCCAACAAGATACGTGATGTATTGGGGATTATTACAAAGGTGAATCTAAGTTCAAAAGACGAAAAACAAGTTATTGAAATTATTATTGAACCCTATACGACTCCTATTTCCTATCGGGGTCATTATTATTTTCGTTCAGGAAGTACTATCCAGGATTTGAAAGGGCCATCACTGGAAAAATTCCTTTTGGAGAAGACTGGTAAAAAATGGGATGGTGCTGTTGCAACTGATTTTTCTCTAAAAGATTTATCACCATCCGCTTTCGAAATTTTCCGGGAAAAAGCTGGCTTAAGCAAAAGGGTTCCCGTTCAGGATTTGAACAATTCGGATGAACTTCTTTTAAAATCGCTGGGTTTATTAAAAGGCAGTGAATTAAAACGCGCTGCTGTTATTGCCTTTGGGAAAAATCCAGAGCAACTAATTACCGGGGCTTACGTTAAAATTGGCTTTTTTCAAACCCACACAAATTTATTGTATCAGGATGAAATTTACGGAAGCCTTTTTCATCAGGTTGAAAAAACCATGGAATTGCTTTTAACCAAATACATGAAAGCACATATTTCTTACGAGGGACTTACTCGTGTAGAAACATTCAATTTTCCGGAAAGCGCCTTACGCGAGGCACTGTTAAACGCCTTAATCCATAAAGATTATTCGAGTGGCAACCCAATCCAAATAAGTGTCTATGAAGATTGGCTCATGATTTACAACAATGGTGAATTGCCACCTGGTTGGAGCACCGAAACTTTAAAGATTAAACATACTTCTGAACCGGCAAATCCTGATATTGCCCGATCGTTTTTTAGGGCTGGGTATATCGAAGCCTGGGGACGTGGAACAATAAATATTGGGGAGTATTGCGTACAGGCCGGATTGCCACCACCAGTTTTTGAGGGCAAATGGGGCGGCCTTGCAGTAATTTTTATCAAGCAACAAGGCCTAACACCCTGGCTTGACACATTAGATTTGCAACCAAAAGACCCTATAAAAGACCCTATAAAAGACCCTATAAAAGACCCTATAAATTTTTTATCAAATAATGAAAATCAAATAATTGAGATATTGAGGGAGAAACCGGATATTACAATACCAGAATTGTCGATGCTTCTTGAAATAAACGAACGGAATACAAGGAAAAATTTGAATAAGCTTAAAAGCAAAAACTTACTACTTCGTATGGGTTCACGCAAAACTGGTTATTGGATGCTTATTGAGAAATAACGATGATAAACATCGGGATAATACGATTAGCTAATAAAATGCAAATAAAAATTTGAACATTCATATTTCAAAAAATGAATAAAAAACTTCAACCATACCTGTTTCTCCTGATTTTTCTCGTTGCCATTTACCTGATTTTTAAATATGCCGGCACTTTCGTGGAAGGCAGCCTTGGCTCGTCCGATATTTACCTTTCTCACTCCATTAAAGATAATAGCCTCACCGTTAAAACATCCAACGGATTCTACGACATCAAATTTGTAAACAATGATATTGCCGAAGTTTGCTTTTATAATGATGCAAACCCTAAAACCGACACCTCCTTTGCTGTAATTCTTGAATATGATAAGCTCCCCATTTCTTTCAGCAACTACCCCAACCATCTTTCGTTTGCAAGAAACAGTTTTGAAGTCCTGATTGGAAAAGATCCATTTACTATTTCCTATATTAAATCCGGCGACACCCTGCTAAACGAACCTTATGGATTTTTCGACAACAACACACTTAAGGGCTTTCGTTTTAATATTACTGATGATGAAAAAATCTACGGTGCCGGATTCCGCACCACACCGACTAACCGCCGCGGCCAGCGTTTCAATCTCTACAATCAGCCCCAATATGGCTATAGCCTGAACGCCCCCGATTTGAATTTCTCGGTGCCTTGGGTAATTTCTTCCGAAGGCTACGGCCTCCTTTTCGACAATGCCCAAAAAGGGGTTTTAGATATCGACAAGACCCGGCAAAATAATATGGAGTTTAGCAGTATGGGTGGTAAGATGGCTTATTATGTAGTTACCGGAGAAAATTACGATTCCATCCTTAACAATTATGGCAAACTCACGGGTTTTCAGCCCATGCCTGCCCGCTGGGTATTG
>Ga0208900_1000622_pt1 | contig 21845 bp, 20 predicted proteins | sample AntAceMetag02UKK_FD_184763 | JGI IMG/M metagenome (GOLD analysis project Ga0208900, IMG submission 184763) | Saline lake microbial communities from Ace Lake, Antarctica - Antarctic Ace Lake Metagenome 02UKK (SPAdes) (version 2) | ecosystem: Environmental > Aquatic > Non-marine Saline and... | reverse complement strand
TAGCATGCCAAGGCAAGATGCAAGTAAAATCAATATATTGCTGATTTGCTGATATTTTTAATTAATATAATATATTGATATTATTGAGCTATCTATTTTCGACAGCCTAGGATGACCCCCCTGCGGCACTGCGGCATAGAAAAACTCCTTGAGGGCGTAACCACGGTGGAAGAGGTGATGCGTGTTACCCAGGATTAGGATCTGATTCCGTGGACACAGTGATTTTGACAAAAGAACCGAGAATACAATTTTGACCCCGTTGCCCATAGACTGTCAAGCCCAAATCTTTGCTTACAAGCCAGGGAAGTCTGATGCAAAAAATAAAATGTGATTCCTACCATCAAAAGATTCAAAGTCATTCTCCACAGAATCAAATATTGGGAAGGGAATTTTTAAATAGGAAGATTAGAGACCTTGTTCTTGTTTTACTTTTATTATTTGCCGGATCAGGGGGAGCATGGGCATCATCTGACACACCAAAATCCAGGGAAGCCGCAACTGGGGAGCAGTGGTTTCATTTTTATAAAACCGTTGTTTCCGCCACAGATGGCGATAGATGCGGCATGTCCCCATCCTGTTCTTCCTATGCGGCCCAGGCTTTTAAAAAACATGGCTTTTTTATGGGATGGATCATTTCCTGTGACCGTTTGATACGGTGCGGCAGGGATGAAAGGCATCTTGCTCCCCACATTAAATCCGATAACAGGATATTGACCAGAGATACCCTGGAAGACAATGATTTCTGGTGGTATCCTGGAAAATGAAACGGAATAATCCGTTTTCTTAGCTGTTGTGCAGGCAACCGGATAACAGGACGTTTTGTATGGGATTTAATAAATTGAGATTGTTGATTGTTACCTGGGGGCTCATTACCGGCATGATGATCATTTTCCCCTGTTTTACCCATGGCTTGACCATCACCGCAGATATGCAGTATGCGTATGCCCTTGCCAGTCAAAAAGAGGTATTCCATGAAACCGCCATGGTGGAATGGAAGCGGTTTGTTCACTTTTTCCCTTTGGACCCGCGAATTCCCACAGCCCGATTTTATCTTGGCATGTCCCTGTTCCATCTTAAAAAATGGGATCAGGCCCGGGCCATATTTCAATCCCAACGGTTTCCCTATGTGGGGTCTTTCCGGAACGTTGAATCTTTTTTCATGCTCAGTAAGACGCTGCTGGCCCAGGGACGGCCTGGTGGTGCCCAGCGGGTGTTGCAGGATCTTTTTTCCGTGAGTGACTCACCTGAAGTAAAAGACCGTGCCCTGTGGACCCTGGCGTGGATGCATCTTGATCGGGCCAAAGACATGGAACCCGGCGCCCTGGAACGGGCCGATGCTTTTCTTTCAAGAATTTCCATGTCCGGGGAAAGGGTCTTCCATGCCAGGGAAGTGAGACAGGCAGTTGAAACCATCATGAACCAGGATCAGAAATCCCCCTTTGTGGCTGGGATGACGGCCCTTGTTCCCGGAGGAGGGTTTGCCTATTGTGAACGATATCGGGATGCCCTTGCGGCTTTTATCATAAATGTCGGGCTGATCTTTGCTGCCCATGAATCTTTTGAAGGGGGAAACAATGTGCTTGGGGGGCTTATTTGTGTGGTGGAATCAGGATTCTATGGGGGCAATATCTATGGCTCAATATCCAGTGCCCATAAATATAATCGGTTTAAAACCCGGCAAACCCTGGATGACATCCGGCATTTGAATTTTCGGGATATTCCCTATGTTCCCCTGGAAGATTCTTCACAATCACATTCAAGTTCAGGAATGCTTTTTTCCGTTCAGATTCCATTTTAACATTCGCTTTTATGGGCTTTGTTTTTTATAAGAAAATCCCGGCAAATCAAGGTGCACGTAGGGGCAGAATCTATTTCTGCCCATGTTGTGGGTAAACCAAGATGGGTTTTCAATGTTCGTTGGCCGTTTATATGAAAAAACAGGTGCTGGGTGTTCGCATAATCTTTTTTTCATTATTTGTTGTGAAGGGATCTTGCCATGATTTTTATACAAGAAAACAAAAGAATCCCCCGATTTTCTACCGGGGGATTCTTTATATTGGACGTCTAATTGTAAGCCAATCTATTATGATGCTGCGCTTTTAAATATGGAGAACAAATTATTCCATAATGGTATCAACCGTTTTATCAAAATCAGTTTCCACATTCCCAATAAATTCATCCCAGTCAAGACCATATTTATAAAATGCCATGGACGCCAGTTTTTTGGTGATAATGGTATTTCTATAGGCCACCATCTCCGGAGTGGCCAGCAATGCCATGATATTGTCTCTTCCCAGCTTGGCAATGATCATGGACGGGATATAATGTTCCATGATCTGCCATACCAGTTCCTCATTTTCCACAAGGGATGAGATATTATTCTCAAAAATATCCTGCAGCTTAAAGATCTGCTCACTGGTTTGTTCTGAAAGATTGAACAGGGGGACCAGGGGATCTGCCTCATGGATTTTAATGAGCATGCCGGTTTCCAGGCAGGAATATTTTTCCACAAGTTCAATGATATCACGGATCAGACCCCACCGGGTGGCCTTGTCTTCCAATAGTCTTGCTTCATAATCATCGTTGAACAAAAACCCTGTCAATACCTCGGCAATGGAGGAACTGAACACCCCGCCCTTGTTGGCGGTGGTATCCTTGATTTCCTTTATTTTTGAGGCCGTGGCAATGTGCCTTCTGGCTGAATCATCAAAAAAGACGTTGGCCCCTTCCACAATAAACCGAAGTTCCTGGAAGTTATTGAGAAAATCATGAACATTGCCATGGTTGATGGTGTCCTTGAACCCACCACAGGGAATAAAGGCTTCAATGTTGGCCTGCTCAATGAATTTTCGGTTTTCCCCATTGGTGAGAAAGGTTTTGTGGAAAATAGTTCCATCTTCAATATATGTGCCGTCGGGAAGGGTGATCTCTTTAGCCCCCAGGCGGACCATGAAGCCATTTTCACTGAGTTTATCCATGGGGTAGGCCAGGGAATTGGCCCGGGGGGCCGTATGTCGCATAAAGGCGATTTTCATCAGCTCTTTTTTGTCCAGTCCCTGGGGATCAAACAGGATGGAACCCCCATCAATGAGCAGGCAGATGTTGCCTTTATAGCACTGGATCTCATTGGCGCCCAAGTCTCCGTCGGGTCCGCCGGTGATCATGAGATTCAGGTCTTCTTCCTTGGCATCATAATGGTCAATCAGGGTGCGGAAGGCTCCCATGACACAGGTGGTGGTCATGCCGCTTTGTCTGATGCGCCCCCCAATGACATCGTAAATTTTTTCCATGTCCGTGGTGGTGACAATGGACTCTCCGTCAACCTGCAACTCAGTGCCCTTGTCTTTTTTCTCCAGGAGCCCGAACAATTGGCCACTTTCCAGCATGCCATAGGTATCATGGGGAATACCAAAGCTTTTTCCCGTGGTGATGGTGCGCCAGTGTTTGTATCCCCGTTCTTTTGCCCGCAGGGCCACGGCATCCATCAGGGGGGCGGTACCCTCGTCCGGTCCGAAAAAAATCATTTCAGGATGGCCCAGGTAATCCACAACCTGTTCACCGGTGAGCATGAGATCCATGATGCCTTCGGTATAGTCATACAGGGCATCCATGCTGCATGTGGCATAAATGGAATGGGGAACCACTACGCCCTTGGAGCCACTTTCACATATATCCTTGTGTTTCAGTCGTTGGGCCTTGGCCCCCAGGGCATAGTTGAGCATGACCACATTGTCAAGCTCTGCGGAGTGGTTGGCAGAAGAAACCCGGATCATGCGAAGCCCGCCCCTGGCAATGTCTCCGGCTCTCAGATGAGTACCGCAGGCATAATGACCATTGACGTAGAAGATACCATACACCGATTGACTGAAGACAATGGGATCCAAAATGGCATTGTCCAGGCGGAAGGCATAGGAGCGTTTAATATCCTTGTAAAAATTGGTTTTCAGGGTGCTGGTGATTAGTTTGAACATGAAACGAAAAATTTCATATCCCAGACTAAAATCAATGAAGCGCACGGCAATGAGTTTTTCAAATTCCTTGAACCTCATCTCCAGGGCATCGGCGGAGAACCGGTTGTTCCGGGAGGGATTAAAACGGTTTTCAAAAAGGGTGTAAAGAAATTCAATCAGATCGGGATTCTTTTTGGCCGTATCAAGTATGGTTTCATAAACATAGGTGGACTTATTGGCATCATGGATTCTGCCAGCATAGGCCTCTTTATGATCCGGACTGGTGAGGCTGGACATGATCTCCCGGTCCACCAGATTTTTGCTCTCTTTGAAAATAAACATGTGGGTGAAATCAACGGCATTGGCCCCAAAGAGCATCTGTTTAAAAGAGAGTTGACCCTCCACATAAAGATCGGTCATGTCCGTAATGCTTATGGCCAGGTAGGCGTACAGATCCTTGAGAAGCGCGTCTTCTTTTTTTCTGGACAGCTCCCCCCGGGTGTACAGGGAGCAGATGGAAGAGGGGGCCTGGGATTTGCCGCAATAGGGTTCCCAGTATGCCCGACCCAGGATCAGATCGTGGTCCTGGAACAGTTTGCGCAGCACCGGTAACTGAGGCATTTCAAAATCGCTGTTGAACATCAGGCGGGTTTCGCCGGTTTCCGGGAGATTAAACACCTCAATCAAGGGAGAGATAGCATCTTCAGATTCCCTTAGGATGCTCTCGTATCGTTGGCGGGTGACCTCAGGGGTGTCCTTGTGGTCACCGGAGAGATGATAAAGAAATTTTGACTCATCAAAGGCTGTTTTCTGGTAATCTTCAACGGTTTCAGGGCGGATAATATAGGTGTAATAATTGCTTTCAGGAGAATAGTAGTACTCCCGCCGTCTGCCGGAAAGAAAGGGGCCCAGGAACTCTTCCATGGTGTCCCTTGTCTCTTCGGTGGCAATGCGGACCCGCTGGATGTTGCTGCCCTGCTCAAGGTTGAAATCTATGTGAGCCACCCGGCCGGACAGTCCCACACATCCATCCTGGCATTTAATGCTCAGGGCAATGGAGGAGAGGATATGCCGCAGGGACTCCTTGGTGATGTTTTCAAAGAAATAGTTGGGAAGTGCAAGTTCGCTCACCAAAATGCCTGCGGCCATGTTGATGGCCGTTGAGGTGATTAACCCTTCTGATGCCAGATCAATGACCGTTTCGTACAATACGCCGGGATCAAGGTTAACTTCCTTTGCCTGATCGATGATGTAGCTACCTTCGGAAATGGTGGTGGGACAGCTGGCGAGTTTTCCCATGCACTCTTTTTGTCTGATCTTCATTTTCATCCTCGTTGATAAAAAAGTTAAAGTGATCACACTGAATACGTTGAAAAAAAATATGTTTGGACGGGTGCAGGCCCGGAAACAAAAAAGGTATCCTTTTTTAAATTCTTGGTCACGCCATTGTGGCCAGGGGTTGGAACACCGATTTTCAGGCTTTGGTCTTGACGTTGGCCATGGAATACGCAACTTAAATCAGAACCAATCATAATTTTTATTATATTTGCACTCTGCTGTCTTCTATAGAGGCTCACCTGGGATGTCAAGTAAATTAGTGGAGAAAAAAAAATCATTGTGGTACAGATATTCTAATGGTGTGATCAAGATTGGATGAGTCAACTGCCCCTCTTGAATCAGAGGTTCAGAAGGGGACTCCTTGGCGAAAAGTTGAACAAAGATGCGAAAATGAGGTCCACATGGCTGAAAAAATATTAATTGTTGACGATAACGCCGTCAATCGAAAATTGTTGATCATGATCCTTGAAAAAAAAGGCTATCTTCTTTTTGAGGCCCAGGATGGGGAAGAGGCCGTGTCCATGGCCAGAGAAATCATGCCCGATTTGATTCTGCTGGATGTGATGATGCCTTTGAAAGATGGGTATGAGGTATGCCAGCAGTTGAAATCTGAAGAGCAGTTTGCGGCAACACCCATTATCTTTTTGTCCGCCAAAACCGAAACCCAGGATAAGATCAAGGGGCTGACTCTGGGGGGCAGTGATTATATGACCAAACCCTTTGACCAGGGAGAGGTCCTTGCAAGGGTTAATTCCCAACTGGAGATCCGACGCTTGAACCAGAACCTGATGGAGGCCAACAATGCCCTGGTGGAAAAGCAAAAACTCATTGATGCCGATCTCAAGGCAGCAGGTGCCATTCAGCAAACCCTTTTACCCCATGTTATTCCCGATGTGAACTCCCTGGAAATTGCCTGGAAATTTCTTCCCTGCCAGGATATTGGTGGAGATATCTTCAATATTTTCCGTCTGGATGAATCCAACATTGCTATATATATGCTTGACGTAAGTGGACATGGGGTTCCTGCAGCCATGGTGGCTGTTTCCGTGTCCCAGATGCTCTTTCCCCATGCGGGATTTATTTTAAAGCAGATCATTGCATCGCCCCCTTATTACGAAATTTCTTCTCCGGCGACGGTGCTTGAGGAGTTGGATACCCTCTATCCCATGGAGCGGTTTGATAAATACTTCACCATGAGCTACATGGTCCTGAACATTAAAACCGGGGCCATTGTTTACAGCAATGCGGCCCATCCCCATCCTGTCATTGTCAGAACAGACGGCTCCACTGAATTTCTGGATCAGGGGGGAACCATCATCGGCATGGGAGGGGTGATGCCCTTTGACGAGGGACGGGCCATACTTAATCCCGGGGATCGACTATTTTTATACACGGATGGGATTCCAGAATATCAGGATGATCAAGGCAATTTCTTTGGTGAAAAGCGGTTTTTTCACCAGCTCATTGCTGGCATGGGAAATCCCCTGTCCCAAACCCTGGATGATATCCTCAAGGGGGTCAATACCTTTGGGAATGGGCTGGCACCCAATGATGACATTTCCCTTTTGGGCATTGAATTTAAGGGATAGGGAAATGTAGGACTTAATAATAATAATAATAACAACACCAGTCGTCTGTAATAATTTGGAGGATCATTAATGGATCATAAAAGAGCAGCATCTGATGGATTCCCGGAACATCTGGGCAAGCTGTTGCTGGCAATGGCCCGGGATGCCATTGCTGCAGAGTTGGGGGGAGGGGACTGCAATGAGCCGTCTTTGACACCGGACACCCAGGCCCATGTGCTGGAAAAAAAAATGGGAGTGTTTGTGACCCTCCACCACCGTGGAAAACTCAGAGGATGTATTGGGACTTTGGAGCCGGTTTTATCCCTTGCAAAGGAGGTTGTTGAAAATGCCCGCCATGCCGCCTTTCATGATCCCAGATTTCCGGGCCTCACCCAAAAAGAATTTTTGGAAATTGATATGGAGATCAGCGTGTTGACACCGCCCAGAACCATGGACTATACCGGGTCGGAAGATCTCAAGAAAAAGCTCAAACCCGTCATCCATGGGGTGATTCTTGAAAAGCACGGGGCCAAGGCAACTTTTTTACCCCAAGTGTGGGATCAACTCCCGGACCCGGAAACCTTTCTGGAGCACCTGTGCCGCAAAGCAGGCTTGTCCTCCCATGCCTGGAAGGACAGCGATATCGTCATTCAGACCTACACGGTGCACTCCTTTAAAGAAAAGGGTTTTTAGCTCAAGCCTTGTTGGTCAAAAGTTTCAGCACATCTTCCTTCCCCACAATTCCCACCACTTTGCCATCCTGGACCACAGGTATGGTGTGAAAATGTTTTTCAACCATGAGCATTGCAATGTCACTGACGGGGGTATCTGGTGACACGGTGACAGGATCTGTCACCATGGCCTGGGCCACGGTGCTTGCGGCCATTTTTTTCATTTCCTCATCCATTTTTTTAGATGACGACAGGGGAATGATGCCATCCAGAAAGGTGAGGATGGGGGGCAGAGATATGTTTTTCTGCTGGAAGATCAGGTCGCTCTGGCACAAAATGCCTTTGAGCACACCCCCTTCATCCACCACGGGTACGCCATTGATGTGGTTGTTCAGCAGAATTTCCACGGCCCGGCTGATGTCGGTGTCCGGAGTTACTGAGATTACCTCTTTTTCCATGATTTCTTTGGCAGTTTTCATTTTTGCCTCCCTTTTGATAGATGGAATTTTATATGAAGCTCCGTCCAATATGCTGGAATAATTAAAATTTCAATGCCTGTTGTGGTCGGTGGTCCCTGCCATGTATGTGTTTATATGAAACTCCCGGCAAACCAAGGTGCAATACTAAGGATTACGAACGTAGGGGCAGAATCTATTTCTGCCCTTTTTTTTTGAAGTATATACCCTCGGTTGAAAATGCGCAATTAAAGACCCTTAACTCTGATCCTGATGATCTAAGAAGCTATGGAATTCCAGGTCGTAAATATAGAGCAGTACCAGGGTCAGGCCAAATACCATGGGGCCGTACAAGAGTCCGGTGAGACCAAAATAATTGATCCCTCCCAGGATGGAGAAAAAGATCAGCAGCGTACTCATGTCTGCCGATCCCTTCATGAAAAGGGGTCGCACCAGGTTGTCAATCATCCCCACCACCACCACAGACCATATCACCATGAAGATCCCATGGTACCAGGAGCCTGAAATAAAAAGCCAGATGGCCGCCGGTACCCAGATCAGGGCTGTACCCACAACGGGGATCAGTGAGGCAAAGGTCATCATGGCCCCCCAGAATACGCCGGGAAGTCCACAGATGGTAAAGGCAATGCCCCCTGCAAGGCCCTGGGATGCCGAGGTAACCAAGGTGCCCAGCAGGGCCGATTTTGCAACGGCTTTTATTTTATTTACCACGATTTGTTCATGGGCAGTGGAAAGGGGAATGAGATGGGAGATGTATTGAAAATTTTTCTCCTGGTCCTGGATGGCAAAGAAAAACACAAAGCTCATGAGGAAAAATTTCCCCACCACGGAGGAGATGTTGGCGATGATATCCTTGCCCTGGTTCATCAATAACTCCCCGGCATGGGAGGTGACGGTGATCATGATTGAGTTTAAATTAATTTCCTTTAACAGACTTCCCTTTATGTACTTTTGGGACAGGAGCACCATTTTGGATACAAACGGGGCCTGGGCCAGTCGTTCAATATTTCCCTGGGCCACCCATTGATTAATGGCATTAAAGGAGAGTATCCCCTGTTTGATCACGGCCAGGAATACCAGGGTAAGAGGGATGATGATCAACAGGATCAGCATAAGACAGGAGAGTAATGCCGCGGTTTTTTTGCGGCCCTTGCATTTGATTTTTAACCATTGATACACCGGGTTGGACAACACCGCAAGAATGACGGCAATGATCACCGGATCAAGATAGCCTTTCATCATCTGGTAGCTTAAAAAAAGTGCCATGAATAACAATAGAAAAAGAAAATAATGGGCAATGGTCAGCTGGGGTTTCGGGGTGTGATATGTGTCCAAAATGGTTCTCCTGAGTCAAAAAGTGCAGCCAGGGACATGGCAATACGTTTCACTGCCAGGGGGATATCCCAGTCAGCCTTGTTGCGGGTTCCCACAGGGTTGGAGCCGGAACGGATCTCCAGAAAAGGAACGCCATAGCGGCATGCCACCTGGGCGGCTGCCATCCCCTCCATGGCTTCCATGACGGGGGTATAAGTCCGGGACAGTCGGGCAACGGTGGTCTGTCTGGCGGTGATGGTGGAAACGGTGATAAAAGGGCCGGTGACCACCGGGCAAGCGGGGGGGTAAGACATCTTCAGTGGGTTTATACCCGGCAGAACCCGGCCTGAAAAAAAACGCTGGGTGATTTGTCTCCTGGCCGTGTCGATAAGTCCCGGGTGCATGGCCAGTTGCCCGTCACTGCCCTCCATGGGGGTGCCGGTGAGGGAAAAGGGCAGGGGGTGAAGATGCCCCCCCTGTTCCGGGTTTTCCACCCCACAGTGGATATTGGTTTCTGCCGTGGCAAGTCCAATGCCCCCCATGGAAAGCCCTTTTTCGTGGAAAAATCCGGCAATGCCCGTTTGAATGATCAGTTGGGGACGATGGTGCCCCAGATGACTGCCCAGGGCCAGGGCCGTGTTCACCATGCCGGGCCCTGTGATGATCACCTGGAACCTGATGGGCCCAAGCCGGGCCGTAATCACCGGAATCTCCCCGGGCATTGTCCGGCGATGGGTTACCGTGGACAATGCCAGAAAGGGGGCAACCTCCATGGGGGTTGCCACGGCAATGAGAAGATCAGGCCCCATGGGTTTTTGCTTGTTGGATTTTCTGGAGCATCTCCTTGATGGTGGCTGTATAGTCCGGCGTCTTGAAAATGGCGGAGCCAGCCACAAAACACTCGGTGCCTGCCCTTGCCACATCGGCAATGGTATCAAGGGCCACACCGCCATCCACCTGGATGATGGCCTGGCTGTTTTTTGCCTTGATCATCTTTGCCAGGGCTTTTATTTTTTCAATACTTGAGGGGATAAAAGACTGTCCCCCAAATCCTGGGTTAACACCCATGATAAGGACAAAATCCAGGGAATCCAGGACCCACTCAAGGGAGGAAAGGGGGGTGGCGGGGTTCAGGGCCACCCCTGCCTTGATGGGATTTTTTTTATCATTCTTTGACTGTTTTATTAATTGTACACTCCTGTGCAGATGGGTGCATGCTTCGGCATGGACACAGATAAGATCTGCCCCGGCTTTGGCAAATGCCGGGATCATCTGATCCGGACGTTCAATCATGAGGTGGACATCCAAAAGCAGATTCGTGGCCCGGCGGCAGGCCTCCACAATAATGGGGCCATAGGAGATGTTGGGAACAAATTGTCCATCCATGACATCAATGTGAACCCACTTGGCCCCGGCGGCTTTAATCTTTTTAAGCTCGTCTCCCAGTTTTGTGAAATCTGCTGATAAAATTGAGGGTGCAATAATGGCCATTTTGAGTTTTTTCCTTATTTTGTAATTCGAAATAATTATCTTGGTTCGCCCACAACGAAGCATGAAAATCCGTCAGGTTTACCAAGACTTTCTTATAAACCTGCATGTCCTAATGGACACAACGAATATTGAAAATGATATCATGCCGCCCCCCCCGACGGGCAATGGGCCCGGCCCGGAACCGTAGACGGCCCAATTGGCCGGTTCCTATTGCCCATCGGGGGGGGCTCTGCTGAGGTTGCCCGGAAGTTTTATGTTCTAATAAAAATTTTTCCGGTGCAGGGCCACGGCAAAAAAACCGTCCATGTCCAGGGCCCCGGGCCAGGTGCAGAACATCCCATCGGCTGACACATCTGCTAAGTTGTGGTCATCATGGCTTGATGCCGCTTTTGCGTCAATGGTAAAATCCTTTCTCCGGGTCAGAAAATCCTGGATCACCGTTTGATTTTCCCGGGGTTCACAGGAGCACACCGCATAGACCAGGGTGCCGCCGGGGGCCACCAGATCTGCTGCATGGAAAAGCATTTTTTCCTGCCTCACGGCAAGCCTGGCAACATCTTTTTTGGAGCGTTTCCATTTGGTGTCCGGATTTCTGCGCAAAACCCCAAGACCGGAGCAGGGCGCATCCACAAGCACCCGGTCAAAGGGGATGGTAAAATTCAAGGTTTCTGGTTTCAGTAGATTGATCTTCCGGGTGGAGACTATGTCAATGCCAAGGCGTGTCATTTCCTGCTCCAATTGTTTCAGTTTATTGGGGTCGGTATCCCCTGCCACAAGTTCTCCCTGGTTTTCCATGAGTTGGGCAATGTGGCCGGTTTTTCCCCCAAGACCGGCACAGGCATCCAAAATTCGTTCTCCGGGTTGCGGGTTTAAGAAACGGGCCGTTACAAGCTGGGCCGCTTCATCCTGGACCTGGAATTCTCCTGCCTTGAAGGCTGGCAGTTCATGAATGGCCATGGAAGGCTTTTTAAGACTTATTCCCACAGAACTTGATGGGGTCTTCCACGCACGGTTTGTATGGGGTAAAAGCGCTTCAAACAAGTCGTCCCGGCTGGTTTTAAGGGTGTTTACCCGCAGGGTGATGGGGGGTATTCGATTGATGGCATCCCCCAGGGCCAGTGTCTTTTCCATGCCGAATCGGGTTATCCAGCGTCTGGCAAGCCACAGGGGAAGTGATTTTTCCACAGAGACAAACAGCTCCGGGGTGGCATCCGGGTCTGGCGGGGCAATAGTTTGCCAATGGGTAGATGCCTTTCTTAATACGGCATTGGTAAATGCTGCAGCACCCTTATGAATATGAAATTTTGCCACGGTCACCGCAGTATTAACGGCGGCAGAGGTGGGGATTTTATCCATGTGGATGATCTGAAAAAGAGCCATTCGCAATAGCCACAGCACTTCGGAGTCCACCTGTTCCAGTTTTTTCTGGGAAAAGGGGGCAATGATCCAATCCAGATGTCCCTTCCATCTCAGGGTGCCATGGATGAGGGCGTTGGCCAGGGCCCGGTCCAGCCTTGTCAGGCTTTCCAGGGGGAGGGTGAATTCTTCCAGAGTTTGGTCCAGAGTCTTTTGTGAAAGCGTACACTCTTTTAATACCATCCATGCCAGTCGGCGGGGTTCATGTTCCACTGTAATATTGTTCTCCATGGTTTTTTTTATATATGAAATCCAGTCCAGGCTATTGGAATCATGATGATTTTATTTTTTGTAGTAGAGGCTCTTTGTCTTTGGCATATCTGTGTGTCAATCAAAATCGGCAAAACACTCTCCTGTCTGGAGTTTGTTTCCCCGGAGGAAATCTTCCGAGCACAGGCATTTACCCGAGGCCCCCTGGAGTCTTAATATGGCAACAGCTCCAGAACCGGTGGCCACATGGATCTCATGGCAGTCGCAGGAAAACACGGTGCCGGGTTTGTGGTCGGTGTGGATGTCAAGGGGGGCCACCTCCAGAATTTTAATTCTTTTGTCATCCAGGAAGCCATAGGCTCCGGGCCAGGGGGTCATGGCCCGGACATGGGCATGGATTTGTTTTGAATCTATGGTCCAGTCAACACATCCGTCGGCTTTTTTCAGCATGGGGGCATGGGTGGCGCGGGTATGATCCTGGGGCTGGGGGGTGATGCTGTCACGGGCAAAGGCATCAAGGGTCTTAACAATGAGATCCGCCCCCATGGGGGCTAGGCGGTCATGGAGGGTTTGGGCCGTGTCATCCATGGTAATGGGGGTCCGGGCCTTGAGCAGCATGTCCCCGGTGTCAAGATCGGTGTCCATGATCATGGTGGTAATTCCGGCCTCTTTATCCTGGTTCAGGATGGCGGCCTGTATGGGGGATGAGCCCCGCCAGGCCGGGAGCAAGGAGGCATGGATGTTGATGGGATGCATGTGGGGGATGTCCAGAATTTCCCGGGAAAGCTTATGCCCAAAGGCCACCACCACGAAAAAATCGGGGTTAAGGGCCATGAGTTTTTCTTTAATCTCCGGGCCTTTCATGCTTTCTGGCTGAAGTATGTTAAGCCCCAGGGCTTCTGCTGCCTGTTTCACCGGGGGGGACATGAGTTTTTTTCCGCGTCCCTTGGGCCGATCCGGCTGGGTGATCACCAGGGAAATATGGTGCCCCACATGGGCCAGGGCTTTTAAAGGGGGCACCGCAAAGTCCGGGGTCCCCATGAAGATAATGTTGAATTTTTTACTCACCGGCTTTACCTTTTGGTTATTTTTTTTCGGTACATGTTTCGTTTTAATTTGCTGATCCGATCAATGTACAGGGTCCCGTCCAGGTGGTCGATTTCATGCTGCATAATCACCGCCTGGATGCCATCTTTGGTAAATTCGAGATTTTTTCCCTCTTTATTTTGAGCCCTCACCGTAACTTTCTCATATCGTTTCACGTCGGCACTGTAATCTGGCACGCTAAGGCATGCCTCGTTTTCCGAGGTGATTTGCCCCGAAGCTGAAATGATTTCGGGGTTGATCAATGCGGTGAAGTTGTTTTTTGGGGTTGACGTCTCGTCTTCGGTTTCCATACCGGCATCGGGGTTGTATACAATAATCCTCAAATTACTGCCCACCTGGGGAGCGGCAAGCCCCACACCTGGAGCATCAAACATGGTTTCTCCCATGTCTTCAATGAGTTTCAGAATTTTTTTGTCAATCTGTTCCACGGGTCTGGTCTTCTGGGCCAGGAAGGGGTCAGGGTATTCCAGTATTTTTAAAATTGCCATTTATGTTTACCTGTAACTATATATTTGAGAGGCTTGATCGCGGTGTCGTCCATGGGGCCTAACTGGTGCGCCAATGAGGTCAGGGTCTGCTTTTGATGAGACACCGGACACAAAAGGGTGAAATCCATAAAAACGTCAATAACTCAAGTTTGACCCTACCCAAATAGCAGGGGGTGCGATCAAACCCATTGTTTCATTAAAATTGGCCGAAAGGATGCCACATTGCAGCCTGTTATGCCAGGATTTTTCTTGCACTTTCAATGTCAGCACGGATTTGGGCGGAAAGGGCATCAATATCAGGAAATTTAATTTCATCCCGGAGCCTCTTGATCATATTCACCCGGATGCGGCTGCCGTAAAGATCCTGGGAAAAATCAAGAATATGAACTTCAATGGTGAAAATGTGGTCATCAAAGGTGGGGCTGTACCCAATGTTGGCAACCCCGTTAAATGTGTCGGTTGTAGTTTCCACCGTGACGGCATACACGCCCATTTGGGGGCAGAGTTCATCATAGAGTTTGATGTTTGCCGTGGGAAATCCCAATTGGCTGCCCCCCCGTTCCCGGCCTTTCACCACCTTCCCCCGGATCTGATAGTGACGTCCCAGAAAAGGTTCGGTTTCATCCACCCGGCCTTCCATGACAAGTTCACGTATCTGGGTGCTGCTGATTCTGTTGATATTTGAATCAGTTCCCCTGACCCAGTCGGGAAGAATCACCTCAAAGTGGTATTTCTCTGCCATTTTTTTAAGAAAAAAGACATCTCCTTCCCGGTCTTTACCAAAGGTGTAATCCGGTCCCACAACAATAATTTTCATTCCCAGGCGGTCCAGGAGGATATCCTTGACAAAATCATGGGCCGAAATGGCGGCAAAGGCCCGGGTAAAGGGAATATAAATCAAGGTGTCCATGCCCGTGGCAGCGATGAGTTCGGTTTTTTGATCCTTTCGGGTGATCAAAGGAGGACCGTTGTTGCCCAGGGTCTTTAAAGGATGTGGGTCAAAGGTGATGGCCATGGCAGTGGCATTGTTGAGTTTTGCCAATTCAATTACCTGGTGGAAAAGGGCCTGGTGACCCTTGTGTACCCCATCAAAATTTCCTATGGTGATCACCCTGTGAACCGGGGGTGTTTTCAGTGAGTCAATGTCTTCAATCAGTTCCATAATTCCCTTTGCATTTTTGAAATAATAGGCTTGACAAAGCCAAAAAACACATATATAAACCACCTATCTTTTCAAATCAATCCTTTTTCTGGATTGCCTTTTTGGGGATTGGTCAAAGGGCCGAAGTGGCGGAATTGGTAGACGCGCTAGTTTCAGGGACTAGTGGACGCATGTTCGTGGGAGTTCGAGTCTCCCCTTCGGCACCATTTGAATAAGAAGCATGGTAGAAAGAATAAGTAATTTTTAAAATTAATCAAGATGCGGTCCATCTTACAAGGTTTGTTTTTACTTTGTTTATGGGCCTTTTGTCGTTTTGGGATGGAGTGATAATTCGCCTTGGGAAGACCTCAGCGTCCAATATGGTTTTGTTGGATTTGTTGCTGATTTGGGAGGGGCGGAATTAGAACCAGCCCCCCGCTTTTTTACCCTTGAAATAATTTGTAAAGTGCCTGGGTTCCGTCATTTTCGTTACCCTGGGCCGCCAGTTGGGCATAGAGGCTGGCCGCCAGTTCCAGTCCCGGTGTTTTAAGTCCCATGGCCTTGGCCGATTCCAGTGCGATTCCCATATCTTTGATAAAATGTTTTACATAAAACCCTGGAGAAAAATCTTGTTTAATAATCCGGGGGGCCAGATTGTTTAAAGACCAGCTACCAGCAGCCCCCTGGCCGATGTTTTCAATTACTTTTTCTGGGTTCAACCCTGCCTTTCCAGCGTAGGACAGTGCCTCGCACATGGCCACCATCCCTGCTGCAATGGCTATTTGATTGGCCATTTTTGTGTGTTGTCCGCTGCCTGCCGGGCCCTGGTGGTGGATATTTTTTCCCATGAGTTCCAGGATGGGTAACATCCGTGTGAAATCTTCCAACTCTCCCCCCACCATGATGGAAAGGGTGGCATTTTTTGCGCCGATGTCTCCTCCGGTTACGGGGGCATCCAGGCAGTGTATCCCCTTTTTTTGTCCCATCCCATGCAGGGTGGCGGCAAGGTCCGGGCGGGAGGTGGTCATGTCCAGGGTAATGGTTCCTGATCCGGCGTTTTCCAGGATGCCATCACTGTCCATATAAATGGATTCCACATCCTTGGGGTATCCCACCATGGTGATGATGACCTGACATTGTTTTGCCAGTTGGGCGATGCTGTCCTGCCACACAGCCCCTTGCCCACACAGGGCCTGGGTCTTGGATCGGGTCCGGGAATGAACATGCAGGGCATATCCTGCATTTAAAATATGCCGGGCCATGTGGTTGCCCATTACTCCTATGCCAATGAATCCCACAGTGGTTTTTTTTGCTGTAATCATGAAATGGATCTCCTTACTGGAAAAAATACTTTGTCGAGTTAAAGGTTGACTTGAGGTTGGTTTTATTGTAGAAAGGCCTCCATTGTGATGAAGGGATTATGCCTTTGTTGCGAGCCGAAGTGGTGGAATTGGTAGACACGCTAGACTTAGGATCTAGTGCCGCAAGGCGTGGAGGTTCAAGCCCTCTCTTCGGTACCATATGTTATATAAAAGGTCTTACAGGTGAAATACCTGCAAGACCTTTTTTTGTTTGCCTGTTAGGTGTGGCTCTGCCCAGGGTTTTCCTGGAGCCGTGATATCCTGTATGGGGGAGCAATTATTTTCCTAAACGCCTCTATCTGACAATATCCCCTATGAGGACCTCTGCATTGGAAGAAAGAATTTTCACCGTGGCAGAAATAGCTTCGGTGTGCAATACCATCAGTCTGCCATTTTTTAATGGGGGCAGGGAGATGGACGATTTAAACAAGGCCTTTGAGGGGACGATCTGGGTTTTATAAAGGGTGTATATGTCTCCGGGCTTGACATTTTTTTGACTTCCCGCATCCATAAAGGCAATGCTGTCCTCGCCAAGAAGTTCGTTGTCATCCTGTGCGCAAACTATTCTGGCCTGAATGGTTCGGGGTGTCGAATTGACGGTTATTTCTTTTTTTAGTGGATTATGGGCCATGATGGGGTCCCCGGGTTGAGATGACCTGAAAGCCATATCAATAAAGCCCCGGGTAAAGGCGTCGCTACTTTCCAGGATGGTGACAATGGCCTTTATGTTGTGTTTTACACCCTTGAATTTTATTTTGCCATATTCCATAGCCACTTTTTTTGTTGAAAAAATATTATATTGGGCGCCTGGAATGAAATTGTTTTTTGCCACAGGTTTGATAAATATCGTATCTCCCTTTGATAAAAGGGTGCCACCGTTTTCAGACATGAGAATATGGCCCAGGGGGGGGACGGGGGTCTGTTTAACAAAATCTAAATTTCTAATGGTGATCCCATGCAACTGGGGTTTGAGTTCAGATGCCGGGGAAGGTACCACCATTGATGGCGCTGGGGTTTCTATGGGGATGGCTGGGGGGGGCGTTTGCGGTTTCATCCCATCGGCCAGAAAGATCCTGATTCTGTTTCCCGGATAGATCCAGTGGGGATTGCTGATCTGATGATTCATTTCCCATAATCCTGGCCAGACCCACTGGGAATTATAGAATCTTTTGGATAAATCCCATAGGGTGTCCCCTTTTTGGATGGTGTAGTAAAATACCGGTCCCTGGTCGGTTTCCACCATTTCGGTTCCTGGTATTGCTGAGGTGGCACTGCCTGTCATGGGCAATAGCATTGAAAAAATAAATGCCAGGGTTCCTATTGTTTTTTTCATGCTATTTCCCCCATGGATATGAAAAAAGATGGCGTGGAATTTAACTTTTGTTGGTTTGTCAAAAGGAAATTTTTGTCGCTGTGCCCAGCAGTATTCCCTTTGCCTTTGTATTTAAACCGGTGGGAGGTTAAATGTCAAGCCATGATCTGGAATGCAACTGGCCCGGATGGCATCAAATTAACCACAGATCCGGTGATTTAAGTGAACACAGGAGAGATGATGAATCAAAAAATTACGGATCTTTTTTTCGAGGCAAATATGCTCACCAGGCTGCCAAGATCCGGATACCAGTTTTTGGGAGCAGGTAAGGAAAGTGTGGCGGAACACAGCTTTATGACAGCATTCATCTGTCTTGCCATGGCAAATATGGAACCCAGTGTAGATGCGGGGAAAATCGTGTCCATGGCCCTGGTCCATGACCTTGCCGAAGCAAGAACCGGAGATCTGAACTATGTGCAGAAACAATATGTCACGGCCCGGGAGGATCTGGCCTTGTCACGCATGGCAAAGGGATTTGCCTTTGGAAAATCCATTGTCGCCCTGGTCAATGAGTTTAATCGGGGGGAAACAAGGGAGGCCATGTTGGCCCGGGATGCAGACCAGCTCTCATTTGTCCTTGAACTGAAAAAATTACAGGATATTGGGACTAAAACCCCTGATAAATGGTTGCCCCATGTCCTGGAACGATTAAACACCGACACCGGGCGTGCCTTGGCCAGCACGCTTATGGCATCCAATTGGGATGACTGGTGGCTTAAAAATTACAGTGAATGATGCCACCACCCCCACACATCTAATCCATATGGTTCTTGAAAAAAAAGCACAAGTGGTATAATTATTTAGTTTCATGGATCTTTATGGAACAGTTAGCAAGGCTTATATCCCAAAGCTAAAGCATTGGGTTTTACGGCCTAATAAAGGCCGATAGGATAAAAATGAGACAGACTTTGGAAGAAATTGCACAACGATTGAATTTGAGCATAGAGACCCTGGATCGATGGATTCGTCAAGGAAGAATCCCGGTGAGTAAGACGGGTGAAATGGGCGTGTTCCATGAGGCGGAGCTCAATAAATGGGCAGCCAAACAGAAAAAAACAATGGCCGCCTGTGGGGAGCAGCCAGGGGGTGTGTGTCATGCCCCGGAGTTTATTCTGGTGTCGGCCATGGAAAGTGGCGGTGTCCATCATGGCATTATCGGTATGGACAGGGACACGGTGCTGCAGGCGGCGGTTGGTCAGGTTCCTGGGCTTTCCCAGGGACAGCAGGATGGGCTTTTTGCCCAACTCCTTGCAAGGGAACAGTTGACCTCCACCGGCATCGGCCAGGGCGTGGCCATTCCCCATCCCAGAAATCCCCTGGATGAAGGCATTCAAATTCCCATGGTGGTGACCTGTTACCTGGAAAACAGTGTGCCTTTTCATGCCATTGATGATTTACCGGTGTCCACACTTTTTTTGATTTTAAGTCCGGCCGTGGCCTGCCACCTCAATTTGCTTTCCCGGCTTTCCTTTTGTCTCAGGGACAGTGCCTTTATTTCGTTTGTGAAAACAAGGCCACCGGCAGAGGCACTGTTGGCGTGTATTCACGCGAAAGAAGCGCAGATTGAGAAAAAAGGGGTTTAAGTTAAAACAATGAAGCGCTTTATGTCCTGGCGTCACCCGGCACGCCTGCCTTTTTTTCGACTTGATGACCGTATGTTGTTGATTCTCATGGGGGTTATTGTGGGGATCTGTAGCGGACTTGCCGCTCTGGGTCTCAACACTTCCCTTGTTTTCATGCTGGAGACCCTTCACCATTGGCGTCATCACTGGTGGGCATTTCTTTTGCCGGCTGCAGGTGCCATGCTCTCTTCGCTGTTTCTTGAAAAAGCCATGAATGAGGGGGCCGGGCATGGGGTCCCCGAAGTGATTTACAGTGTCTCCCGGTACGGAGGGCTGATGCGGTTTCGATCCAGTATTTCACGGCTGGTGGCAAGCTGTCTCACCATTGGCAGCGGTGGATCTGCGGGCCCCGAAGCCCCTGTGGTCATGAGCGGTGCTGCCATTGGTTCCAACATTGCCAAGTTTTTTTATTTGAATGACCGCCAGCGGGTCACCCTGGTGGGCTGTGGTTCTGCCGGGGCCATTGCCGCTATTTTCAACGCCCCCCTTACCGGCATTATTTTTACCATGGAGATTATTCTCGGGGAGTGGTCCATGGTGAACATCATTCCCATTGCCGTGGCCGCTGTTTCCGGGGCAGAGATCAGTCGACTTCTCCGGGGCAACAGCATCGCCTTTGAAAGCCTTGGCAGTTTTAATATCGGAAACCTGGATTTGCTGGCCTGCCTGGGGCTTGCCCTGGCAGCGTCCATGGCCTCTTTGATCCTCACGCGCCTGCTGCGTCGCATGCACCGTGTATCAGCAAAGGTAAAAGTTCCCCTGTGGGCCCGGGCCGCCATGGGAGGCGCTGCTGTGGGGCTTCTGGGGTTTGCCGTTCCCGATGTGCTGGGGGAGGGCTACCATGCCATCCATGCCATGATCCAGGGGGTGTTTACCACAGGGCTTGGCATTGCCGCCATTGCCTGTCTGGCAAAAATCCTGGCCACGGCCCTTACATTGGGATGGGGGGGCTCCGGCGGTATCTTTGCTCCCTGTCTGGTCATTGGCAGCTTTGCCGGACTTGCCTACCATCGGCTCCTGGTTTTTTTAATGCCGTCTGTGACATGGGTCAATGAAGGCTGCTTTGCCCTGCTTGGCATGGCCGGAATGATCAGTGGTATCCTCCAGGCACCGTTGACGGGGATTTTTTTGATTTTGGAGATCACGGGAAGTTATGAGGTTATGCTGGCCCTGATCATCGTGTCAGCCCTTTCCACCACCATTACCCATTATTTTGAACCGGCATCCTTTTACCTTAAAGATTTAACGGAAAGGGGGCACTTGCTAAGGCCGGGCACTGATGCCAGGGTGCTTGCAGATATCACCATCCGGGAGGTCATTGAGAGGGATTGTATCTCTGTGCCGCCGGGGATGCTCCTGCGGGAATTTTTGTACGTGGTGAAGCGATCTACCCGCAATTATTTCCCCGTGGAAAATCCTGAAAATGGCCATTTCATGGGAATGGTACGCTTTGATCATGTGCGGCCCTATATCTTTAACACCGTGATGTATGATGCCGTTCTGGTGGAACAGATCATGGATGTGGATGTGGAGACGGTTCACTACGACGATGATTTGGCAGAGGTGCTTCATAAAATGGATATTACCCGCTGTTACAGTCTGCCGGTGGTCAGCAACCATCGGTTTGTGGGGATGATATCCAAGGCCACCTTATTGGATAAATATCGGGATGAACTCAAGGTGCAGACCACCCAGCGAGTTTGAATCAACGGATCTGGTGGGTCTGGGGCAGATTCTGCCCAATTTAACCCCGTGAAAGCAGCATCGACAAATTTGACCATTAGCAAACCGACAAAGTATCGGAATAATCAGGGCACCTGCGAGTGTCGTCATTTTTATGTTATATCCGGAAAATAAGACCGTGGCATTATCAATGATTTATGGTTTGCCAGCTTATTGACGGATCAGGAGGATATGTGGAGACAACACTTTTTCATGTTTTCAGAAATACCCCGTTGGGAAGGGAAATTCTCATGCAGTCGCTGTATTTCTGCACAGAGATCAACGCATCCATTGTGATTTATATTCCCGAGTATACCAAATTTCTTATGTATTATGACAATGATGTGGTGCAGGTTGATCTGGATGAATCTTATTTGACAGCCCCTGACACGGCAAAGGCCCATGCCCAGGAGCTGGCCCGGGGTGCAAACATTGCCCCCCGGTTTGTACAGCCCAAAAATTTTACCGCCTCTACCTTGCCCGATCTTCCGGTGAACTTTGATTTTATGTGCTGCCCCCGGAGTATCAGTGATCTGTCCTCCAGGATCAGTCTGGGGCACATTGGACCCAAGGTGCGGCGTATTATCAATGCGGCCCA